>Ga0256841_1000682_pt1 | contig 33299 bp, 28 predicted proteins | sample 356308metaG_FD_185971 | JGI IMG/M metagenome (GOLD analysis project Ga0256841, IMG submission 185971) | Hydrothermal vent microbial communities from Mid Atlantic Ridge, Atlantic Ocean - 356-308 | ecosystem: Environmental > Aquatic > Marine > Hydrothermal vents | place: Atlantic Ocean: Mid... | reverse complement strand
GCCCATGCGGATTTGGTCTGGGCGATCAGGTCCACCCGTTCCTTGCGGCCCGCATCACCGGCGGTATCGGACAACTGTGCAAGTATCTGTTCGGCCACTTGTCTGGCGTCACCGGCAATGCCCACAGTCACCGGTTTGGTCAGGCCGATGCGGTCGGGGTTCATATCGACCTGAATGATTTTCGCGCCCGTTGGCCAATAGTCGATGCCGTAGCCGGGCAGGGTGGAAAACGGGTTCAGGCGGGTGCCAAGCGCCAGCACCACGTCGGCTTTGGCGATCAGTTCCATTGCCGCGCGAGACCCGTTATAGCCCAGCGGGCCGGCAAACAGCGGGTGCGAGCCGGGGAAGGCGTCGTTGTGCTGATAGCCGCAGCAAACCGGTGCGTCCAGCCGTTCGGCCAGCGCCTGACTGGCGGGGATAGCGCCGCCAATCACCACGCCGGCCCCGTTCAGGATCACCGGAAATCTGGCGTTCGACAGCAGGTCAGCCGCCTGTGTGATGGCGTCCGCACCACCGGCGGGGCGTTCGAATTCGACGATCTGCGGCAGGGTGATGTCGATCACCTGCGTCCAGTAATCGCGCGGGATGTTGATCTGGCAGGGGGCGGACAAACGCCGCGCCTTGGTGATCACGCGGTTCAGCACTTCGGCCATGCGGGAGGGGTCGCGGACCTCTTCCTGATAGGCGACGCAATCGGCGAACATGCGCATTTGCTCGACTTCCTGAAAGCCGCCCTGACCCATGGTTTTATTGGCCGCCTGTGGCGTGATCACCAACATCGGCGTGTGGTTCCAGTAGGCGGTTTTCACCGGCGTGACCAGGTTGGCAATGCCGGGACCGTTCTGGGCAATGGCGATGGCCATTTTGCCGCTGGCGCGGGCAAAGCCGTCGGCCATCATGCCGGCGGTATATTCATGGGCGCAGTCCCAGAATGTGATTCCCGCCTTGGGGAACAGATCGGAAATCGGCATGAAGGCCGAACCGATAATGCCGAAAGCAGTATCGATTCCATGCATTTGCAGGGTTTTGACAAAGGCTTCTTCGGTGGTCATTTTCATGGGTCTGATTCTCGATCTGTGTTGGACTGTTGCAGGAAAAGACATCCGGCGGGCCGGGTCTTTGCCTGAGAAGCTAAGCCGAGTGGCGGGATGCGGATAGGGCCAGTTATATGCCCAGAATAAGGCCAGAAAGGCGGTGCATCCTTTGTCGGGCAACCTACGGCTGACCGGACAGGAACACAGGAAAACAGGCGCGCGCGTTGTCTGCCATTCAGGGGCTGCACCATCTGACCACCCCCCAGGCGCGCAGGGTGGGGGTGATCAGCGCAGGCATTGGGCGATGCGCCTGATGCCCTCGGGGATGCGTCCGGCGGGGATCGAGGAATAGGCAAGGCGGAAAAAATTGCGCGGCGCATCGGTTTGGCTGAAGAAGCTTTGACCCGGTTCGATCAGAACGCCATGGCTGCGCAGATCGCTGGCAAGCTGCCGGGTGTCCACGGCTTCGGGCGCCCGCATCCAGAGCGACGAGCCGCCAAAGGCACCGCGCCCGGCAACGGTCAGGCCATGTTCGGCGATGGCGCTGTCCATGGCCTCGCGGCGCTGATGGAAGGCGCGGCTCATCCGGCGGATCAGGGCATCATAATGACCGAGCGACAGGAAATAGGCGGCGGTGCGCTGGATATGGCCCGGCGGGTGGCGCAACACGCTGGAACGCAGGGCGCGGGCCTCGCGGACGAAAGGCTCGGGACCGACCAGATAGCCCAGCCGCAGGCCCGGAAACAGCGATTTCGAGAAACTGCCGACATAGATGACACGGCCTTCTTTATCGAGCGATTTCAAGGCCGGAGACGGCGGTTTGAGGAAGGACATCTCAAATTCGTAGTCATCTTCGACAATCAGGAAGTCATCCTGTGCGGCCTTGTCCAGCAGGCGCTGGCGGCGATTGACGGGCATGGTGGCGGCGGTCGGGCACTGGTGGCTGGGGGTGGTGAACAGCACGTCGAGAGCATCGGGCAGGGCGTCAGGGGGCAAACCATCATGATCAACCGGCACAGGGTGCAGGTGGCAGCGCGACTGGGTCAGGATCTCGCGCAGGCTGCCGTAACAGGGGTCTTCGATGGCGGCGACGCGGCGTTGGGTCAGCAAAACCTGCGCCGTCAGCCACAGCGCGTTTTGCGCCCCCATGGTGACCAGAATTTCCTGCGGTCGGGCGATGATGCCGCGCCGGGGCAGGGTATGGCGGGCGATGAACTCGACCAGTTGCGGATCATCCCGGTCGTAGTAATCGGTGGTCAGGGCGTCGAAGTCTTTCCGCCCCAGCGCCTGAAGCGCGCAAAGCCGCCAGTTCTGGTGATCAAACAGGGATTTGTCGGCCTGACCGTAGATGAACGGATAGCGGTATTCACGCCAGTTCTGCGGCCGCTCGACCCCTGGCGCGCCGGAAAACCTCTGACCCAGAGCGCGCGACCAATCTACCGTATCGGTGGTTGACCTGTCTGGCAGGTCGAAGGCGGGCGGAAGTGGCGCCGACTGGGAGACAAAGTAACCCGCGCGACCGCGCGAGGTGATATAATCGGAGGCGAGAAGCTCGGAATAGGCCAGCGTCACCGTGATGCGGCTGACCCCCAGATGCTGCGCCAGTTTGCGCGAAGAGGGCAGTTTTTCGCCAGCGCGAAACCGCCCGGACAGGATGCCCGAGGCAACCATCTGCTGGATTTGCTGCTGCAATGTCCCCTGAAAATTCGGGTCCAGAAAAAAGGTTTCTGCGGAGATCGCCATAGGCATGCCTTTCTGACTGGCCTTATTCTATAGGTTAAACTGGATGTAAGTAAACAGACCCTTTCGCGCCTAGCTAAAGCCGGTTTGCAGGGCGCCAATTGCCCTGTCATCCCGGAAAAAACGTATAGGGAGGGCCGGATATGGCGCTGGACAGCAAAACCAATTCGCTGGAGGAATTCTGGATTCCGTTCACCAACAACCGTGGGTTCAAGAAAAATCCGCGGCTGATCGTCGAGGCAAAGGGCACCTATATGACCACCCACAAGGGCGGGACTGTGATTGATGCCTCTAGTGGTCTGTTCTGCTCGCCGGCCGGGCATTGCCACCCCAAGATTGTCGAGGCGGTACACACGGCGATGCAGAAGATCACCTATGTTGCGCCCTTTGGCACGGGCCAACCGCTGAGCTTTGCCCTGGCCGAACGGGTGGCGCGGATGATGCCCGAGGATATCAACCATGTCTTCTTTGTGAACTCTGGCTCAGAAGCCATTGATACAGCACTGAAAATCATCATGGCATACCATACAGTAAAAGGCGAGAACCGGCACCGGTTCATCAGTCGTGAAAAGGCCTATCACGGGGTGAATATCGGCGGTGTCAGCCTGTCGGGACTGGTCAATAACCGCCGCAGCTTTCCGGTGGTGATGCCCAATGTCGTGCACATGCGCCACACCTGGACCGAGGACGAGTTGAAGACCCCCGGCCAGCGCGAAAGCGGAGCCGACCGGGCCGAGGATCTGCAACGCGCCATCGACAATTTCGGCGCAGAGACCATCGCGGCCTGTTTTGTCGAGCCGGTGGCAGGATCAACCGGGGTTCTGACCCCGCCGGTCGGCTATCTTGAGCGGCTGCGCAAGATTTGCGACGACAACAGCATCCTGCTGGTCTTTGATGATGTGATCTGTGGATTCGGCCGGCTGGGCGCGCCGTTCAGCGCGGATAAATTCGCGGTGAAACCGGATATTGTCACCATGGCCAAGGCACTGACCAACGGATCGATCCCGATGGGGGCCGTGGCGGTGCGCGATGACATCTATGAGACCATGATGGATGCCGCCCCCGAAGGCGGGATCGAGTTTTTCCATGGCTATACCTATTCGGGCCATCCGGCGGCCTGCGCGGCCGGGCTGGCGGCGCTGGACATCTATCAGCATGAAGGGCTTTTTGAGCGGGCGCGCGATCTGACGCCTTACTTTACCAGGGCGATCCACTCGCTGGACGACCATCCGCTGGTCCGGGATATCCGCTCGATCGGCCTGATGGCGGGGGTCGAGTTGCATGCCGGTGATACAGCGGGCGCGCGCGGGGTTGCGGCGCAGGCTGAAATGTTCTGGAAGGGCATGCATGTGAAATTTACCGGAGATTGCGGCATCGTTGCGCCGATGTTCATTTGCGAACACGCGCAGATCGACGAAATCGTCGACAAGTTTCGCGCTACGCTGGATGGCCTGCAACGATAGCAGCCGCCTGCAAAAGGGTTTGATCTTTGCGGATAACTTGTGATGATTGCAGCCATGAACGATACATCTGTCGCCCGAACTCTGGCCGGATTCGCCTCTGGTTTTCGCTGGTCAATGGCGCCGCAGGAAACCCGCCGCGTGCTGCAACTCTCGCTGCTTGACTATTGTGCTGTGGCCCTGGCCGGGGTTGATGAACCCGCCAGCCGGGCCGTCCGGGCCATGCTGCTGGCAGAAGGCGGGATTGGCGAGGCCGGCATCATCGGTGGCGGCCAGTGTCCGGCCCGCGCCGCCGCACTGGTCAACGGCACCTGCGCGCATGCGCTGGATTATGACGACACGCATTTCGCCCATATCGGCCATCTGGCAGCGGTGGTGTTTCCGGCTGTGCTGGCTGTGGCCGAGCGCGAGGGCGCCAGCGGTCCGGCCTGTCTGGAGGCGGCGCTGGTTGGCTATGAGCTGGCCACGCATGTCGGTCGCTGGCTGGGGCGGGGCCATTACGAGGCGGGGTTTCACCAGACAGCCACCGCCGGCATTTTCGGCGCGGCCGTGGGCGCGGGCCGGCTGTTGCGGCTGGGAGAGGACGCGTTGCAACATGTGTTGGGGCTGGCGGCCACCCGCGCCGCCGGGCTGAAGGCGCAGTTCGGGACAATGGGCAAGCCGTATAACGCGGGAATGGCTGCGTCCGGCGCAGTGGAGGTGGCGTTGCTGGTCGCCGGCGGGTTTCGTGCAAACCCGCATGCGGTTGAGGCTTTTGGCGATACGCATGCGGGCGAAGGCAACTCGGAGATTTTTGCCGACCTGGGCAAGACCTATACCGTTCAGGAGGTCAGCCATAAATACCACGCCTGCTGCCACGGAACCCATGCGGCACTGGAAGCGCTGACGCAGCTGCGGCGTGGCGGGCTACCGATACAGGAACTGGCGGCAGTAGACATTCGGGTGCATCCGCGCTGGCTGAAGGTCTGCAACATAGCATCACCGACAACCGGGCTGGAAGCAAAGTTCAGCTATCGGGCAGTGGCGGCCATGCAACTGATGGGGCGCGATACGGGGGCTTTGGACAGTTTCGCCGGTGATCCCTCTCAGGACGCAGGCTTTCGCCTGTTGTGCGACCGGATAAATGTGGCCGGCGATGATCGCCTGTCGGACAGTGTGGCACAGGTTGCCGTGCGGCTGAAAACCGGGCTGCAATTGCAGGCATCACATGACCTGAAGGCGCCACAGACCCTGCAATCGCGCGAGGCGCGTTTGCTGGCAAAGGCCGGCACATTGGTTGGTACGGCGCAGGCAAACCGGATTTGGCAGGTTATTCAGGCGTTTGACTGCGGGGGCGCGGTGAAGCGGCTGAGCCGGCTGCTGCGTGAGGTTTGAGCGGGCTGAACAGAGCGAACTTGACTTGGGCCGCGGACTCACCGATAGTTTATTTTAATTTATAAAATAAACTGCACCCAACAGGAAGCAATCATGTATCTGGGGCTGGATCTGGGCACTTCGGGCCTGCGCGCAATTCTGATGGATTCCGCAGGAACTGTGGTTGCGTCGTCTGATCAGGCCTATCCGGTGGCGCATCCGCATGCCGGCTGGAGCGAACAGGACCCGGCTGACTGGATAACCGGCTGTTCTGGCGCCATCGCCGATTTGCGCGCAAACGCGCCGGATCAATTTGCCGCTGTTCAGGGCATTGGCCTTTCTGGGCAGATGCATGGCGCGGTGCTGCTGGATGCGGCGGATCAGGTGTTGCGCCCGGCCATTCTGTGGAATGACACCCGATCGGCCGATCAGGCGCGGCGGCTGGATGCGGCGGCGGATGTGCGTGAACTGTCCGGCAATATTGTCTTTCCCGGTTTTACCGCGCCAAAACTGATGTGGTGTGCTGCGAACGAGCCTGACATCTTTGACCGCGTTGCCAAGGTATTGCTGCCAAAGGATTATCTTCGCCTTTGGCTGACGGGAGAGCATGTTTCCGAGATGTCGGATGCAGCCGGTACAAGCTGGCTGGATGTGGGGCGGCGGCAATGGTCGGACCGGCTGCTGGAACGCTCGGGCATGCGGCCTGATCAAATGCCGCGCCTGGTCGAGGGAAGCGCGCCATCGGGCGTGTTGCGCCGCACGCTTTGCCAGGAATGGAGGCTGTCGGGCACGGTCACGGTCGCCGGTGGTGGCGGTGACAATGCCGCCGCCGCTTGCGGCACCGGTTGTGTGGAGGAGGGCGGCGGTTTTGTCTCGCTGGGCACCTCGGGGGTGATGCTTGTGGCGCGCGACTGCTATGCGCCAGCGCCCGACACCGCCGTGCATACGTTTTGCCATGCCCTGCCCGGACGCTGGCTGCAAATGGGGGTCATTCTGGCGGCGACCGATTGCCTGAACTGGTTGGCGCGGAATCTGGGGCAGAGCCCGGCGGATCTGGCCGGGCTGGCGGACCGGATGGCCGACGACCTGACCCCGCCGGGTGATTTGATGTTTCTGCCCTACCTTTCCGGCGAACGCACCCCGCATAATGATGCGCATATCCGCGCTGCCTTTGTCGGACTTGATGTGGCGCATGGTCCGGCCGATCTGGTGCAGGCGCTGATGCGCGGTGTGGCCTTTGCGTTGCGCGACAGCCTGGCAGCACTGCGGGCCACCGGTGCCGCGCCATCGCAACTGCTGGCGATCGGGGGCGGGGCGCAATCGCGCTATTGGCTGCGGATACTTGCCACGGTGCTGGATCTGCCGCTGATGCGGCCGGCGGCTGGCGAGTTGGGCGCGGCACTGGGGGCGGCGCGTCTGGCGCAGGTTGCGGCGACGGGCAGTGCCCCCCGCGTGGTGATGACCCCGCCGCAAGCGGGCGATGTCATATTGCCGGATCCGGCCCTGACCGCCGCCTATGAGGACGCCTGGCACCGCTATCGGGCTTTGTACAAAGCCCTGAAACCCCGAGAGAAACCCTGAACGGAGGATTGCCACCATGAGCACCGGATTTTTTGACGGCATCGCGCCGGTTCGTTTTGAAGGCGAAGGCAGCGCGAACCCGCTGGCCTATCGCCATTATGATGCCGATGAAATCGTGCTGGGCAAACCGATGCGTGACCATCTGCGTTTTGCCGTGGCCTGGTGGCATTCCTTTTGCTGGCCGGGCACCGACCCATTTGGCGGCCCCACCTTTGAGCGCCCGTGGTTTCCGGCCGACAGCATGGATTTGGCGCGGCAACGGGCCGATGTGGCCTTTGAGATGTTCAGCCTGCTGGGGGTTCCGTTCTATTGCTTTCACGATGCCGATGTGCGCCCGGAAGGCGCGGATTTTGTGAAAAACACCCGCAACCTGGATGAAATCGCCGACTATCTTCTTGCCAAACAGGAGGCGACCGGCGTGCGGCTGCTGTGGGGGACGGCCAACCTGTTTTCGCATCGGCGTTACATGGCGGGTGCTGCCACCAACCCGGACCCGGAGGTGTTCGCCTTTGCTGCGGCCACGGTGAAATCCTGCATGGATGTGACGCAGCGTCTGGGCGGTGAAAACTATGTGTTGTGGGGCGGGCGAGAGGGGTATGAGACCCTGCTCAACACCGATCTGGCGCGGGAAGACCAGCAGATGGGCCGGTTCCTGAATATGGTGGTGGACTACAAGCACAAGATCGGATTTGAAGGCGCGATCCTGATCGAGCCGAAACCGCAGGAACCCAGCAAACACCAGTATGATTACGATGTTGCCACGGTCTACGGATTTTTGCGGCGTCACGGGCTGGAAAATGAGGTCAGGGTGAACATCGAGCAGGGGCATGCCATTCTGGCGGGGCACATGTTTGAGCACGAAATCGCACTGGCGCAGGCGCTGGGCATCTTCGGCTCTATCGACATGAATCGCAATGATTATCAGTCGGGCTGGGATACCGACCAGTTTCCCAACAACGTTCCCGAGGTGGCCTTGGCCTATTACGAGGTGCTGAAAGGCGGCGGGTTTGACACCGGTGGCACCAATTTTGACGCGAAACTGCGGCGCCAGTCGCTGGACCCCGAAGATCTGCTGGCCGCGCATGTCGGGGCGATGGATGTTTGTGCAAGGGGCTTCAAGGCTGCCGCGCGGATGCTGGAGGATGGTGCGCTGAAAGCGTTTGTCACAGCGCGATATGCCGGCTGGGATCAGCCGCTGGGGGGCGACATTCTGGCCGGCCGCAAAGGGCTTGCGGATCTGGCCGATGATGTTGTGCAAAATGGTATCAATCCAAAGCCGGTATCGGGCAAACAGGAATACCTGGAAAACATCGTCAACCGGTTTGTCTGAATGGCAGGCCAGCGGCATAGGGATGCGGATGGGCAGGATCTGTGTGAAATGCGGCTTGAAAGCGCTGTGGCTGCCGTTTCCGTCCTGAACTACGGGGCGATCACCCGAAGCTGGGAGGTTCATGCGCAGGGTAAACCGCTATCGGTGGTTCTGGGATACAAGGACCTGCACCAGTATCTGGCCGATCCGTTTTATCTGGGGGCTATCGTCGGGCGGGTGGCCAACCGCACGGCCAATGGCCGGTTCCGGCTGAACGGCAAGACCTGTCAACTGACGCAAAATGAGGGCCGCCACCATCTGCACGGCGGCATCAAGGGGCTGGGGCGGCGCCTGTGGCAGATGGAGCGCGATGGCGCACGCCGGCTGCGGCTGCGCTATCTGTCGCCCGATGGCGAAGAGGGCTATCCGGGGACGGTGCGGTTCACGGTTGATATGGCGCTGTCCGGCTCGCGGCTGACTTATGACATGCGGGCCGTGCCCGACCGGCCGACGCCGATCAATCTGGCGCAGCACAACTATTACAACCTGGCCGGCGGGCAGGGCGATATTTTTGATCATTCGATCCGCATTCAGGCTGCGCAATACACGCCCACTGACGGCGAAGGCATTCCCACCGGGCAGGTTTGCGATGTGGAAGGCACGCCGCTCGATCTGCGCAAGACCGTGGCTTTGCATCGGGTTGACCCGGAAAGAAAGGGCATTGACAGCAATCTGTTGTTTGACCCTGGGCGCGACCGCAAAAAACCGGTGGCCGAGCTGCGCGCGCCAAACGGTTTGCGCCTGCGGATGTGGTCGGATCAGCCTGGCCTTCAGCTCTATACCGGGGCAGGGTTGAAAAGGCCGGCATTTCGCGCGTTTACCGGCATGTGCCTGGAGCCGCAATATCCGCCGGACTGCTTGAACAACCCAGGGTTTTGCGCCATCATCGCCACACCGGAAACACCTTATCGACAGGTGCTGACGGTTGACATCAACGGGGATGATGCCGGATGAGACTTTTTTACCTTTTGTCGGCCCTGCTGCTGGCCATGCCGGTATGGGGGCAACAAAGCCTGCCCGGCGCGGATGCGGTTTTCCCGAATGTGGACATGCAGCAGGTCAGGCTGGGGCGTCTGCTGTTTTATGATCCGGTTCTGAGCGGCAATCGTGTGGTTGCCTGTGCAACCTGCCACAACCCGGCATTCGGCACATCGGATGGTGTCTCGCTGGGGCTGGGGGATGGCGGTCTGGGGCTGGGGCCCGACCGGCGGGTTGACCCGGAAAACCTGCCCGAACGCCGGGTGGCGCGCAATGCTCCGGCGCTGTTCAATCTGGGGGCCGGGGAATTCACCCGGCTGTTTCACGATGGGCGCCTGGAAGCTGATCCCGAGAGCGCCAGCGGAATACGCACGCCGATGGGCGCGGAAATGGAACAGGGATTTGACAGCATTCTGGCGGCCCAGGCGATGTTTCCGGTGCTGGCAGCAGACGAGATGGCCGGGCATTACAGCGAGAACGACGTGTCAAAGGCGGTCAGCCGCGGCCTGATAACCGGGCCGGATGGCGCATGGGACATCATCGCCCGCCGCGTCGGCTCGATAGCAGAATATCGTCAGCGGTTTGACGATGTGATCGGCGCCGGGCAGCCTGTCAGGTTCACGGATATTGCCAATGCGATCGCGGCGTTTGCCGCCTATGAATGGCGCGCGGACAACAGCCCGTTTGACCGCTATCTGCGGGGTGAAGAAGACCTTGCCGTGCCGCAATTGCGCGGCATGGGATTGTTTTATGGCAAGGCCGGCTGTGCGGCCTGTCATTCCGGCCAGTTTCAATCGGACCAGAAATATCACAGCATCGCCATGCCGCAGATCGGCCCCGGCGTGGCGGCAAGGTTCGAGGACCATCACCGGGATGTTGGTCGCATGCGGGTGACCGGACGCGGCGAGGACGCCTACAGGTTCCGCACCCCAAGCCTGCGCAACCTTGGTGCGACCGCGCCCTATGGCCACGATGGTGCCTATGCCACGTTGGAGGCTGTTGTCCGGCATCACCTGGATCCGATCACCTCCCTGAGAGATTACGACATTTCGCAGGCGATCCTGCCCGAACTGCCGGGGGCTGTGGATGACTGGGTTCTGGTCCGCCCGATCGAAGTGGAGGCTATCGCCAAATCCAACGAGTTGGCCCCTGTTTCCCTTTCCGACAGTGAGATCAATGATCTGCTGGCCTTTCTGGCCTCGCTCGACGACCCGATCGGCAGGAAAGGCAGGCTGGGCGTGCCGGACATCGTGCCCAGCGGGTTGAAGGTGCCACGCAAAGTGGGCGGCAGCACCAGCAACTGACCCTGCCAAGGCTGCGCCCTACAGCGGAGATACGGACAGCTTGTTGTTCTGGCGCATCAGCCGCAGCATCTGGTTTGGTTTGACCGTCACCCAGTCACTGACTGTGTGATCCGGCCAGATGACACGCAGTTTCACGGTCTTGACCTGACCCAGGCCAAAGTGTTGCAAGCTGGCCGCGCCGCTGGCGTGTCCGCCACCAACCGTTATTTCACGCGACAGGCGCCGTGCGCCATCAGCGATTTCCAGCCAGGCGCCAACGGCATTGATGTTCGGCGCGGGTTGCCGGATGTCGAGCAACAGCCAGTTGCCGGTGGTGACGGTCTGGTTTTCGTAGACCCGCATCGGGGCCGCGCGATTAACCACGACGATGTCGGCCTTGCCGTCGAGGTTCAGATCCTCGAAAGCTGCACCGCGCCCGCGCTCCATGTCCGCCAGGCCTGCCTCAAGCCCGGCCTCGGAAAAACGGCCGTTGGCCTGCTGCACCAGCAGGTTGTTCGGATCGCGCATCGCCAGCCCCGGCATTTCCTGCACGTTGCCCTTGGCGATGAAAACATCATCAAGCCCGTCATTCTGTGCATCGCCAAAGGCAATGTGCCAGCCGGTCGACGGGCGGCCGTCATCGCCGGTATAGGGGCGCTGGGCGGTGGTGCCGAAATCATAGGTGACATCGGCAAAGGTGGGGCCGTTGGCGGTTGGTGCCAGCATTTGCAGTTTCTGGTCGGCCATGGAGGACAGGAAGACCTCGGGCAGGCCGTCGCCGGTGATGTCGCGGCTGGCAATGCCCATGCCCCACAGGCTGTAGCTGCGCCAGCCATCGTCTTTTGTATAGAGGCGGGGCGGATGTTCCATCGCCCACATCTGTTCCTCGCCGTCTTTGACATAGTAGTGCCGGTCATTGCTGATGCGCAGGTCGGCACGCCCCTTGCGCCCCCAGTCACTGAACAGCATCGAGAGCGCACAATACCCCGGCGACAACAGCCGGGGTCTGCCATAGTGTTTGCCGGACGGGCGATAGAGAAGATTCACGTCACAGGTGCCGAATGGCCCCTTGGGGTTTGTCCGGTCAACGTAGTTGCCAAAGGCAAGGGTTGGCAAGGTCTGGCCCGGCTCCCATGTGGCCGAAAAGGCGGTTGTCCATCTGTCGGACGAAGAAAAGCCGAGCGTTTCGGGAAAAGGGGCAAAGCTGCAATCAGGGCCGCCGCGCATCAGCCGGTTTTCTCCGACCCTGAGAATGGCCAGATCCATCCGGCCATCGCTGTCGATATCCAGCGGATAGGCCCCGATGACGCCGGTCATGGCCAGCGCGGATGGTGTGGCGTGCCGGAAAGAAAGAGGATTGCCGGGTTTGCCGGTTGTATTTCGCAGAAGAATGGCCGCAGATGTACCACCGGCCACGTAAAGCTCGGGCAGCAGATCGCCGTCGCAGTCAAATGTCGCCACGCCGCCCCCGACGAAATGCTCCCAGCCGCCGGTATAGGTGTGATCGGGCAGGGAGATCGGCTTGAAAAACGGTGTGTCGGCCCAGGCGCCGGCCGAGGCCAGACAGCCAATGGCAAGGATGAGTTTGCTAGGCCGCATTGTCAGACATTCCCCGCACGGCAATTTCCGAAACACCTTCCATGGCATAGGCAGCGGCCCCCTTGGCCCACATCAGATCCCCCCATTTGTGGATGCGTACCTCGGGCAGTGGCGCATCGATCTGGACAACCATGGATTTGATGCTGTCCAGAACCTCGTCGGCATAGAGAAAATCAAACTGCATGCGTTCACCAGAGAGAATGATCAGCTTGGGGTCGAATATATTGACGATATTGGCCAGCCCCATGGCAAACATCCGCCCGGCCCGCTGAAAGATCAGGCGCGCGGTTTCGTCACCATCTTTTGCGGCGTTGAACAATGCAGTCAGCCGCTCGTTTGGGTCAAGGCCGCTGTTGTCGCCCGCCGCGCCGGTGCTGGCCTCGCGCAGCAGGGCATAATCCGCAACATAGGCCTCAAGGCAGCCGCGTTGACCGCAGCGGCACAGGGCACCGTTCAGCTGCACCTTTGTGTGGCCGAATTCGGCACCACAACCGCGTGTGCCGCGGTAAACCTGACCATCAATCACGATGCCCATGCCAACGCCATGTTCGATGGTGACGACGATGAAGTCGCTGATATTTTGGCCCTCGCCGAACAACTGTTCTGCCTTGGCCACGAGATTTGCGTCATTGTCGATGAACACCGGCAGCGGCAGTGATTTGGCCAGCAGATCGCGCAGTTTCAGATTGCGTTGCGACAGGGTCGGCGACCAGTAGACAAAACCGCGCGGCGCATCAATGATACCGGCAACCCCCAGCCCGACCCCCGACAGATCGGCAACCGACAGGCCATTTTCCTGGCAGGCATTCTCCAGCGTGGTGCAAACGAAGGCCACCATTTGATCGGCGGTCATTTTCGGCGTTGGCAACGGGGTTTCAAACGACCCGACGGTCTGGCCTTCGAAATCCAGAAAACTGACGGTTGCCGAATGTCCCGAGACCTTGATACCGGCAACCGTATGCGCCTGGCCGCGAATTTTCAGCGCCACGCGCGGCCGGCCGCGCCGCCCGTCACCGCGCTGCCCGTCACCGCGTTGCGTGTCCGGAGCGATTTCCTCGATCAGCCCCTGGTCGAGAAGTTCTGCGGTAATGGCTGTAACCGTCGCCGGGCTGACACCGGTTTTTTCGGCAATATCAATGCGGGCAATCTGGGCGGCCTTGCGAATGACCCCCAAAACCTGCTGGCGGCCGTTTTCACGCAGGTCAACCGGGCCAATCTGTGTTTCTGCAACCATGGGCGCGCTTCTCCTTGTGGCTATTTTCACAGATTAAAATAATTCTGCAAGAGAAACTGCCCCTTGCGGGGGCGGTTTGCGCAGAGAAAGCAAAGGCGATGACGCTATTTAATTAGACCTCCAAAATAAATATGTGCTAAACTTGCGGCAGTCTACCGCGAATCCCCTTCGGGGCTGTTGACGGGACGATATTCTAGGGAGGAAATCATGAAAATAATTACTGGTTTTGCCGCAGCCGTTTTTGGCGCTGCCGTGGCAACAAGTGCCTTTGCCGAAGGCCCCAAGGTTGGGGTCAGTTGGTCGAATTTTCAGGAAGAACGCTGGAAAACGGATGAAGCGGCGATCAAGGCCGCGCTTGAGGCCGCAGGGGCCACTTATATTTCGGCGGATGCGCAAAGCTCGGCCTCAAAACAGCTTTCGGATGTGGAAAGCCTGATTGCCCAGGGCGCTGATGCGCTGATCATTCTTGCACAGGATGCACAGGCCATCGGACCGGCGGTTCAGGCCGCGGCCGACGAGGGTATTCCGGTGGTCGGGTATGACCGGCTGATCGAGGATCCGCGCGCCTTTTACCTGACGTTTGACAATGTCGAGGTGGGCCGGATGCAGGCCCGTGCGGTGCTGAAAGAAGCCCCGAAAGGCAACTATGTGATGATCAAGGGATCACCAACAGACCCGAATGCCGATTTTCTGCGCGGCGGGCAGCAGGAAGTGCTGCAACCCGCCATTGATGCCGGTGACATCACCATTGTGGCCGAGGCTTATACCGATGGCTGGCTACCGGCCAACGCCCAGCGCAACATGGAGCAGATCCTGACGGCACAAGACAACAAGGTGGATGCGGTTGTGGCCTCAAATGACGGCACGGCCGGCGGGGTGATTGCCGCCCTGACGGCGCAGGGAATGGAAGGTATCCCGGTGTCTGGCCAGGATGGAGACCATGCCGCCCTGAACCGGATTGCAAAGGGCACCCAGACAGTTTCTGTCTGGAAAGACGCGCGCGAACTGGGCAAGGCCGCCGGTGAGATTGCCGTGGCTCTGGCAGGGGGTACGAAACTCGCGGATGTGCCGGGCGCGATGACATGGACCTCGCCCGCCGGAACCGAAATGACCGCGATGTTCCTGGCGCCGGTTCCGATCACCAAGGACAATCTTTCGGTGGTTGTGGATGCGGGCTGGATCAGCAAGGAAGACCTTTGCCAGGGTGTCAGCAACGGCCCGGCCCCCTGTAACTAGGTCCAATTAGCCAGATCCAAATCTGCAAGACAGGATCGCCCCGCCAAAATGACGGATGGGGCGATCCGGATTGACCAGCGCAGCCATCCACCGGGACACGAAGCATGACCGACACTTCCTCGGCGCCGATTGCGGTGCAGCCCCGCAAAAGCATTGTTCAGACACTGGAACTGGATACGCGCCTGTTGGGTATGATCGGTGCGTTTGTCGTTCTGTGTATCGGGTTTGACCTGCTCACCGGCGGGCGGTTTCTGACGCCGCGCAATGTCTTCAATCTGACCATCCAGACGGTTTCGGTGGCGATTATGGCCACGGGCATGGTGTTTGTCATCGTGACCCGCAATATCGACCTGAGTGTCGGGTCGTTGCTGGCGACATGTTCGGCCACGATGGCGATGATGCAAACCTGGATATTGCCGGATCTGCTGGGGCTGGGGCTGAATCATCCGGTGACGGCACCGATCGCCATTTTTTCCGGGCTGGTTATCGGCGGGCTGATCGGCGCGTTCCAGGGCTATCTGATCGGATATCTGGCGATACCGGCATTTATTGTCACCCTGGGCGGGCTGCTGGTCTGGCGCAATGTGGCCTGGTACATGACCAGCGGCCAGACGATCGGACCGCTGGACAAGAATTTCATGGTGTTCGGCGGAACCAACGGCACATTGGGCGCGTTCTGGTCCTGGGTCTTTGGCGCGATTGCGGTTTTGGCGGCGCTATACAGCATCTGGAACGCGCGCCGAAACAAGCTGGCGCACGGGTTTCCGGTAAAGCCGCTCTGGGCGGAGGCAGTCATGGGAGCGATTGTTTCAGGCGCCATTCTGGGGTTTGTTGCAAGTCTGAACGCCTATCAGATACCTGTCCGGCGCCTGAAACGGTTGTTCGAGGCCCGGGGGGAAACGATGCCGGAAGGCTACAGCGAGGCCTATGGGCTGCCGGTGTCGGTGCTGGTGTTGATTCTGGTTGCGATCGGCATGACCATTATCGCCAAGCGGACCCGGTTCGGGCGCTACATCTTTGCGACGGGCGGGAACCCGGATGCGGCTGAGCTGTCGGGGATCAACACCCGGATGCTGACGGTAAAGGTGTTTGCCTTGATGGGCGCGCTTGCCGCGCTTTCGGCGGTAGTGGCCTCGGCCCGGCTGGGCAACCATTCCAACGACATCGGCACGCTGGATGAATTGCGGGTGATCGCGGCCGCGGTGATTGGCGGCACGGCGCTCTCAGGCGGGTTCGGGACCATCCGCGGCGCCATTCTGGGGGCGCTTATCATGCAATCGCTGCAGTCGGGCATGGCCATGGTCGGTGTGGACGCGCCTTTGCAGAACATCGTTGTCGGGGCGGTTCTGGTGCTGGCGGTGTGGATTGACATCCTGTATCGCAAGAAAACGGGAGAGCGGTTATGACGGCGCAGGCGCAACAGGTGCCGCTGGTGGAAATGCGGGATATATCGGTCGCCTTTGGCGGGGTCAGGGCCGTGGACGGCGTGACGGTTGATCTGTTTCCCGGCGAGGTTGTCGGATTGCTCGGCCACAATGGTGCCGGAAAAACCACGCTGATCAAGGTTCTGTCGGGCGCTTATCAGGCCGATGAAGGCGAGATATTCATCAACGGTGAAAAGGTAAATATCAGCAATCCGCGCGACGCAAGGGCCTATAACATCGAGACGATCTACCAGACGCTGGCGCTGGCCGACAATCTCGATGCGGCCTCGAACCTGTTTCTGGGGCGTGAGATCGTGACTTCGGTCGGGCTGGTGGATGATGGTGCCATGGAAGCGGAAGCCCGCAAGATCATGGCGCGGCTCAACCCCAACTTTGAGAAGTTCTCGGCGCCGGTTTCGGCCCTGTCGGGCGGGCAGCGGCAATCTGTGGCCATTGCGCGCGCGGTTTATTTCAACGCCCGCATTCTGATCATGGATGAACCAACGGCCGCCCTTGGTCCGCATGAAACGCAGATGGTTTCAGAGCTGATCCAGCAGTTGAAATCCGAGGGGATCGGCATTTTTCTGATCAGCCATGACATCCACGAAGTCATGGACCTGTGTGACCGCGCCAGCGTGATGAAAAACGGCAAGCTGGTGGGGACGGTCGATGTTGCCGAAGTTACCGACGACGATCTGTTGGGGATGATCATTCTGGGAAAACATCCGCAGGATAAAGCGAAATCCTGAGTGCTGCTTAGGCTGCAATAAGGCCGCATCTGACGGGGGTTGCATTTGCCGTTTCCCGCGCTTAAACCCGTATATGCGCATAAACGCATAAGCGGAAAGAGAATCTGATGACAGTTGAATTTTTGTCAGCGCTGGCAGAGCCGACCCGTCTGGCCGTGATTGCCATTCTGGCTGACGGGACCGAGCGCTGCGTCTGTGAACTGATGGAGCGGCTGGGTGTAACGCAGTCACGGATGTCGCGGCATATGGGGGTTTTGCGTCAGGCCGGGCTGGTTGTATCGCGGCGCGATGCCCAGTGGGTGCGTTACAAGCTGAACGCGGGCATGCCGGACGAACACCGGGCAATTCTTGATGCCGTGTTGCAGGCGGTGACGCTTGAGAATGAAGATGTTGAAAGGAATGTCGCATGACAACGCAAACGCATGAACCGTCAGCCCCCCGGGCGCAGCCCGCATGGTCTTGGCACGCAGGCGTTGTAGTTTTCACGATTGTCTGGTTCGTGATTTACAAACAACTGCCGGCCTTTTCGGAATGGCTGACCGCATTGTTGCCGGTCGAGCGCAGCAGCCACACCGGCGAGGCGCTGGCGTTTTTCTTTTACGACACACCCAAGGTGATCATGCTGCTGACGCTGATCGTGTTCTGGATGGGGGTTGTCCGCAGCTTTTTCAGCCCCGAGAAAACCCGCGCCCTGCTGTCGGGCAAGGCCGAGGGTGTGGGCAATGTGATGGCGGCCAGTCTTGGCATTGTCACGCCGTTCTGTTCGTGCTCGGCGGTGCCGCTGTTCATCGGTTTTGTCTCGGCGGGTGTACCGCTGGGGGTGACGTTCAGTTTTCTGATTGCCTCGCCCATGGTGAACGAGATTGCAATCGTTCTGCTGTGGGGGCTGGTGGGGTGGAAAGTGGCCATGATCTATCTGGCTTTTGGCCTGGCCATTGCCATTGTCGCCGGCTGGGTGATCGGCCGTTTCCATCTGGAGGGCTGGTTGCAGGACTGGGTGCGCGACATTCACATTGGCGGTGCTGCCCCCGATGTTGCCAGCGGAAAAATGACCATGGTCGAGCGCTATCGCGATGGGATCCAGTCGGTCAGGGACATCGTTGGCAAGGTCTGGATCTGGATCATTGCCGGCATTTCGCTGGGCGCGATCATTCACGGATATGTGCCGCAGGACGTGATGGTGCGGATCATGGGATCGGGCGCCTGGTGGTCGGTTCCGGCTGCGGTGGTGATGGGCATTCCGATGTATACCAATGCCGCCGGTGTCATTCCGATTGTCGAGGCCCTTTTGGACAAGGGGGCGGCGCTGGGCACGGTGCTGGCCTTCATGATGAGCGTGATCGCCTTGTCGGCTCCGGAAATGATGATCCTGAAAAAGGTGCTGAAGCTGAAGCTGATTGCCGTGTTCGTTGGCGTCGTTGCCGCTGGTATTCTGGCGGTTGGTTTCCTGTTCAACGCCATTTTCTGAGGATGTAACAAACCGCGTCTGGTGTCTTTGGATTGCGGCGGCGCCAATGCTGAACCGCAGTCTTTGGCAAATGGCCGGTGTGGGTGTGAAGCATGAAAATATTGAGAATCGTACCAAAAAAGAGGATGTGAACCATGAAGGAAGTGATTGTTTATGGCCCCGGTTGCAAACGTTGCGAAACCGTCGAGCAAATGGTGCGGGATACCGCAACGCGGCTGGGTCTGGATGTGGATGTGAAAAAGGAAACCGATTACGCGAAAATCGCCATGGCCGGCGTGGTTTCCACCCCCGGAATCGCGATTGACGGCAAGCTGGTGCACGCCGGCGGGCTTCCTGATGAAGCCGCACTTGAGGGCTGGTTATCGGCCTGATTGCATTTCGCCCGCTATCGGCGGGTTGTGTGTCAGAAGACGAATAACGTGACGAGCAACCCGCCAGCGACAAGCGGTATCCTCTGCCAGACCGGGCGCCGGGAAATCAGCCCGAAGGAGACAAGTGCCAGCCCGGCTCCGATTTTGCCGAAGGCAAAGAGGGCTGGCAGAGGCGTTTCAACCGGGCTGATAATGGCGGGATTGGCAATCATGCCCAGCGGGATGACATAGAGGCCGATGCCCAGCGTCATGGCCGTCAGGGCAACCTTCAGCCAGTTTTCCCCGATCATTGCCGCGGCAATGAACACCGCGCCGCACACCGGTGGCGTGATGGTGGACAGCAATGCAAACCAGAACACGAACAGATGTGTCAGCAAGGGCGGCAAGCCAAGCTGTTGCAGGGCGGGACCGGCGACCGATACGCAGATGATATAGGCCGCAGTTGTCGGCACCTCCATTCCGAGCACGAGGCAGGCCAGGGCGGTCAGCAACAGGGCAGGCCAAAGATGCCCGTTGCCAGCCGAAAGGATCAGCGAGGTGATCTTGATGCCCAGCCCGGTTTGCCCCAGAACGCTGATGATCAGCCCGGCGCAAAGGATGATTGAGGCAATGGTGGCGATTTGGCTGCCCGCCGAGATGGCAACATTTTGCAGCCGCGATAAGGTTCGGCGCAGGCTGAAGCTGAATTTCGTATCGGTAAACAGCAGGACAAAAGCCGTCAGGATGGCCCAGGCGGCGGCATATTGCGGGGTGTACCCCCCCACAAACATGCGTTCGAGCAACACCGCAAACGGGATGGCAAAAAACGCTGAAGTAACCAGTACAATGCGGGCGGGTGGCATCTGGTCCTGGGGCAGGGGCCGCAATTCAAACCGGTCGGCATAGGCGTTGATCCCGACCCAGACCGTAAGGAAATACAGCACCGCCGGCAAAAGGGCAGCGGCCATGATATGTGTATAGGGTGTGCCGGTCAGCTCGACCATGACAAAGGCCCCGGCCCCCATAAGGGGCGGCATGATCTGGCCACCCGAGGAAGCCACCGCCTCGACAGCACCGGCCAGCCGGGGCGGATAGCCCAGTTTTTTCATCGCCGGCAGGGTGATGGCACCGGTGGAGGCCACATTGGCAGAGGCCGAGCCGGAAATGGATCCGAAAAGCGCTGAGGACAGCACCGAAACCTTGGCCGCCCCCCCCTTGAGCCGTCCGGCGGCGGCGGTGGCCAGATTCATGAAACCCTGACCGGCTTCGCCCGCGTTCAGCACCGCCCCCATGATCACGAAAATCGCCACGATGTTGACGGATACGCCGGTCAGGCTGCCCCAAAGCCCGCCCTCGGCAACGGTCATGGTGCCCAGAAAACTGTCGACAGGCAGGCCGGGATGGGCAAATTCGCCGGACAGACGACCACCGAAAAAGCCGTAGAGCAGCGCAATCGCGGTGATCAGCGGCAGCGGCCAGCCAATGGCACGGCGCGCCATTTCCAGCACCGTCAGGATCAGGGCGAGCGACAGCCAGAGCTGAAACGCCCCGTCCAGAGAACCATATTGATCAGACAGATCCGAATGGTTTCTCACGATGTAAAAGGTCGCGAAAAGGCCGATGGCGGTGAACGCCACGCCGGACCACCGGCTGGCCGGAGTTCGGGCCTTGAAGACAAAAACCCACGGCAAGGCCAGCGCCATATGCAGGGGGCGGCTGACCAGGCTGGGCACCAGCCCGCTGAAGATCAGCCAAAGGTGAAAGCCGATTGACAGGGCGCCCAGAACAACCCAGACAAATCGGGCAGGCCCGTTCTGACCTTGTGGCTGGATCATGAACCTGCCCTGATTTGCGGATCGCTACAGGGTCTAACGCAGTGCATCCGGCACGGAAACGCCGGCTTCGTCATAGTATTTCAGCGCACCGGAGTGCAGCTTGCCATATACATTTTCCAGCATGTCGGTGGAAACACCGTTCCACCAGGCGGCGGAAGCCCCAAGCGCGTCTTTCTGCTGCCAGTAGGTTTTGGTCAGCATATAGGCGGTGTCATCATCCATCTGGGTCGTGGTGTGGGCCACAACGGGCAAAGACGTGGTGACAACATCATAATCAACACCGGCATAGGTGCCGGCCGGGATGACCAGGCGGGTACGTTTGGTCTGGGCGATTTGCGCGTCGGAAAGCGACAGGATCCTGATCCCGGTGCTGGCCGCGGCCTCAATCACATTGGGGGCCGGGTAGGACCCTGCGGTGACAAAGCCGTCTATCTGCTTGTTTTTCAGCGCGGCCACGGCGGCATTCAACTCGGCATCCGCCAGATTGACCTTGCCTTCCAGACCGAACAGTTTCAGATATTTCGCGCCTTCGCGGGCGCCAAACGAGCCTTTGCCGATCAGAATGGTTTTGCCCTCAAGATCGGCAAAACTGTTGATGCCGCTGTCGGCGCGCACAACAAAATGCATGGTCAGCGAGGGGATCGGGAACAGGGCGCGGATCTCGGCAAACTTCGGGTCGGTCTTGTCCTTGAACATGGCCTTGCCCTTTTGCGCCAGCTTGACCAGAACCGGCGGGGTGGTGAAAACATAATTGCCGGTCCGTTTCGCCGCCTCCATGACATTCTGGACCGAGCCTTGGCTTTCCTCGACAGTGACGATGATTTCACCGTTGGTGCCGCGCTTGATCGCTTCGGCAAGCTGGACGGCCATCTGATAGTAGGATGATGACGATTTGGCAGATTTGAATGTGACGCGGGTTTCGGCATGGGCAGCCGACAAGGCGTTTACCCCGATAATGACCGCGGCAATCAATGCACCCAGTTTGAATTTCATTTTCTCTCCCTCCCCTTTGTTTTGTATGTGCCATTGAACAGATCCTGCCCCCTAGGCCCTCACTTCGTAGCACAGGTTTGGGGGGCTCATCCATAGGCAGTTTTCAAAGCCGAGGTTCACATGGTTGCAGCAGATTCGCCCATTGCTTTGCGCCAATGTCGGCGACACAATGAGACATAGCTTTCATTGCCGCCGATCTGCACCTGTTCCCCGTCTGTCAGAACATTGCCCGAATCATCCGTGCGCACGACCATCGTGGCCTTTTTGCCGCAATGGCAGATTGTGCGGACCTCGCGCATTTCGTCTGACAGCGCCAGCAAGGCGGCCGAGCCGGGAAAAAGCTCTCCGCGGAAATCAACCCTCAGACCGTAGCACATGACCGGAACATTCAGATCATCAACAGCGCGGGCCAGTTGCCAGACCTGGGCCGGTTCCAGAAACTGGGCCTCGTCAATGAAAACACAGGCGCAGGGTGCCGCGCCGAGGCGCTTTTCTATCTTGTCGAAAAGATCCTCATCCGGCCCAAAGGTGTCGGCATCCGCACCGATTCCGATCCGCGATGCAATACGTGCCCGCCCGGCCCGGTTGTCCAGAAGTGCGGTCAGAAGATAGGTTTTCATACCGCGTTCATGATAGTTGTGGGATGCCTGCAGCAGAATCGTCGATTTGCCGGCGTTCATCGTTGAATAGTGGAAATAGAGTTTGGCCATGTGCCCTATATGCCAATATTGGCGCGGCGTTCAAGCAAGTGGGGGGAGGCCGGCCATTTCCGTGAGGGATTTGGCGCATTCGGGCGCATATAAGAGAGATCGGGCCGCCGGCAACAAGAAATGTGAGGCCCAAGACTGGCTAAAGCCTGGGGATGAATTGAACCTCACTGCACCTTTTACAAAACCGACGAGCCCGCCAATGGCGTTGGAGTGCTCCACTTCCATTGGACTGCCACACCCGAAAAGACGCGACAGACCTCCACCTAAATCGACGCTGGGGGCGCCGACCACTCACACAGACCCCAAAACCCGGGGTCGCTTTATAAATGACAAATCTTTCCGATCCTATTAATGGGAAAAGGAGAAGACATTTCCCCATGGCGGAAAAAGTGGGGCAAACAGAGGATACGCGATGTCTAGTACCAGGAGTTACCTGAAAAAACATACCGAGGCCTTGGTAAAGGATGTCGGCATTGAAGCCGCCTGCAAACTGGCGGGAAAATCCAAGGCGACACTTGGCCGGTATTATTCCGATGCGCCGGAACATGTTGACCGGTTCATACCGGTCGATGCGGTTGCCGCCCTGGAGGCTGCCTCACGGTATCCGCATGTCACGGCCGCCCTGGCCGAATTGCGCGGGATCACAATTTCGATCAATCAGGAAAGCCGCAATTCGGAAAAGAGTGGGGGAGTCAATTCCGATGTGGTCGCCCTGAGCCAGCGGTTTGCCATGCTGATGGCCGAATACAGCCAGTCCATTGAAGATGGAATCATCACGGTGAACGAGGCCAAGCGGCTCTTGCGGGAAACACTGGCGATCCAGCATGTCTTGCTGGAAATGAAGCTGCATCTTGAGGATGAGGCGGTATAAGACGGAAACACACCCCCAGGGGCTGCGCCGGCGCCAAGCGGTGAATGCGACCTAGTCCGGCAGCATTTCCAGCCATGTCTTAAGGTGCAGACCGGTTTTTGCGCCAAGCTGTTCAGCCAATGCATTGGCAAAACTGATTTGTCCGGTTTCAAGACTGGAAAGCGCATCACCAATGCGCGCTGTTTCGCAGGAAATCAGCACGGCGGCGACCCCGGCCCTGTCAAGAGCGGGTAGCCGGGATTTGGCAATATCGGCGGGTGTGAACCCCGCGTCGTTGAAACAGGCGATCCGGGCTTTTGCTTTCAGGGCGCGGGCCGGGTTGCCGCCGATCAGCCCACCGTGTGATCCGGTAATGACGATTTTGCCCGCGTCCCGCGTGTTGACCAGCGAAGCCGAGTCGAGCAGTTCCACATCTCTTCCAGCCGCGATTCTGACCGTTTTGCGCAATTCTGCAACCGGGGGCAGGGTGGTCTTTGGCAGGGGCGCATTCGCCAGGGCCTGCGCGGCCTGCGCCACGGCCATTCCGGGCCGGACCCCCTGGTGCAGGGCTGTCTGGTTCGGGTGGCTGACACGGCCCCTTTGCAACATTTCACCAGCCGATCCGATTGTGCAGCTTTTGCCGTCAACCGCCACGGCAGCCAATGCAACCCTGTCAAGCGCCATGACCCCGGCAATCCCGGCCTGCTCAAGGCCGATGCCGGCATCGTGGAAGAAAACGCCCCGTGGCAAGACCTGCGATGCCACGGCGGCAGGGTAAAGGCCACCGTGTGAGCCACTGACAACGACATGGCCGCGAACCGCGTCGGTTGCGTCGGTGATCGAGCCCAGCAATATCGGGTCATGCTGCATGGCATATTGGTAGTTGCCTTGACAGAAACGCGCAACCTGTTCTTAATATCAGCATGAATCATTCCGTTTATCGGAACAGATCCCGGGGGAAAACATGACGGCCCATCCTGTTGCCAAAGGCTCTATCGCCCGCGCCGCCAGGGTGCTGGATGCCTTGGCTTCCATGCCGGAAGGGGCCTCGCTCGGGGATATTGTCGCGCGAACGAAGTTCTCCAAAACCACGACATTTCGGATTCTCGCGTCTTTGCAGGATGTGCATTACGTGGTGCAGGATCCGCAAAACTGCCGCTATCGGATCGGGCTGAAATTTATGGGAATTGCCCAGTCGGCTGGCCGGACAAGCATTGCCGCCCTGGCGGATCGGGCGATGGGCCGTCTGGCTGAACTGTCTCAGGATACGGTTTTTCTGTCCGTTCCGGAAGGGGCGGCATCGGTTTGCGTAGCGCGCAAACTGGGAAGCTTTCCGATACAGACTCTGACACTGGACGTTGGTGACAGACGGCCCTTGGGGGTCGGCGGGGGGGCGCTGGCGCTCTATTGTTCGCTTTCGCGCAGCGAAAGGGCGGCTGTGAACAGGGTCAATCAAAGCTGGTTGTCGGAATATGGTTTCACCGCGGCATTTCTGGAAGCGCAATGTGCCGCCTTTCCCGAAAACGGTTACGCCATCAACGATGGCCGGGTTGTTCCGGGGATGAGTGCTGTCGCCGTTCCGGTTCTCGCGCCAAACGGTCGCCCCGTCGCGGCCTTTGCCATTGGGGCGATCGGGGAAAGGATGGGGACAGAGCGTGTGCAGTCGCTGTTGCTTCCGGCGCTCAGGGACGAGGCCGTTCAATTGGCGGAAAAGCTGGATGAAATGGGCATTGGAACGCCGGCATGAGCAACAGGTACGATAATCTGGAGCACAGTCTTGCCTTGCTGGAGATGATGGAGCGTATCCGCGCCTTTGAAGAACAGGCCTGTCTGGCGGCGGAGCGCGACAAGCTGGTTCTGGGGGCCATTCACCCGTCGATCGGACAGGAGGCGGTTGCCGCCGGGGTCATGACCCATCTCAGGGAAAGCGACATTCTGCTGTCGACCCACCGGGGACATGGGCATACGCTTGCCAAGGGGTCGTCCTCGCTGGCGATGATGCGCGAGCTTCTCGGGCGCCAAGGGGGGTGTTGCGGCGGCAAGGGCGGTTCCATGCATATCGCGGATTTTGGTGTTGGCATGCTGGGCGCCAATGGTGTGGTTGGTGCCAATATCAGCATAGCGGCGGGGGCTGCGCACGGGATCAGACTGTTGGGAGACGACCGGATCGTGGTAGATATATTCGGCGATGGCGCCATCAACCGCGGCCCGTTTCTGGAAGGGTTGAACTGGGCGGCGGTGTTTGACCTGCCGATTTTGTTTGTCTGCGAGGATAACCAGTATTCCGCGACCACCAGAACACAAACCATGACCGGCGGGGACGGCCCGGTCGCACGGGCAAAATCGCTGGGCTTGCGGGCCAGCGAAGTGGACGGCAATGATGTCGAGGCGGTGGCGGCTGTATCACAAGAAATCATCACCCGGTTGCGGGCCGGAGGTGGGCCGGAATTGCTGCACGCAAAAACCTACAGGCGCACCGGGCATACGTCCTTTGATCCGGCGGCCTACCGCCCCGAAGGTGAATCCGCAGCACAAGAGAGAGAAAACGACCCGATCAGCCGGCAACAGCAGGCCCTGAAGGAGCGCGGCGTGGCGGGTCAAATCTTTGAAAAACTCCACCAGTCGGCACAACAGGAGATGACCGAGGTTCTGGCAGAGGCCGCCGCTACGGGCTTTCCCGATGATGCGAGCGCCTTTGACGATGTTCAGGATATCGGCAGCCCGGCAAAGGAGCCTTTCTGATGCCGGTCATGACCTATATGGAAGCGGGCCGCGCGGCGGTCAGGCTGGCGATGCAGGCAGATCCGACGGTGTGGTGCGTGGGCGAGGATCTGGGCCGGGGCGGGGTTTTTGGCCAGTACAAGGGCCTGCGCGAGGAATTTGGCGCGGCCCGCATTTCCGACGCCCCGATTTCCGAGGCCGGCATCATGGGCGCGGCCTTGGGCGCCGCCATGGTTGGAACACGCCCCATTGTTGAAATGCGGTTTTCCGATTTCGCCCTTTGCGCCACGGATGAGTTGGTCAACCAGATTGCCAAGGCCCGGTTCATGTTTGGCGGACAGATGCGGGTGCCGCTGGTTGTGCGCAAACCGATCGGCATGTGGCGATCCTCGGCCGCGCAGCATTCGCAGTCGCTGGAAAGCTGGTATGCGCATGTTCCCGGCCTTGTGGTTGCCTGTCCGAGCACGCCGCAGGATACGTTTTCGATGCTGCGCGCGGCAATCGAGTGTGACGATCCGGTGGTGTTCATGGAACACAAGAACATCTGGGCGCTGGAAGGAAATGTGGATTTTGCCGAGACGGTAGAGTTTGGCAAGGCACGGGTTCGCCGCAAGGGCGGTGATGTCAGCATTGTCAGTTGGTCCAACACGGCCAATCTGGCGCAGGATGCCGCCAGCTTGCTGGCCGCCGACGGGATAGATGCCGAAGTGGTTGACCTGCGCAGCCTTTGGCCTTGGGACAAGGAAACGGTGCTGAACAGTGTGCGCAAGACCGGTCATCTGGTTGTGGCGCATGAATCGGTTGCAGTGGCCGGATTCGGCGCCGAAGTTGTTGCCACCGTCGCCGAACATGCCGGAGCGGCATTGCAAGGGCCGGTGCGGCGGCTGGGGGCGCCGCGCGGGTTGATCGCCTATGCCCCCAATCTGGAAGACAGGATGCGTGTCACAACCGAAATGATTGCGCAAGCTGCCCGCGAAACCCTGGGAAAGACAACCGCATGACAACGCAGGATTCAGACGTGATGGAAATGACTGGCGGCGAGGCGCTGGTGCGCATGTTGCAGGCGCATGGGGCGGGACCGATGTTTGGCATGGGCGGGTTTCAATTGTTGCCGTTTTATGATGCGGCGCGCCGGTTGCGGCTGAACCACAATCTGATCAACGACGAACGTTGCGCCGTCTTTGCGGCGGACGCCTATGCCAAGGTGTCCAACCGTGTTGGTCTGGTTGACGCAACGCTGGGGCCGGGGGCGACAAATCTTGTGACCGGGTTGATCGAGGCGCTGAATGCCGGTTCTCCGCTGGTTGTCATCATTGGCGACGCCCACCGGGACCATGCCGGCAAGAACATGACACAGGAAACCGACCAGGTATCGATCCTGCGGCCGGCCTGCAAGGAACTGTTACGGATCGAGTCGATCCAGCGCATACCCGAAATCCTGTCGCGTGCCTTTTCGGTGGCGACCTCTGGCCGCCCCGGCCCTGTGATTGTTGATGTGCCCGAAGATATCGCCCACGGGGTGTACAGTTTTCCGGCCGACAGTTTCAGCGCCGATCCGGCCCATTGTGGCATCCCCGCCCTGCGCTGCCGGCCAGAGGCGGGGCCCTGCGCAAAGGCGGCCGGTCTGATCGCCGGTGCGAAACGGCCGATGGTCCTGTGTGGCGGGGGAATACATCTGTCGCAGGCCTGGCAGGCGCTCGCTGATCTGGCCTCGGCCTGTTCGATTCCGGTGGCGCATACGCTGACCGGGAAAGGGGCGATTGCCTGCACGGATCCGCTGAACGCCGGGCTGTTTGGCAGATACGATCGCATTGCCAACAAGCTGATCGAGGAAAGCGATTGCCTGTTGGTTGTCGGCTGCAAACTGGGGGAAATCGCGACCAAGCGCTATAGCATTCCGGCGCCGGAGCAGACGGTCATCCATCTTGACAATGTGGCCGAGGAAATGGGGCGAACCTATCAGCCGCACATAAAGCTGTGGGGCGACGCCAAGGCAGGGCTGCAAGACCTGCTGACGCATCTGGAGCCAACGGCAACGGCGCAAAGGGTCGCCCGCAAGGCCTATGCGCAGGAAATCCCGCAACGAATGAAGGAATGGCGCGCCGATGTTTCGGCAAAGCTGAATTCCGACGAAAGCCCGGTGCATATGGCGCGTCTGATCACAGACCTGAACCGGCTGTTGCCGGCCGACGGCTATCTGGTTGCCGATGGCGGATTTGCTGCCCATTGGGGCGGACTGTTGTTTGACAGCAAAAGGGCAGGGCGGCAGTTTGTTCCCGATCGCGGCTTTGCCTCGATCGGTTATGGCCTGCCCGGCGCTATCGGGGCGCAGTTGGCGGCCCCGGATGCTGTTGTGGTGGGCCTGACCGGAGACGGCGGCTTCAACATGGTGCTGGGTGATCTGGAAACCGCACGGCGGATGAAACTGGGCATCAATATCATCGTCGTCAACAATGCGGCCTCGGGATATGTCCGGGCTTTGCAACATCTGATGTATGGCGCGGGGGCTTACCAATCATCCGAGTTGTCGGAAACAAATTATGCTCGCGTGGCCGAGGCCATGGGTTGCCATGGCTTGCGTGTCGAGAGCCCGGAACAACTGGGTCCGGCACTGCAGGCAGCTTTTGCAGAAACAAACAGACCAAGCATCATAGACGTTATGGTGACAAGAGACCCCGGCCGGATGCTGCCGGCGGTGGATAACAGGACCGTCAAGGTCAAAAAAGGCGACCGCGTTGCCTGACGCGGTCCGAAAACGGGAGGAAAGAAGATGAAACTGATGAATTTTGCCGTGGCCGCTCTGGCCGGCCTGGTGGCGTTCAGCCCTGCGATTGCGCAGGATTACAAGGCTGAATACAAGGTGTCCACGGTTGTGCCGGCGCCGTTCCCCTGGGGCATTGCCGCAGACAAATGGGTAGAGCTGGTGCGCGAACGCACGAATGGTCGCATCAACATGAAAACCTATCCCGGCGCGCAGCTGGTCGCGGGAGAGCAGACCAAGGAATTCACCGCCCTGCGCCGTGGTGCAATTGATATGGCCGTCAGTTCGACCATCAACTGGTCACCGCAGATAAAAGAGCTGAATATCTTTGCCATGCCGTTCCTGATGCCGGATTACAAGGCAATTGACGCCCTGACCCAGGGGCCGGTCGGGGAAGATCTGTTTGCCATAATCCGCAGCAAGGGTGTCGAGCCGCTGGCCTGGGCCGAGAACGGTTTTCGCGAGGTTTCGAACTCCAAGCATGAAATTCACACACCCGCCGACCTGAAGGGGCTGAAAATGCGGGTGGTTGGCTCACCACTGTTCAATGACATTTTTTCCGCCATGGGGGCCAATCCGGCGCAGATGAGCTGGGCCGATGCCAAACCGGCCCTGACCACCGGTGCGGTGGACGGGCAGGAAAACCCGCTGACGATTTTCTCGATCGCCAAGATGCATCTGGTCGGGCAGAAATACGTTACCCTCTGGGGCTATGTGGCGGATCCGCTTATCTTTGGGGTCAACAAGGATGTCTGGGAATCGTTCACGCCGGAAGATCAGGAGATCGTGCGCCAGGCCGCAATCGAGGCCGGGGCGCTGGGCGTTGCCGAAGCGCGCAAAGGTGTGACAAAGGATGATCCGTCGCTGATAGAAACGGTTGAGGGGCTGGGTGTCACCGTGACCCGGCTAACGGATGCGGAACGCCAGCAGTTTGTCGATGCAACGCGCGGTGTCTATGCCGACTGGACCGGAAAAATCGGTGCGGATCTGGTGAAAAAGGCCGAAGAAAGCGTCGCCAACCGTTGAGGTGTGAACAGGTTCGGGCCGAAAACCCTTTGGCCCGAACCACACAGGAAATCCTATGAAAAAAGCCCCGGATCAGGACAAGGACGACCCGAAGCACAGGCCCTTTCACCCGGAAGAGGTGATCGGAGCCCTGGCCATGGGGCTGATTGCCCTGATCAGTTTTGCCAATGTCGTGGTGCGCTATGCGACGGATGTTTCTTTTGCCTTTACCGAGGAATATTCGGTCTTTCTGCTGGTGGTGGTTACCTTTGTCGGATGCGCATTGGCCTATGCCACAAATGACCATATACAGATCAACTTTTTTTCCAATCGCTTAGGCCGAAAGGGGCGGTTTGTCAGCCGGTTCATTGCGCTGTTGGCCTCGGTTCTGATGTTTTCGCTGCTGGTCTATTACGGCGCCGAACTGGCCTATGATGAATACATCTTTGAAGAGACCTCGCCGGGTCTTGGTTACCCTTCGTGGATCTATACTGTCTGGTTGCCGATCCTTTCTGCGGTGGTGCTGTTTCGCGTTTTGCAACAGATCTGGCGCGTTGTTCGGGGGCGGGCATGACCGCCAATCTGATCTTGCTGGGTGTTTTTATCATTCTGCTGATTGCCGGCACGCCGATTTCTGTCGCGCTGGGGCTGTCCGGGGTGATGGCCATATATTTTGGCCTGGATATGGCGGCCGTCGCCAATATCAGCACCATTGCCTATTCGAGCATCGCAAAATACCCGCTGATTGCCATTCCGCTGTTCATTCTGACCGGCATGATTTTTGAGCGATCCGGTGTCGCTGAACGATTGGTACAACTGGCCAAGGCCATCGTTGGCCCGAAAAGGGGCGGGCTGGCCCTGGTGGCGGTGCTGGTCAGCCTTGTGATGGGGGGGATGTCCGGCTCGGGCCCTGCCGACGCGGCGGCCGTGGCCACGGTGATGATCCCCAGCATGATGCGCGAAGGCTATCCGCGGGCCTTTTCCGCCAGCATCATCGCGGCCTCGGCCTCGACCGCCATTCTCATTCCGCCGTCGATTGCGCTGATCATCTATTCGATCATGGTGCCGGGTGTTGATCTGCGCGCCTTGTTTGCCGCGGGGCTGTTTCCCGGCCTGCTTGCCGGGCTGGCCATAGCGGCGCCCGCCCTGTGGCTGAGTTGGCGGCACGGTTTTGGCGTCTCGGAAGGTGGTGAACGCCCGCCACTGGGCAAAAGCTTTGTTCAGGCGCTGCCCGGGCTGTTTGCCCCGGTCATCATTCTGGGTGGATTGCGCAGTGGCCTGTTCACCCCAACCGAGGCTGCGGTTGTTGCCGTCTTTTACGGACTGATTGTCGGGCTGTTTCTGCACCGGTCGATGTCCCTGCGCGATATTTACCGGGTTCTGGCGGATTCGGCCCAGGTTTCAGCGGTGGTGATGATCATCATCTCGCTGGCGGGCATATTTGCCTGGGCCGGATCGACGCTTGGGGCTTTTGATGCGGCTGCCAGGGGCATTCTGGAGATATCCGATACCTCTGGCATCGTTCTGGCCATGGTCATGGCCATCCTGCTGCTGGCCGGAATGGTGCTGGACGGGGTTTCGATCTATCTGATCTCCCTGCCGCTTTTGATGCCGATCATGGCCAGCTTTGGCTGGAATCAGGTCTGGTTTGGTGTTCTGATGGCCATGAACGTGGCGGTCGGGCAGTTTACCCCGCCGGTTGCCGTCAACCTGATGGTGACGGTGAAAATCGCCGATGTGCAGATTGAAGACACGATCCGGTGGGTGATCTGGCCGGTGGCAGCCATGATCCTTGCGATTGTTCTGGTGATCGTCTTTCCGCAGATCGCTCTCTGGCTTCCGCAAGCTCTGGGGTATCATATTTAGGAGCCGTTTCGCGTTGTCGTCGTGCAAAATTCTTGACAGGCTCGCGTTTGGTCATTTGTATGCTAATTAGTTTGCGTCGGTTCCGGGTTAGTTTTGGGTGGACAATTGTTGCCAAGCAACCAATCCTGCAAAGAAAAAACAGAAGGCCGGGATATATGGCCCGCCGGACCAACATTAGGGAGATGAAACAATGACAAAAAAGACATTTGCGACCCGCCGGAACCTTCTGAAGGGTGTGGCGGCTGCTGGGGCGGCCTCGGCGCTGCCAAACTTTGCAAAATATGCCTATGCCGGTTCGGATGCGCCGATCAAGATCGGCTTTCAGGTGCATCGCACCGGCATTGGTGCCGCCTATGGCCGCTGGTATGAACGCACCACCATGGCCGCAACAAAGGTGATCAATGACGCCGGCGGCATCAATGGCCGCCCGGTTGAAATCGTGGCCGAGGATGACGGCACCGATCCCAAACGCGGTGCCGAGGTGCTGGAAAAATTCGCCAACCAGCATGGCTGCGACATCGCTTATGGCACGCTGTTTTCCCATGTGGTGATCGGTTCTGCCCCACGTGCGGCGGAACTGAAGATGCCTTATTTCGTTGTGTCCGAGGGGCACCATGTGGCCAGCGGCATGTTGAACCGCTATACCCTGCAACCGGGCATCACCGATGTGAAAAGCCAGGTGCAGGCGATGGCGCCGTTTGTTGCCAGCAATCTGGGGAAAAAGGTGACGATGATCTTCCCTGATTTCGCATTCGGCCATAACCACCGCGATTTCTTTAGCGCGGCGATTGAAAAACAGGGCGGCGAAGTGGTCGCCAAACTGGCGATCCCGCCGACCGAAACATCCTTCACCAAGTATTTCCCGCAGATCCCGCGCGAAACCGAGGTGATCTATCACGTCATGGTCGGCCCGTCGGTTTTGACCTTTGTCAAGGAAATGGGCGAGTTTTTCGGCCCCTCGGCACCGCAAATCTTTGGCTTTATCGACTCGCTCGAAGCTGTTGACCTGAATACGCCGGGGCTGGAATTTCTGGAAGGCACCCATTTCTGGGAAGGCATGCCGCGCTATGCGCAACCTGATCAGACCGAATATGACAAATTCTACCGCGCCCAGGTCGGCGTGGATGAAAACGGTGCCTCGGTGGATGATCCCAAGGATATTTCCACCTATGCCCATATGTTCGGTTGCTGGGAAACCCTCTATGTGATCAAGCAGGGCATGGAAGCGGCGGGTTACAAAGGACCCGAGGACCGCACCAAACTGATCGAGGCGGTCGAGGCGATCACCGATATGCCCGAGAGCAACGAACACCCGCAAGGCGCCAAGCTGTTCAACGGCAAGACCCATCAGGTGTTCGGCCCGCAGTATATTTCCAAGGTCGAGGGCGGCAAGCTGGTGGTGCAACACACCACATCGCTCGAGGATGGTTTCTATCCGGACGAGGTGGATTATACCACGCAATCTTTCTGACCTGCGCTGCCCCGGATATGATCCGGGGCCTCACTCTCCAAACAATAATCAGTGATCACTAAATGGAATTCGGCCCCCACCTCATGCTTGCCATGCTCGAAGGTCTGGTGCAGGCCTCTGTCCTGACCCTGACGGCCCTGGGCCTGTCGCTGGTGTTCGGCGTGATGCGCGTGGTCAACGTGGCGCATGGCGAATTCTTCATGCTGGGCGCGGTTCTGGCGTGGTGGGT
>Ga0256841_1000681_pt1 | contig 33343 bp, 27 predicted proteins | sample 356308metaG_FD_185971 | JGI IMG/M metagenome (GOLD analysis project Ga0256841, IMG submission 185971) | Hydrothermal vent microbial communities from Mid Atlantic Ridge, Atlantic Ocean - 356-308 | ecosystem: Environmental > Aquatic > Marine > Hydrothermal vents | place: Atlantic Ocean: Mid... | reverse complement strand
AAATACCCCAAACAGTCCTGGCGGATGATGCGTTCGTCCATGGTGAACATGGACGGCATGACTTTGCGTTTGAGTATCAATTTGCCGTCCTTGAGCTGGAAGTAACGGTGGGTGACTTCATGGCCGTCTTCATCGCGGGCGATTAATGGCATGGTATTGCAGTGGACTTCCCCCAGGGCGATGCCCGCCGATAGTTCCATGAAATTCAAATGGTCCAGGTCCGACCGGAGCACGAGGTCGGCCTTGTCGTCGGTAAAGCTGAAACGGACATCCTTGTGGATTTTGATGAGGGCAACGGTGTGAAAGAGATCGATGCTGCCCGGCGCTGGCGGTCTGTCGGGAATTTCCTTCAAGTGCAGACAGGTATCGATGTAGTCGAAGGCATGATCGACGCCTTGGGGAATGCCGGGTTTGCCGCATTCCAGGGTGACCGCCGGACACAATTTGGCGAAAGCCATCGATTGCACGCCCTTGGGGCGCAGAAAATACACCACCAGCCGGCCGAAAAAGGAAGCCAGCTGCAGGAAAGGCGGCTGAAGGCAGTTGACGCAGCCATAGAGCGGGTTGCGGCCGGTATTATTGTGAATATCGATACTGGCGAATAGCGGGTAGGCGGCCATGGTTTCCCACACTTGGTTCATGAGAGAGACTTCGGGGCAAGGAGGGTGTTCGGTGCCGGGCCAAACCCGGTTGTAGTCGGGTTGCCCTGCAAGGCGCCGGAGACCGGCGCGGGCGGCTTCGATATTGCCAAAGAAAATGGATACTGAACGGGGCAGGGGGTGGTCTTGATATTTCTTTAGCAGCCGTTGCACAGCGAGCAGGCCGGTGGTTTCATTGCCGTGGAGAAGGACGGAAATAAATAGGCGGGCGGGATTTTTTCCTGCCAAGTGAAGCAAGGTAGGGCCGGGCAACAAGGTGTAAAGTTGTTTGGCATCGATTTCCAGCAGTCCTGGCGGTATCTTGTCAATTTGATGCAAAGTCAAAGCGGCCATGTGTGTACCGGTTTTCCCTGTTGTTGGTGTTGCCAATAAGCGCGTGTCAAAGCGGTGAAATCCTTGCCGTGGCTTGTAATGAAACGGCGCTGCCATTGGCTGCCGCATTGATCGGCGTTGATTCTGTCGCGGATTACGCCTAAATATTTTTCCCGGTCCCGCCGGCAAATCGCCAATTGCGCCAGCCCCTCGCGGGCCCTGGGAATCAGCTCGTCCAAGAGTAATTTTCGCAGTGGCCAGCGGCTGTTTTCAAACCAAATCACATGGGCATCCCAACCGTGCATGGCAGCCAGATAGAAATTATCACGGGCCAGGGAAAAGGGCAGCTGCCTTTCCTCCTGGCTTAAACTGTACGCCAGGCCGTAATAAAAAGCGGCGTTGGCAATCATGTCCATGATCGTCGGTCCCGCCGGCAAGACCCGGTGCTCGATCCTCAAATGAGGGGTGCCGTCTCCGTCGAAGCCCACCAAGGGCCGGTTCCAGCGCCAGATAGTGCCATTGTGAAGGCGCAGATGGGAAAATTTTTCGGGCGGATCTTCGAACAAGATAGGCAGGAGTATTGGAAAATGTTCGAGATTTTCCAGGAAAGCGTCAGAGACACCCTGTTTGAGATAGCGGTTGCCAAATCCGACCCGGCGCAAGGGCCCGTGGATGGCGGCGCCATAGCCGCCGATTTCGATGGATTGCTCGAACAGGGGAATCCGGGTTTCTGCCCACAGGTCTTTGCCAAACAAATAAGGGGCATTGGTTCCCGCCGCCAAAGTAGCGGCGGATGCCATGATCGAGGCATTGAACAAAGGGACGAATTGATCCTGGGGCGTTTGCAGGTGGATCTGGAACGAGGTGGCGGCCGCTTCCAGCATGACATCGTCATGGAAGCATTCCAGGTGTTCTTTGCCGGTGATTTCCAGGTGCAGCGGTTCCCCCCGGAGGCGAAGGATCTGCTCGTTGAGGGCCTGGTAGCGGTTCAGTTGCGACATGTTCTTGAGGGTCAGATCGGTTTGCCTCAAGGTGGGCAGGATGCCGATCATCAGCAGGTGCAACTCCATGGAGTGGGCGGTTTGTTGGGCCTTGCGCCAGATCGCTTCCAGTTCATGGTGGAGACGGGAGAGCGCATCGCCTCGAAGATCCCTCGGAAAGTTGTTCAGCTCGATGTTGAATTTGGCCAACTCTGGAGATGCCAGCGGATCGGCCAGGCGTTGGAGAAACCGGTCATTACAAGGAGCCGGACGCATGTCTTGATCCACCAGCCAGGCTTCGATTTCGAAACCCGCGACCGGTCCCTTGTCGGAAAATCGCCATCCTTTTTCCAGAGAACCCAGCAGCTCAGTTTCTTCCCGGAGCCGCCCTAGAAAACGGTCGAAATCGTTCTGACTGAATTGGATGTGTTCGATTTCCTGGCCCATGATTTTTCCGGGAACAGTCTATGATCGCCAGCTTTCCCAAACCGGCGTGACGCCCGGCGGGAGAGGGGCCAGATTGCCCAATTCGATCCAGGGAAAGGCGGGGTCGTGAAAGTCGGAACCCGCCGAACCCATCAGCCGGTAGCGCCTGGCATAGTCGGCGCAGGTTTCGATTTGCACCGGGGTACTGTTGCCGCAGACCACTTCTATCCCTGTGCCGCCATTGGATCGGAAGGCAGTAAGAAAGCGGCGCAGCCAGGCACCCGTCAGCTTGTAGCGCAGGGGGTGGGCGAGGACCGCGATGCCACCGGCCTTTAGAATCCATTCCAGGGCTTCTTCCAGATCGGCCCATTGTGTGGAGACATAACCGGGTTTTCCCCGCACTAAAAATCTTTCGAACACATTGGCCATATCTTTGGCGTAACCATGACTAATCAAAAAGCGGGCAAAGTGGGTGCGGGTAATCATGCCCTCTCCGGCCATGGCGCGAACTTCCTGCAAAGCGCCGCGGATGCCGTGCTTTTCCAGGTTGGCATCCATTTTTTCGGCCCTTTCCCGCCGCAGTATTTGGAGCCGCTTTAGTCCTTGCGCCAAGGATGGAGCATCTGGATTGATGTGGAGTCCTAATACATGAAAGCACTTTTTTTCCCAAGTGACCGATATCTCGACGCCGGGAATCAACTGGACAGAATGCTGGTGAGCGGCTTCGATAGCTTCCTGAATGCCCGCCACAGAATCATGATCGGTCAAAGCAAGATGCGTCACGCCGGTTTCGGCGGCAAGACGCACCAAATCGGCGGGAGACAGAGCGCCATCCGAGGCGGTGGAATGGCTGTGGAGATCGTAAGGGGAAATCACTGGGGAATTTGCTTATGGCAGCGCCTGTTGGCTTTCTCCATAGAGTTTAGCATAGAGTCCGTTGAGGGAGAGCAAGCGTTCGTGTTCGCCCTGCTCGCAAATGTGGCCATCCTCGAAGACGTACACCCGGTCTGCCTGTTTCACGGCGCTGAGCCGGTGGGCGACGATAATCGTGGTGCGATTGGTCAAAAAATCACTCAAGGCATCGTGGAGCCGTTGTTCGGTTTCAGTGTCCAGGGCCGAGGTGGCTTCATCCAGAATCACCACTTTAGGCTCCATGAGGATCATCCGGGCGATGGCCAGGCGCTGGCGTTGGCCGCCGGACAAGCGCATGCCGCTGCGGCCGATGATCGTGTCCAATTGGTCGGGCAGGCGCTGGATGGTGTCTTTGAGTTGGGCAATTTCCAATGCCCGCCACAGGGCCAGGTCGCCATGGTCATGCCCCAAGGTCAGATTGGCGCGGATCGTGTCATTGAAGAGCACAGGATGCTGTAGTACGGTGACCACGTTTTCCCGCACCACATCCATGCCGATTTGGGTGATGGGGGTGTTTTCATAATACACCATGCCGGAGGAGGGGCTGTAGAGCCCGATCAAAACTTGCACCAGGGTGGATTTGCCGCCGCCGCTGGCACCCACCAGCGCGACTTTTTCACCAGCCTGGATGTCCAGGGTGACTCCCTTGAGGACATCAATCTCGTGACCGTAGGAAAAATGCAGATCCTCTACCGAAACACTGGTAGTGCGTTTGTTTTTGAAGGGGTTTTTGCGGTGTGGATAGCGGGGCTCCTGTTTGAGATCCAACAAGCGGTTGATACGGGTCAGAGCGGCCTGAGCGCTGTAGAAAGCGTATTGGATTCCCAGCAGTTCCTGGACCGGCGCCATCATGAACCACAAATAGCCGAATACCGCCAGCATCTGGCCGATGGTGAGATCGGAAAAGATTACCATCAGCATGGCGGTAGCCCGGAACAAATCCACCCCATGCAAAAAAATGACAAAACTGAGCCGGTTCAAGGCATCGCTTTTCCAGGCATAATTGGAAGCATTGTGATTGACTTGACGGGCCTTATCCGTCAACCGTCCAAAATAATAATGCTCGCGGTTACTGGCCCGGATTTGCTGGATAGCATCCAGGGTTTCGGTCAATGCTTGTTGGAATGCTTCCAAGGCGGCATTTTCCTTTTTTTTGAGGTGTTTGACCTGTTTCCCCAGGGCCTTGGTAAAGTAAATGACAACCGGGTTGAGACAGAGAATAAACAAAGCCAGGGGCCAATGGATCCATAGCAAAATGGCGGCCGTGCCCATAATGGTCAACACCGCAATCAACGAGCGGCTGATTGTGGCGCCGAGGAAGTTGTCCAGGGTGTCCAGGTCGGTCACCAAATGGGTGACTACCGTGCCGCTGCCCAGGGATTCGTATTCCGCCATGGCGACTTTCTCCAGTCGCTGTAATAAATCGGCCCGCAGGCGGAAAATGATATCCTTGGACACTTTCACGAATTGCCGGGTTTGCAAGACATTGAAGATCAAGGCAATGAGGCGGAGAAGAAAGGACACGCCTAAAATGACCGCAATGTAAAGCACAGGCCCGTGCCATTCCGCAGGAAACCAGCGATTGATGAAGGTCACTGCAGTGCCGGGGTGGTTGAGCAAGACTTCGTCCACCAGCATTGGAATCAGCAAAGGGACCGGCACGGCCGCCAATGCCGCCAGCAAAGCCACGGCCTGCGCCGCCAGGATCTTTTTTTTATGCCGCCGAGCGAGACGGCCGATGGCGCGCCAATCGTAGTGCCGCAGGGTGGCGGTTTCCGTCTTGGCGGTCATGGCATGGTCAGCCTTCCAGACAAGGGTGAATCAAATGTATCTTTTCCGGGGCAAGGCCAGAGCCTGGAGGAGACAGCCGCCCATAGACGGAAAGTTGCGGCAAGGGAATGGGGCCGGCAACTTTCTCCAGGTGGCTGATCTTGATACCCTGTTTTACCAGATATAGCAAATAGGTATGGCGAACAGCCCAGGCATTGATGGTTTCAGGTTGGTCCAGGCCGGCGTCCACGGCGCTCAAATAAATTTGCTTGCTCAGCTCGTCGGTATGATCGGGAACCAGCGGGTTACCGCCACTGGCGGCCATCCAGGCTTTCAACCGGGGTGCCAGGGGGAGGCTGCGGTGATAGTCGCCCGGCACCCGGATTTTTTCCTGACTGATTTCGATTTCTCCCGGAGATAATTGAATCACTTCATTCGGCAATAGCCCGCTCAACAAAAATGCAATGCATTGGCGGGTGCTCAGGTCGGAACCGGCCAGCATGGTTTCAATTTCATTCATGGTGAGTTCCCGGGGCATTGGCGCCGCCAAAGCGTCAGGCGAGGCTTGATGTTCGATGGAGGTGGCCGGGTTGGCTTGGGGCTGGTGGTGCAATGCTTCATTGGTGTTCGGTTTGGCATAGACATGAACGCCGGAGAATGTCAGTTGAGTTTGAACTTCCTCATCATTTTTGTGGGATAAATATTCCGCCAGCCAAACCGCCAGCAACCCAAATACCAAAGAGCCGGCAAGGGTAAAACCTGCATCGCGCCAATAATGGGGGCGGATATGGTGTACCGGGCGGTATGCCCGTTCAACCACATCCACTTGCGGATATTTTTCCAGTTGCTTGATTTCCAGTTGAGCGATCCGGTCTTGCAATTCCCGTTGCCGAGACTCCATTTGTTTCAGCTCTTCCAGCAGCGCTTCGTGTTCGGTGAAACGGGTGCTGAATTCGGTTGCCAGTTTTTTTTGTTCCTGGATTTGTTGCTGGATTTTCCGGGCCGATTGGCGGGCGGTGGCGTAGGCTTGTTCCGCCTCGCTCAGAACTATTTCTTGGCCATGGGCAGCGAGATTGGCGATTTTTTCTTCAACTTCCTTGAGTTGTTTGGGGATGACACGATACTGAGGATGGAGGCGAAGATATTGGGGGGTGAATTGTTTTTTCAGGGCAGTGAGGGTTTCGTTTAGTTCCTGGGCCCGGGTTTCCAGGACGGCGAGTACCCGTTCGTCGCTTTCGGGGACCACTGGCTTGCCGGCGGCAATTTGCCGGTGAATGGCATCCAGCCGGGCCTTGGCTTGTACCTCTTCCTCGCTGGCGGTATTCAAAGCCTCCATCAAGCCCTTGAGGCGAGCCAAAGCTTCATTTTCTTCCCGCTCCAGGGAGGCGATATCATACCGGCGGCGGTATTCTGCGAGTTTTTGCCGCTTGGTCTCTATTTTGCCTTCCAGCGCACCCAGTTGCTCCTTGAGGGCTTCCAGGGTTGCGCCAGTGGTTGCCCGGATTTCCCGGGTCCGGGTTTCCATGTAGACATCGATCCAGGTATTGACTAAAGGTGCCAAAAGGTCCTGATTGGTGCCTTCGGCCCGCAGTTCCACCAGATTGGTAGCGGGCACGGGCTCTACCGATAGCATTTGCTTGATATCCGCTGGGGTCAGCCCTCCTTCTGGTATCCAGCCTTCCAGTTCGAGCAGGCGGATGGTTTCCATCAATAAGGGTTGCGCCGTGAGAATGACCCGTTGGATGGCTACGTGTTGGGGATCGACAACCACGCCCGCCGCCGGGGATTGATTCCCTGAGGAAGAGGGGCGGGGCTCCATATAATCGGCAGGCGGGGCGGCGGTGGTTAGCAGGGAAGCACTGGCGCGATAGATAGGGGGGCGCAGAAAGACAATCAGCAATCCGACAATTGCTGTCACCAAGAAAGTGCTGGCAAAGATGAGAAATCGCCGGGTTCGAAACCAGGGGATAACGGGTTCGTTGACAGGTGTCGTTTCTGGTCCCGGCAGTCGTTCAATACGTATGTTTGCCATTAGGAAACCTCTGTAAATCCTTTAAGGTAGCAATTTGAGCAGATGATTGAGGCGGGCCTCCAGCGCTGCTTCGGTGGGGGCGCGGACGGTGGCATGGCCGACCTTGCGGCCAGGGCGTAGTGCCTTGCTATAGGCATGGCAGTGGATGCCGGGCTGTTCCAGCAAGTCGGCCAATTCCGGCAAGGCCCCGATGAAATTGACCATGGCCGAATAATTCACGGGTTCGGTTGCGCCGAGGGGAAGATCGAGGATGGCACGAAGATGATTTTCAAACTGGCTGGTTTCCGCGCCCTCGATAGTCCAGTGGCCGGAATTATGAACCCTGGGGGCCATTTCGTTGGCTAAAAGCTTGCCGTGCACTTCGAAAAGTTCCAGTGCCATTACTCCAACATAATCCAGGGTTTCCAGTAATCGCTGGATGAGGTTTTCCGCTGGCTTGGTTTGGGGGTCATCGGGGCGGCAGCGGGACAGATGCAAAATCCCGTTTTGATGCTGGTTTTCCGAAAGGGGGTAAAAAGCGGTTTCGCCATTTTTCCGGCGGGCGGCAAGGATGGATATTTCCCGTTGAAAAGGCACAAAACTTTCGCCAATCAGAGATTGGCTCGCCAATGCTTGCCAGGCAGGCTGCAAATCACCGGCATTATAGAGTAGATATTGGCCTTTGCCGTCGTAGCCAAAGCGGCGGGTTTTGAGTAAAAAAGGCCAGCCCAGCAATTTGGGGGCATTTTCCAGGTCAGCGAAGCTATCGATGGCGACAAATTGGGGAGTGGGGATATCGAGTTCGCGGAATAAGGTTTTTTCCCGCAGGCGGTCCCGGCTTACGGCCAATGACCGGGAAGAGGGGTAAACGGCTGTCACTTCTGCGATTTTATCCACGCCAGTCAAAGAGACATTTTCAAATTCGTAGGTAATGACATCGCAGCGCCGGGCCAATTCTTCCAATGCGGCAGGGTCGTCGTAGGCGGCTTGGAGGTGATCGCATAATTGGGCGGCGCAAGCATCTGGCGCCGGGTCCAGGACTACGAAGCGCAGTCCCAGGGGGTAACCTGCCAATGCCAGCATTCTAGCCAGCTGGCCGCCTCCAATAATGCCAACATTCATGGTTGTTCCTCCCGGGGATCGGGGTGAGCGAGCACGGTTTCCGACTGGCGGTGGCGAAAGCCTTCCACTGCCGTGGCGATTTCCGCATATTTATTGCTCAAGATTGCCGCCGCCAGGAGCCCGGCGTTCGTGGCTCCGGCGTTGCCTATGGCCAGGGTTCCCACCGGTACGCCTGCTGGCATTTGCACAATGGAGAGTAATGAGTCCAGGCCATTCAATGCCTTGGATTTAACTGGCACGCCCAAGACAGGGAGCGGGGTTTTGGCCGCCATCATTCCTGGCAAATGGGCCGCGCCACCGGCACCGGCGATGATTACTTCGAGGCCCCGGGTTTTGGCGGTTGCAGCATAGTCAAATAACAAATCTGGCGTGCGATGAGCTGAAACCACTTTGACTTCAAAGGGGATAGATAGTTGCTCTAGAATGTCTGCGGCATGACGCATGGTGTCCCAGTCGGATTTGGAACCCATGACAATCCCTATCAAAGGTTTAGGTGTATTCATGAGTATTGCTTAAAGGTTGAAATGGTCAAAGTGCTATTATGACAAATTCGCAGCGGCCGGGGGATGCCCTCTGCTGTGGAGGGGGAATTTGGCATTAGCCCTTGCAAACGTCAATCATCGTACACACATACTTAGTGGACACTGAATAATCAATGTCTTTCCTTTCTGAATGATTTAATAAGGAGAATTGTCGATGAGTATTATGGGAATCAGTCACTTTGAGCGTTTTTTCCGCGAGGCTGCGTCATTGGATGTGGATAAGTCGGACTTAAAGCGGATGTCCGATTTTCTGAACCAGAAATTGCATGATCTGTTGCTGATGGGAGTGGTCACAGCCAAAGCCAATGGCCGCGACATTATTCAAGTCTATGATTTGCCAATCACCAAGGGTCTGCAAGAAAGTATCCACCAATTCAAGAAAATGGATTTGGTGTTGGAGCTGAAGCCGATTCTGGAGCAGTTGGCTACCTTGCCAACGCTGGAGTTGGATTATAGTGACGAGGTCGAAGCAAAATTGCCGGAGATTGTCGGTGGTTTGACGCTGGCCTTGGCAAAAACTTTTAAAGTTCTCGATCCTGCACTAAAAAATCCTCAGACCGAACACTGGGAGAAAGCCATCGAAATTTTCGATCAGTTGCTATAATTCCTTAAGGTAGTTGGCGAAGTGGTTTTTATGGTAATGGAACCGCTTCGCCATGGGCAGTTCCAATCCAGCGATTATCAATTCTTTACTGCAATCGAAGGGGATAAAGCGTGATTGAAATTCTTCAAGCGGGTGGCTGGTTGATGTGGCCCATTGTGGCCTGTTCGGTACTCGCAACGGCAATTGTTTGCGAGCGTTTCTGGAGCCTTCGAACCCATAAAATCATACCTCCCCATCTGGTTTCCCAAGTGTGGAAGCAGTACCGCCGGAATCAATTGGATCATACCCGCTTAAGGCAATTGCAAAGCGGTTCTCCTTTGGGTGCTATCCTCGCGGCGGGCCTTGCCAACTATCAGTATGGCCGCGAGGTGATGAAGGAAGCCATCGAGGATGCCGGCCGGCAGGTGCTGCACGAGCTGGAGCGGTTTCTCAACGCTTTGGGGACGATTGCTTCCATTACCCCTTTAATCGGCTTGTTGGGGACTGTTTTTGGCATGATCAAGGTGTTTTCGGCAATCACCTCGGCAGGTGTGGGCGACCCGCAAATCCTGGCCGGGGGGATTTCAGAGGCGTTGATCACCACGGCGGCGGGATTGTCGGTGGCGATCCCCGCATTGATTTTCTACCGCTATTTTGAAGGCCGGGTCGATGAATTGGTGATGCAGATGGAGAATGAGGCGTTACGTTTGGTCGAGGTAATGCATAATGAATCCCGGCCAAGCAGCCTTCAGGATGAAGCCGGCAACGAAGAGGCTTTGTTGGAGGAGGCTCACGGATGAATTTCCGCCGTCAGCGCCGTGGCGCTGTTGAAATCAGCCTGACGCCGATGATCGATGTGGTTTTTTTGCTGCTGATTTTTTTCATGGTGACGACCACTTTTCAAAAGGAATCCGCCCTCAAGATCAACTTGCCCGAGGCCAAGGGCCAAAAGCAGAACGAGCGCAAAACGCTGGATATCGTGATTGACGCTCAAGGCCGGTATTACATTGATCGGCACCAGCTGGTAAATACCAGAATTGAAACCCTGAAAAAGGCCCTCGTCAGAGCCAAAGGGAAGGAGCCCCGGCCACTGGTGGTCATTTCCGCGGACAAAAAGACCCCGCATCAGGCTGTTATCCGGGCCCTGGATGCCGCGCGTCAGGTAGGATTGATCCATATTTCCTTTGCCACCCAAACCACTTCTGACTCTCCGCAATAAGCTTGGATTTTTACCGCTGCAGGCGCGGCTGACCCTGTGGCTGGAAAGCTTGTGGTACCGTTCCCGCCCCGTCCCTTGGGGATTAAAAGCGGGCGCCTTGCTGTTTTCCGTATTAATTCGATGCCGGCGCTGGTTCTATGCTTTATGGCCTTCTCAAGCACTATCCGTGCCCGTCATTGTGGTCGGCAATATCACCGTGGGCGGCACGGGCAAAACCCCGCTGGTAATATGGTTGGCGGACTATTTGAGCGCGCAAGGCATAAAACCGGGCGTGATCTGCCGGGGGCACGGGGGCACCGGGAAAGGTCCTGTGTTGGTTTCCGAAACGTCTGAGCCTTTTCTTGTGGGTGACGAGGCGGTGTTGTTGGCTCGGCGTTGTGGATGTCCGGTAGTGGCCGGAAGAAAACGGCTGCAAGCAGCCCGGTGGTTGTGCCGGAAATTCCCTTGTCAAGTGATTCTAAGTGATGATGGCCTGCAGCATTATGCCCTTCCCCGCACGATTGAAATTGTCGTCATCGATGGCGTTAGGCGTTTCGGCAACGGCAGGTTATTGCCAGCGGGACCGTTGCGGGAACCTGCCGGGCGCGTCGAGGAAGCCGATTTGATTGTCAGTCACGGCAATGCCCGGGCAGAAGAGTGGGAGATGAACTTGACTGGAGGCAGAGCCATTAATCTTTGTCATCCGCGTCAAGCCCGCTCTCTTGACGCCTTTAAAGGCCGACCCGTCCACGCGCTCGCCGGTATCGGCCATCCCCAGCGTTTTTTTCAGAATCTACGTGATGCCGGTATGGAAGTAATCCCCCACGTTTTTCCCGATCATCACCGGTATAATGAACAAGATATTTGTTTCTCTGATGATCTGCCTGTGCTCATGACCGAAAAGGACGCTGTCAAGTGCTTTGCCTTTGCCAGGGAAAATGATTGGTATGTACCGGTGGCAGCCGAAATTGACGAGAAATTTGGTGCGTGTGTGTTGCAATTGTTGAGGAATAGGATGGATGGACAGAAAACTGCTTGATATTTTGGTGTGCCCCGTATGCAAGGGTAAATTGATTTATGATGCCGAGGCTCAAGAATTGATATGCAAGGCGGACCGTTTGGCCTACCCCATACGGGACGATATTCCGGTGATGCTGGAAGAAGAAGCCCGCAAGTTGAGTTTGGAAGAATACGACCAATTATCCTGACATGACCAAATACAAAATTGTGATTCCAGCCCGTCATGATTCGTCGCGGCTGCCGGGGAAATTATTGCTGCCTCTGGCGGGGAAGCCGGTCATTGCTCATGTCTGTGAGCAAGCTTTGGCCGCGGATGCTGATGAAGTGATTGTGGCCACCGATCACCAGCAAATTGCAGAGGCCGTTTCCGGTTTGGGCGTGCGGACGATGCTGACCGATCCCGGACACGGCAGTGGCACCGAACGCATTTTTGAAGTGGCTGGGCGTTGCGGTTGGGATGACGATGTGATTGTAGTGAATTGGCAAGGGGATGAACCCTTGCTGACGCCTGCCTTGGTGAATCACCTGGCCCACTCGCTGGATACGCATCCGGATGCTGCGGTGGCTACCTTGGCCGCGCCGATGACCGAAGAAGAAGTATTTAACCCCCATGCGGTCAAAGTAGTTTTGGATCAAGGGGGATACGCCATGTATTTTAGCCGGGCGCCCATACCCTGGGACCGGGACGGGTTTGCCCAACAACCAGCGAATATCCATCTTCAACATTATTTGCGCCACATTGGGGTTTATGCTTACCGGGCCGGCGTTCTCAAGCGCTATGTCAGTTGGCCAAAAGCACCGGTTGAAGAAATCGAAGCGCTTGAACAATTACGGTTGTTATGGCACGGTGAAAGAATATATGTGGTCACTGTGGCGAAAGCGCCTGAGGCTGGCGTAGATACTCTTGAAGATTTGAAGAGAGTAGAGAAGTGCTTGGCTGAAAGTGAGCCCGACGGATAACAACTTTTAGAGGTAAGGTCATGGTAAAAATCCTGTTTGTGTGCATGGGCAATATTTGCCGTTCTCCCATGGCGGAAGGTGTCTTTCAAAAACTTCTGGAAAAACACGGGTTGGAGAATCAGGTATTGGTGGATTCGGCGGGTACCCATGCCTATCATGTGGGAAAATCCCCGGATTCCAGGGCAATTCAGACTGCCCAGGCCAGGGGAATAGAGTTGCAGGGGCAGCAAGCACGGCAGGTAAGCGCCGGCGATTTTGAGGAATTTGACTTGGTGTTGGTCATGGATGAGCAAAACTACGATGCCCTGACCTTTATTTGCGGCAAGCGCCACCAGGGAAAATTGAAATATTTTCTCGATTTCGCTCCCCATTTGAAAACTCGTAATGTGCCTGATCCTTTTTACGGTGGCGAAATCGGCTTCGAGCGGGTCATGGATATGATTGAAGATGCCTGCGAAGGCTTGCTGGATCACATACGGAGCCAGATGTTACGCAGCATGCCCTAGCCCGGATATTTCACCAGTCGGCTTCAGGGTTTTGGATAAACCACTGATGTATAAACAAAAAGCACAATTCTTCATGCCATGGCCATGCCTTTCGCTCCAATCCGGTGCCCTCATTCGGGATACTGATGAAATACCCGGGCTGGCATGAAGGATAAGGTTTGCACTTTCATTATCTTCGGCGTGACAGGTCACTTGGCGCGCACCAAATTACTTCCAGCGCTTTACCGGCTGGATGCAGCCGGTATGTTGCTGCCTCAAACCCGCATTGCCGGCTTGGGAAGGCGGGATTGGGACAATGACACCTGGCGCCGGCAGGTGACGGAGCATTTACAGGCCGCCCTCGATGATGTGGACCAGAATCTACTGAACCGTTTTCTCCAACGCCTGACCTTTATCCCCCTGGAGCTTGGCGAATCCCGGCATTATCGAGCCATGGCCGAAATTCTGGCGGCACCTGAGTATCCGCCCAATCTGGTCTTTTATTTGGCCATTCCTCCTGACCAGTATTCACTTGCCGCCCGTCATTTGGCGGAAGTCAATCTGAATGTGGAAGATTCTGGCTGGCGCCGGCTGGTAGTAGAAAAGCCCTTTGGTTATGATCTGGAAAGCGCGCGATTGCTGGATCACGCCCTGCACCGTGATTTCCGGGAAGAGCAGATCTACCGGATTGATCACTATCTCGGCAAGGAAACCGTTCAGAATATTTTCGTCTTCCGTTTCGCCAACTTACTCTTGGAGCCTTTGTGGAATCGTAATTATATCGACCACGTCCAGATCACCCATGCGGAAACTTCCGGCGTGGAAGGTAGGGCTGGCTATTATGACAGCGCTGGTGCCTTGCGTGACATGCTCCAGAGCCACCTGTTGCAGATGTTGGCATTGACGGCAATGGAGCCCCCGCCGCAATTGGATGCGGAATCGTTACGGGACGAAAAGGTCAAGGTCCTCAAGTCGATTCGTCCAATTCCTGCCAGCGCGGTTCACGCCCATGCCTTCCGTGCCCAATATGCCCGCGGCACCATAGCCGGCCGTGAAGTGCCTGGCTATCTGGAAGAAGAGGGGGTTCCGCCTGCCAGCACTACCGAAACCTATGCCGCTTTGAAGCTTTATTTGGATAATTGGCGTTGGCGGGGCGTGCCTTTTTATCTTCGCACGGGCAAGCGGCTGGCGAAAAATCGTTCCTTGATTGCCATCCGTTTCAAGCATCCGCCCCAACAATTGTTCCGGCAAACCCACATCAGCCGTCTGGAACCCAACTGGTTGCTGCTGGGCATCCAGCCTGAACAATGCATCCGCGCGGAAGTCTATGTCCAGGAAAGCGGTACCGAAATGCGGGCCCGCAAGATTCAATTGGACGCTTCCACCTGTGGCACGCCCGCCAACCGCCTGGCGGCTTACGAGACCTTGCTGCTGGACGTGATTGATGGTGATCACGCTTTGTTTTTGCGTTCGGACGAGGTTTTATGGGCGTGGCAGGTGGTCGATCCGATTTTGAAAGTATGGTCGGTGGAGCGGGATTATATCCATACCTACCCGGCGGGCAGTTGGGGTCCTGAAGAAGTGAACCGATTGTTTGACCGGGAAGACCATCATTGGCGTCACGGTTTGGAGATCCATGAGTGTCAGGAGGCTGAGCAATGACGATACAAACGCAAACAGTGGCATATCAAGAAGGGGGAACCCGCCTGATTGGCCTGCTGGCCTGGGACGATGCGCAAACGGCACCCCGGCCCGGGGTATTGGTATCCCATACCTGGGCAGGACGGGATGATTTTGCTTGCAACAAGGCCAAGGCCATCGCGGAAATGGGCTATACAGGGTTTGCCCTGGATCTTTATGGCGAGGGCAAGGTGGGTTCCGGCCCGGAGGAAAATGCCCGCCTCATGCGACCTTTTATGGAGGACCGGGCCCTGCTGCAACGGCGCATGGCGGCTGCCTTGCAAGCGCTGCGGAGCCAAGCGCAGGTGGATGAAGGGCAGGTCGCCGCCATGGGCTTTTGTTTCGGCGGGCTCTGCGTTTTGGATCTGGCCCGAACCGGCGCGGATTTGAATGGGGTGGTCAGCTTTCATGGGCTTCTTACCCCGCCGGGCAACACCCAAGGCACGAAGATCAAAGCCAAGGTATTAGTGCTGCACGGTCACGACGATCCCATGGTTCCCGTGGAAGATGTGGTGGCCCTGGAACAAGAATTGACAGAAGCGGGTGCTGACTGGCAGGTGCATGTCTATGGCCATACCATGCATGCTTTTACCAATCCCAGGGCGAACGATCCTGGTTTTGGCACCGTTTATAATCCGGTTGCGGACCGCCGTTCCTGGAGATCCTTGCAAAACTTTCTGGAAGAGATATTCACTACGCTATGAATTTGAACTATTTGGATTTTGAACAACCTGTTGCCGATTTGGAAGCCAAGATTGAAGAACTCAAGCGGGTCGGCTTCGACAACGAGATCAATATTTCCGAGGAAATTGCCCGGCTGGAAGAAAAAAGCCGCAAATTGACCGAGTCCATTTTTTCATCCTTGTCGGCCTGGCAAATTTCCCAGCTTTCCCGCCACCCCTTGCGTCCTTACACGCTGGATTATATTGATTTGATCTTTACCGATTTCCACGAACTCCACGGGGATCGCACGTTTGCCGATGATCCGGCGATTGTCGGCGGCCTGGCCCGGCTTGAAGGGCGGCCGGTGATGGTGATCGGCCAGCAAAAAGGGCGCGATACCAAGGAGAAAATCCACCGCAATTTTGGCATGCCCCGGCCAGAAGGCTATCGAAAAGCCATGCGCCTCATGCAAATGGCCGAGCGATTTCGGCTGCCGGTGCTGACTTTTATCGATACCCCGGGCGCCTATCCCGGCATCGATGCGGAAGAGCGGGGGCAAAGCGAAGCCATTGCCCGCAATTTATTTGTCATGGCCCAGCTCAAAACCCCGATTATTTGCACCGTCATTGGTGAGGGCGGTTCCGGTGGTGCGTTGGCCATTGGTGTCGGCGACCGGTTGTTGATGCTGGAATACAGCACTTATTCGGTCATTTCGCCGGAAGGCTGCGCTTCCATTCTCTGGAAGAGCGCCGACAAGGCCGAGCTGGCGGCGGAAGCAATGGGGATTACCTCCGACCGTCTCGAAGAGCTGGGGCTGATTGACGAAATCATTCCAGAACCCTTGGGCGGCGCCCACCGGGATAAGAGAAAGGCAGCGGCCAATATCAAAGAAGCGCTGCTCAAGCATCTGGATCAACTGGAAAAAAGGCCGTTGCAAAAACTCATGGATGAGCGTTATCAACGGCTCATGAGCTACGGGGTGTACACCGACGAGAGTGCATGAGCGATCTGCTTGAACATGTAAAGCACTTTCTCCAAGGTACTTCCCTTTCCCGTTTTCAGATTGCCTACAGCGGTGGCCTGGATTCCCATGTGTTATTGCATCTCTGCTCCCGCCTGCAAGATGGGCGGCAATTCTCCGCCATTCACATCAACCACGGACTACATCCCGATTCCAATGGATGGGCAAGTCATTGCCGTCAAGTGTGCGGAGCCTTCAAGATGCCTCTCCGGGTCATTGCCGTCCATGCCCGGCCCGGCCCTGGGCAGAGTCCGGAAGAAGCCGCGAGAAATGCCCGCTACCGCGCTTTTGCCGAGCATCTTCAGGCAGATGAAGGGCTGCTTTTGGCGCAACATCAAGACGACCAGGCCGAAACAGTATTGCTGCAATTGCTCCGGGGTGCCGGGCCCGCTGGCCTCGCGGGGATGCCTGCTTCCGCCCCACTGGGCAAAGGCAAGCTTCTGCGCCCCTTGTTGAGTTTTCCCCGCCGTGTCTTGCGGGAATACGCCCGTGCTCACCGGCTAAACTGGCTGGAAGATCCTAGCAATCAGGATTTGTCCTACGACCGCAATTTCCTCCGTCATCATATCCTTCCCCAGTTGGCGAAGCGCTGGCCCGCCTGTGCCAGTACCATTGCCCGCAGTGCCCGCCACTGCGGAGAAGCCCACCATATCTTGACGGAAACCGCGGAGCAAATGAGGCAGGTGACGGAAGCAGAAGATGGCGGATTGGAAATCGAAGGCATCACTCAATTCAGCATTCCCCGCCAGCGGTTGTTGTTACGGGCCTGGCTGCAAAAGCACGGCTTCAGACTGCCTCCTGAGCCCTTCATCCACCGGGTTTTGACCGAAGTCATCGGCGCCGGGCACGACCGAATGCCAAAAGTGATCTGGAAGGAAGGCGAAATTCACCGCTTCAATGGCAAGCTTTATGTGTTGCCTCCCATGCAGCCGTTTCCCAAGAGGCATTACGTCTGGAAGGGCGATTCGCCACTGGTGCTGGCAGGCAACGGCATACTCAAGAGTGAACCTGCCACCGGCCATGGCATCGCCCGCCATTGGTGGCAACAAGGAAACCTGGAAATCCGTTACCGGCAGGGTGGGGAAAGCTGCCTTCTCCCCAACCGGAAGGGGCATAGAAGCCTGAAAAAACTGTTTCAGGAATACCGCATTCCCCCCTGGCTCCGGGAACGTGCCCCATTGCTATACATTGATGGACAACTTGCCGCGGTGGCGGATTTTTGGGTATGCGAGCCTTTTTCCGCCAAGCGCTGTGAAAAGGCCAGGATTTTACTGTGGGAGTCCCCGTTCAAACCCGGCCGGGCCGCAATGCAGTCAAGGGGGTTGGTACAACCCAACATGACAGGCTGACCCAGATACCTGGTGATCGCCGACGGCAAATATCCCGCCCTCCTCCTGGAAAACGTTATCGGCGGTCCCGACTCCGCGTCCAAGGCCGACCTGTCCTGGCAGGGATTCCAGTCTCTCGGTGGGACGGATAATCACGCCCCCTGACCTCACGGGCGGGAAAGGCACCGGCGGCGTTGTAGTAGTCCCGATCCTTATTGCGCGACAGCTTGTCCACTGCTGTATGATGATATATCATCATGATGATTTATCGTCACAGGTGGCAATAATGCGAACGACACTGGATCTCGACGAAGACGTGCTCGCGGCGGTCAAGGATTTGGCCCGCCGTCACCGGCATTCCATGGGAAAGGAGGTTTCCAGGCTGATCAGGCTGGCGCTTCAGGCCAAAGCGGACACTCAAGGCGAATCGGTTGCGGGCTTCGAGCCGTTTCCGGCCAAGGACAGAAAAGTAGTGACCGACGATTTGGTCGAACAGATCCGCGACAGCGAAGGGGTCTGATGCGGGCATTACTAGATGTCAACGTGCTGATAGCTCTGTTGGATGCCGCTCATGTCCATCATGCCCTGGCCACCGAATGGCTGAAACGGGAGGTCGATCAGGGTTGGGCCTCCTGCCCGATCACGCAGAACGGCTGCATCCGTGTGCTCTCTTCCTCGGCCTATCCAGGTGATTTCTCTCCCGCTGAAGTCGCCGGGCGATTGTTCAGGGCAATGGCCCACCCGGCACATGCTTTTTGGCCGGACGATGTCAGCCTGGGTGATGATTCCGCTATTGCCTGGCGACACGTACTTGGACACCGGCAGATTACCGATGCCTATTTGCTGGCTTTGGCCACGAAACACCAAGGCCGCTTCGTGACGTTCGACAAACGAATCGCCCCAAGCATCGTGACCGGGGCCCAGCCGGCCAACCTGGTGGTTTTGGGACACTGACCGCCCCCGCGCAGCTCTTGTTCAGGCGAAAAACGCATCGAGATCGCTTGAATCGTGCCAATTATGGCTGACCCAATGTGCGCGCGATCTTCAGCCGCCGGCCGATTCACCCGCCTCACCGTCCCCGGCTTCGATCAGTGGTAGGTCAGGTTAGCAAAGCGTAACCTGACAATGGGGGTTCAGTTTGTTCTCGGGTGATGCTACGCTCACCCGAGCTACGGTTAGCCGGCGGTTATCTGAATATTTGTTGGATGAAGCCCCTTCTGCCGCGAAGCGGCGCGGAAGATAAGTGCGCCGAATGCTTGGTTGCTTGATGCATTTACAGGAATAAGGGATAATTTTACCCCCTTTATTGAATCCGGGTGTCTGACTAACATGCACGTCACCATGTTGAAAGCCAAGCTGCATCAAGCCCGCGTGACCCATTCGGAGCTGATGTATGAAGGTTCGTGCGCCATTGATGGCGCCTTGCTTGACCGGGCCGGAATCCGGGAGTATGAGCAAATTCATATTTATGATATCAATAATGGCGAGCGCTTCGTCACTTATGCCATCCGGGCGGAAGACAATTCCGGGGTGATATCCGTGAATGGCGCTGCAGCGCGTCTGGCTGCGCCCGGGGACAAGATTATCATTTGCGCTTATGCGGGTGTGGCAAGCCATAAGCTGGCCGATTTTAAACCCACCTTGATTTACCTGGACGAAAACAACCGCATTACCCGCGCCAGTCACGCCATACCTATCCAGGCTGCCTGAAGCCTGTCAATGCTTTATATGAAGATCAGGGCAATCCCATGAACCGATTCTCCCCTCTCCCTTTGGGAGATGGGCCGGGGGAGAGGGGGAAAACACCGTTGCATTCATCGGCTCAAGCCCTCACCCCAACCCTCTCCCAGAGGGGGAGGGGCTTCAATATATCAAGTATGAACGGGAAAAACAGCAGTCATGCGATTGCCCTGATGTGAAGATCTGGGCTTGATCTGAGAAAAAATCTGTTCTGGCTTCCTGAAACCATCCCCCGCCGGATACCGCAATGGCTGCCAGCGGGAATCCCAAAATTAATTTGGCATTCACCGCCGGAAGAATAAATTGATAATCAATGTCAACACGATGCTGATGATAATCATCGAAGTCAGCGGGATGAAAACAAAGCGGTTTTCATCCTCGATGCGGATATCACCGGGCAAGCGCCCGAACCAGCTGAACAATCCCGGCGCGTAATTGAGTATCAGCCCGATCAAGATCAATATCGCGCCAATAATGATGAAAAGCTTACCTCCACTCATCTTGCTTACCCTTTGGAATCTAATTCCCACATTGCGTTTGCCGCCTTAAAACAACCACCATGTCGCCAATCCAAGAAATGCCATGAAGCCAACGACATCGGTGACCGTTGTAAGAAGCACGCCGCCGGCCAGTGCCGGATCAATTCCCATTTTCTGGAGCAGCAAAGGGATGGTAACCCCGGCCAAGGCTGCGCAAAGCAAATTGATAATCATGGCGGTGGCGATTAAGAGGCCGATATGAATCGCCTGGAACCAGACCGTGGCAATGATACCAACCACCACCGCCCAGAGTACGCCATTGAGGAAGGCCACCGCCAGTTCCTTCATTAATAATGTATTGACATTGGTGACGCCGATTTGTTTTAAAGCCAATCCCCGAATCACCAGGGTCAGGGTTTGGGTTCCAGCGATACCACCCATGCTGGCGACAATCGGCATCAATACCGCCAGGGCCACTTCTTTTTGGATCGTCTCTTCATACAGCCCGATAACCCAGGCCGCCAGAAAGGCAGTGATCAAATTCACTCCCAGCCACACCGCCCGCCGCTGGGCGCTGATTTTGACCGGCGCGAACATATCTACTTCTTCGCTCAAACCGGCGTGGCTCATGATATTGTGCTCGGCTTCGTCACGGATCACGTCCACTACGTCATCGATGGTGATTCGGCCCAACAGCCTGCCTTCTTCATCCACCACCGGCGCCGAGACCCAGTCGTGATGCTCGAAGAGCAATGCCACATCGGAGGCGGGCAAATTGGCGGGAATCGCTTCTATATCGGTGACCATCAATTCCCGGACCGTCTTGTCGGGATCCGCGGTGAGCAGGATGGACAAGGGCAGGATTCCGATCAGCTTGTCATCTTTGTCCACTACATAAAGGCTGTCGGTCAAATCCGGCATCTCCCCGCGCAGGCGCAAATAGCGTAGCACTACGTCCAAAGTCACATCCGGCCGCACGGTGATCGTGTCGGTGTGCATGAGGTTACCGGCGGTATCCTCCGGATAGGCAAGCACCTTTTCCAGACGGCTGCGGTCGTGGTGGCTGAGGGCCTGCACTACCTGTTGCCGGATTTTTTCAGGCAAATCCTCGACGATATCCGCCAGGTCGTCTGGGTCCAAGGTACCGGCGGCTTCCACCAAATCTTCCGAATCGGTGGATTCGATGGCCTTGATCAGCCCGCTGCGTGCTTCTTCATTCAGTTCTACCAGGACTTCCCCGGCCACGTCTGCTGGCAGCATCCGCCAAATGACCAGCCGGTCCTTGGGTTTCAGCGCCTCCAGGAGGTCGGCGATTTCAGCCGGGGTCAAGGCGTGGAGAAGCTGCTTCACCTCGGCCAGTTTTCCCGTTTCCAGGTCCTGGTGAAGGGCGAGTAAATGTTGTTCGGTATCGTCGTGTTCGGCGCTGACAGGCATAGGGAATCCTTGGGTTCTGGAGATAAACGAAATAGTTTAACAAACACAGTGGGGTGTTCTTTCTCTTTTTCAAGCCGTATACTTGGGCAAACTCAGTATTGATTGACTTAACCCTCCTTGAGCCGCAAGCTTTTCAAATCCACCGCTGTCGTCGGGGTGTGGACCCTGCTTTCCCGGATATTGGGATTTATACGGGATATGGTCATAGCCTTGCTTTTCGGGGCGGATGGGTCCACCGATGCCTTTTTCGTCGCTTTCAAGATTCCCAACTTCATGCGCCGTTTGTTTGCCGAAGGAGCCTTTTCCCAGGCGTTTGTGCCGGTCATGGCGGAATACAAGGAACGGTGCAGCCGAGAGCAACTCAAGAAATTTCTGGATCGTACCGCCGGTTCCCTCGCTTTGGTGCTGATGCTGGTGACGATTTTGGGGGTGATTGGCGCCCCGTGGATCATCATGGTATTTGCGCCGGGATTTGTATGGGCGGACGGGCAGTACGAGCTGGCGGTGAAGATGCTGCGGATCACCTTCCCCTATTTGTTCTTCATTGCTTCCACTGCGTTGGCAGGCGGGATATTAAATACGTTCAACCGTTTTGCGGTGCCGGCTTTCACCCCTGTTTTGCTCAATGTCTGTCTGATTTCCGCGGCTTTCTGGCTGGCGCCCCGTTTGCCAGAGGCCATTGTGGGGTTGGCATGGGGGGTATTTGCGGCGGGGGCGGCGCAATTGCTGTTCCAGTTTCCCGTGCTTTGGCGAATGAAATTAATGCCCCGCCTGCGTTATGGTTTTCATGATCCCGGGGTGCGTAAAATTTTGAAATTGATGCTGCCGGCGTTGTTCGGGGTATCGGTAACCCAGATCAATTTATTGATTGACACGCTGCTGGCTTCGTTCTTGCCCCACGGGAGTATTTCCTGGCTCTATTACTCTGACCGCTTGGTGGAATTCCCTTTGGGGGTATTCGGCATTGCTCTGGCGACCGTGATTTTACCGAATTTATCCAAGGACTGGGCCGCGGGCCGGCGGGAGGCGTTCTCCCATTCCATCGATTGGGCCTTGCGCTGGGTGGCTCTGATCGGCTTGCCGGCGGCGGTGGGGTTGGCGCTCCTGGCGCGGCCGATTCTTTCCACCTTGTTCCAATACCACTCATTTACCGCCCACGATGTGAAAATGGCCAGTTTGAGCTTGATGGCCTATGCCATTGGCCTGATTGGCTTCATCATGGTGAAAATTTTGGTGCCCGGTTTCACCGCCCGGCAGGACACCAAAACTCCGGTCCGTTTCGGGGTGGTGGCAATGGTGGTGAATCTGATCTTGAATCTGAGTCTGATCTGGTATCTGGCCCATGCGGGGCTGGCGCTGGCAACGTCCCTGGCTGCTTGCGTCAATGGCGGATTATTGCTCAAGCGTTTACGCAAGGAAAAGGTTTACCGGCCAGGCACAGGATGGTGGTCTTTTCTGGTGAAAATAGGGTTGGCCAATACCGCCATGGGCGCAGCGTTATATTTTGGCGCCTGGCATCTCCAGTGGGAGACCTGGAGTCTGCAACAGCGCATGCTTCAACTTGGCCTGTGGATCGGTATCGGCGCTGCTATTTATGCCGGCTGCTTGGTCTTGATCGGGCTGCGTCCAAAACAATTAATGATGGCACGGGGTATTCAAGCGGGAAAAAATGGCGCTTGAACATTATTCCGCCAGCCGCTGGCCGCTAGTCGCGCTCTATGGGTTGCTGTTGATCTATGGCACCTTGTTCCCCCTGCAACACTTGCCTTGGGACGCTCCGGTGGATTTTGACCGCCTCCTGGACTGGCAGCGGGCCTGGAAGTTTCTTTCCAAGGCGGACGGAGCGACCAACTGGCTGGTTTATATTCCGTTGGGGTGGTTGTCGTTTAGGCAGTTGCGAGCCCAATTCCCGCGCGGCTGGGCTTTCCTTGGAGCGCTTTTGCTGGGTGCCGGCTTGAGTTCGATGCTGGAGTTTCTCCAGCTTTACCTGCCCGCCCGGGTACCTTCCCCGGTTGATATTTTCTTCAACGTTCTGGGAACGGCAAGCGGCACCTTGCTGGCCTGGATTTTGCTGGCCTCGCCCGTTGGCCCTTGGTTGAAGGGCAAGCGGGAGACCATTTTGCAACCAGGACCATTGGCGGATCTTGGCCTGATGGTGTTGGGGTTTTGGTTATTGTCTGAATGGATGCCCCTGGTGCCGGTTTTCGATATGGCTGGGCTAAAACACGGGGTCGAGCCAATTCGGGAGGTCATTGAGGGTGCCCGCCAACCGCATTTCGGGAAAATAGCTGTTTACGCCATGAATTTGCTGGCGCTGGGATTATTGCTTTCCCGGTTACTCAAGCCTGAACGCAATACCATCCTGGTTTTCCTTTTGTTTTTTCTTTTGGGGCTGACCGCCAAGGCTCTGATTGTATGGCGGCAGTTGAGTCTGGAATCCCTGATGGGCTTGGGATTGGCGGCTTGCCTTTTGTGGTTGCTGGATTCGCGGCTGCAATCCCGGATTCGCAGCGGTATTGCCATTGGCTTGCTGGTGGTGGCGGAGTTGACCGGCGGTCTGTATGCAAGGGGCAGTTACGCCCAGGAAGCTTTGCGTACCTTTAACTGGGTTCCCCTGGCCGGCCAGCAAAACAGTATCAGTGGCATGATAGACCTGCTTTCATCCGCTTGGCCGGCACTGGCCATGGCATTTTTTACTGTGGTGGCGGTTCGGAAAATCAGGGCGGGGCGGTGGATCATGTTGCTGGGGGCGTTTGCTGTTTTCACCCTGGAATTCTATATCGAGTGGCGGCAACGGTTTTTGCCGGGACGCTATCCGGATGTGACCGATGTATTGGTAGCGGTAGCTGCCTGGCTTTTTGTCTGGTATTGGGCGGAAAGATGGTGGCTAATGGCGGGGGGTGCGGTCACAGTTTCCAGGTTCAGGTTTTTCCATTCCCTGTTCTTGCGGGGCGTGGTGTTGGCTGCCGTAGGGTTATTGGCGATTGGTTGGTTTTTTCCGCAGATTGGCGTGCCTTTTACAGGCAACTCCCATACCGCCACTGAATTATACCGTCTGCCGCCGATGCCCAGGTTCCATGATGATCATCCCCGCTTGCCCGCGCCGAGTGCCGCTGAAATCAAAATACTTCAAGCCCGATATTCCAACACAGTCCAACAATGGCAGCGGGCGGCCAATCATGGCCGGGGGAATCTTGAAGCCATGCTATTGACGGGAATGCTTGATCCGTCCCAGCTGGATTTGGAGCGACTGACCGCCCGCTTGCTGGCATTGCAATATAGCGGGCGCGGCCATCGGCAGGCCATGCCGATGGCCCAGGCGTATGATTGGTTGTATCCCCGTTTATCTCCACTGCAACGGCGGAAATTGCAACAGAAATTGGCCGAAGGCTGTCAATACCTGAGCGGGTTCATCCGCCAGCATGCCTTGTCTCCCTATAACGTTTATCTCTACAACAGTCCTTTGCAGGCGTTGATGGCGGTGTCTCTGGCGCTTTACCGCGATCACCCGCAAGGGGCACGGTGCCTGGCCTTTGCCTATGACCTGTGGAAGCACAGGGTATTGCCGGTTTGGCGCCAGGTGATGGGGCGCGCCGGCGGCTGGCACGAGGGCGGAGAATATGTGGGAATCGGTATCGGCAAGGCAATTTACAGCGTGCCGGCCATGTGGCGCAGTGCTACCGGGGAGGATTTGTTTCGTGGCAGCCAGGGTATCCGGGGGGTTCTCGAGTTTTTGATCTACCGCCACCGCCCGGATCATACCCACATGCGTTGGGGAGACAGCGGCTATTTTGACAAAACATCGCCGGACCGTTACGCGTTGGCGCTGGAATATCGTCACCGCGCGGCCTATACGTTTTTTGGCTGCCGTCCGCAATTGCCCACGGCCTGGCCTTGGGGGCCTTTGCCCGATGACAGCCTGTGCGCCAAGGATTCGATTGCCAAACTGCCATTGCAGCGCTATTTCAACGGCATTGGCATGGTCATCGCCCGGAGTGACTGGGGCGATGACGCCACTTACGTGACCTTCAAGGCGGGAGACAATTTTTGGTCCCATTCCCATCTGGATCAAGGCGCTTTTACCTTGTACAAGGGCGGGCCTCTGGCGATTGATAGCGGCTTGTACGGGCCCCGCTACGGTTCGGATCATCATTTGAATTACGCTGATCAAACCATCGCCCACAATGCCATGACGGTGACCGATCCCGATGATAACGCGCCCCTGCCCGAAAAGGGAGAGAATAAACCACACCGGCCCATCGCCAATGACGGCGGTCAGCGCCGGGTAGGTTCGGGATGGGGGAAAGGCGCGCCCATGGACGTGAGAGACTGGCAGCGTCAGCGGGAAACTTACCATACCGGCCGGATTGCCCGTTATTACGCGGGCGATGATCTGGTGATTGCAGTGGCGGACTTGACGCCGGCCTATACCAACCAACGTTGCGGTAAAGGCAATTTTTATGACCGGACCTGCCGCGTATCGCGGTACTGGCGTACGTTTATTTATGACCGGCAGGAAGATGTGGTGTTGATTTACGACGACGTTACCGCTGTCCGGCCGGAATTTGTCAAACGTTCCTTGCTCCATTTCCTGGCCCGTCCCCGAATCGGGCAAGGAGGGTTGACAGTAAAAACTGGACCCGAACCGGCAATGTCTCGCCAGGGGGGTAAGCTGGATGTGACCGTGTTGTTTCCGGAGAACGCGACTATCCGTCCGGTCGGCGGGCCGGGCGCCGAGTTTCTGGTGAACGGCAAGAATTACGATGAGCAAGGCGCGGTTTGGCGCCGGGTGGCCCGTCACCGCCCCCCAAAGCCGGAGCCGGGCCGTTGGCGGGTGGAGATCATGCCGCTGCCGGGACATTTGCGGGACCGCTTTCTCATGGTACTCAAACCTTCCCTGGCAGGTAAAACGCATCCAGTGACGGTAAGCGCCTTGCGAGAAAAAAACACCTTGGGTTGCCGGCTGCAGGGAAGCGCCAGGAATCTCCGTTTCAAATTCCCCGCCAACCGCATGGGCGTGGTGGTGGAGTTTGACAATGGCAGAAGGGTGACGCTTACCCTTGTCCCATCGTGAAATGCCGGCGGGGCTGGTGCCGGGATAACGGTTTTGACTGGTCCGTCCAGGCCGGCAGCTGGAACAAGGCCATCATCAAGACCCAGCCAAAATGGGCAAGGGCATAGCGCAGCACAAGCGAAGGGCCGGAAGCCAGGTGCTCCCTGTCGGTACTGAGAAGAAATTGCCAGGCAGAAAAAGCTTGCCCGTATTTGACAATCACCGGCTCCAGCGCCAGATCCAGGCAAAAATATCCTCCTGTCAATGAGGCAAGCAGCCAAACCAAAGCTATCGGCAAGCGGTCGGGACGGGTGAGTGCAACGCTCAGCCAGGTGGCGGCCCGGGCCGAAAGGAGAAGGTAAACAAGCAAGCCCACAATCGCCAACGAGTGGCCTTCCCCCCGGAGCAACTCAACCAGGTTATCGGTAGCGGCCCATGGCACAACCACCAAGTAACTTGCCGGCAAAAGAAATGCCGCGATTATGATGAGCAGTGCCCGGTGGCGGCCTATGGCACTGGGCTGATAGAGCCGGCGGTAAACCCCGAGAGCGGCGGCATGCAAAGCGACGGCCAAGGGAACGAGCAAGGCTGTCAGACGGCCGATGATTTCCAGCCCGTGAGGCAAAAAGGTGACCGGACTGCCCACAAGATCGTGCAAGCTTTCCAGAGGGGCGACAATCCACAATCCGGCAGCGGCAACCAAAAGATACAGGCCCAGCCATCGGATATAGGTCAGAACGCCAGGCCAGGACTGAAGGACTATTCGATGCACGTACCAGGCCGGAAAGCCGAATAACCAGCAAAAAACGCCGGCGATTAAAAACGGCCCGAGTACAGGGATGCCGGAGGTAAACAATTCACGGACATTATAGGGAACGCCCGGCAGATGGGAGAGTAGCAAAAAGCCCAAACCCGTGGCCCCAATTAATCCGGCAAACCAGGTCATTGGATTGGCTTTGCGCCAAAGGCTGGCTGCAGGTGCTTGTTCTGGCGGTGTGGATGGCGTGGACAATGGAGAGACCGCCCTGGTATTGGCTAACAGAAAGGAAAATGTCCAAAAGCCCGCCATGCCCCCCATGGTTTCGAGAAACCAGTCGGTCCAGTCCGGATGTTTGTCGGCCAGCAAAAGTTGTTCGGTTTCCACCAACAGTGCGGGAATAGCAGTCAAAGCGATGATCTTTAGCCAGGGTTTATCGGCGGAATTCAGAAACCCAGGAAAAAAGGCAATGATCGCCCCCAGTGGAAAAAAGAACAGGATTTTATGGAGGACTTCAGTGATGGCCCGGAATTCGGTGCCGAAATAATAAGCGGTAAACGGCACGCGAAAGGCTTGATCCAAGCGGATTTCGATCCCCAATGGCGTGAAGTCAAACTTGAAGGGATACCCAAAGACCAGCGCCAACACGATCACCCACAGCCCATAAAGCCAGATAGCGGTAGTAAAACGAATGGGAGCGGTTCGTTCAACACTTCGGTTGTTCCCGGTGGAATGGGCGGGGAGCACTGCGTGTGGCATTTTTGAAAATAGCTTGATACCCAGCCATGCTCCCAGCGCCGCGGTAATGAGATCGGTGATATCGCTCACCCGGCTGTAAACGAATAACTGCCCCAGCTCGATGACCGCGGCGGCGGCGACTGTTCTTTGCCAGGCCTTTTTCGGCGGGTGCTGATAGCACCAAAGGACGGCTGGCGGTATCCATATTAGAATATCAGTGATCAGCTCATACAATGCCTGGGCCGGGGGTAGTGTTGCCAATGCCGCCAAGGGCACAAGAGACAAGCGCCCGTCCTTCCACTTGTGATAGAGTTCTACCGGACTGATGGTCAAATCCAGGGGCAGAACGTTATAAAAAAACAACCCGGCAAGATACAAATAAAGTAGCAGGACGATTTTATTTTCGAGGCTGTGGGCAAATGGTAGCGAGGCAAGCCAGCTGAAAACGCGCTGCCCCTGCCAATGCCAAAGAGCAATCCCGATCAGAGCGCCCAGGGATTCGGCCAGAATGTCATTTTGGGAAACGGTTCGCGGCGGGAAGAACTGCTGGCTGAATTCAATCGTCAGCGCCAGCAGAAATAAAGCCCCCCAGAGCAGGGCACTCAGCAGAATTTGACCGCTTTTGCCACGGTGACGGGCCAGCACTTCCATCCCCAGGAAGGCCAGCGGAATAAACAGCAAAATATTGGCGACCCAGTCGGCGCGCGAGCCAATCCCCAAATCGAGAAAGCGGATCTGGTGGAAGTCATGCCATGCTTGGGTAAGCGGTTTGGGATGAAAATCCAGGGGGACCAGGCTGCCATAGACCACAAAGCCTAAATAGCCGATGGCCAGGAATAAAATCACGCGGCGCGGTTGTTCGTCCATGGGATACAGCTCCTTTAAGCATGCATTTGGGGAGGTTCTGAATGAGTCATCCATGAATTCCCAGAGCGCATCAAGCGAAAAATGCGATTTTTTCTTCGAAACACAAAGTCAAGTGCCAACCGTGCTGGATTTTGGCGGCAAAAGTTTAATAGCGCCCGCCCTGTCAAACCCGATGTTTCCAGTGCCAGGCTTTGTCACCCAAGTTACGGATTTATAGCCAACTTACAGCAATTTATTTAGATGGTATCATCTGTACACCGTAGGAAAACAGTCCCTGGCTTGTTCTTTGAATTTGCTAAAATGCCCAATTTTGCCGTACTGATGAGAAGATGCAGCTGATCCCAGGTTTCAGGCGAATCCCATTACTCGGGACAGTTGCCACCATTGGCAATTTTGATGGCGTGCATCTGGGGCACCGGCATGTGATCGACACCCTGGCCGGGGAAGGCAAGCGCCTGGGGTTGCCTGTGGCGGTGGTTTTGTTCGAGCCACAGCCCCTGGAGTATTTTCTTGGAGACAAAGCGCCGGCGCGGTTGACCCGATTGCGGGAAAAACTGGCGCGGCTCAGTGAACTGCCGGTGGATTGGGTGATGCCGCTTAAATTTGACCGGTCGTTGGCTTCGTTATCGGCGCTGGAATTCATCAACCAGGTGTTACTGGATAAATTGGGCGTCAAGCATCTGGTGGTAGGAGATGATTTCCGTTTCGGCCGGGGGCGAGAAGGGGATTTCGAGCTTCTTCAGCAAACGGGAGCCAGCAAGGGGTTTGATGTGGTTTCAACGCCCACGTTCGAACTGAATGGCATCCGTGTGAGCAGTACGGCCATCCGCCAGGCCCTGGAACAAGGTGATTTGCAGCTGGCGGAAAAAATGTTGGGTCGCCCCTATGCCTTCTGCGGCAGAGTGGTTTCCGGGGCCCAGCGGGGGCGGGATTTGGGCTTTCCCACTGCCAATATCAATTTATCGCGGAAGAAAAGCCCGGTTTCTGGCGTATTCGCCGTTACCGTCGACGGTGTCAATGAAAGACCCTGGCCAGGAGTAGCCAATGTGGGCATCCGGCCGACGGTGGAAGGCAATCAAAAGGTGTTGCTGGAAGTCCATTTGTTTGATTTCGACGGCGACATCTACGGCCGGATGGTGGAGGTATTCTTTCACCATAAGATTCGAGAGGAAATGCGCTTTCCTACTCTGGAGGCGCTGCGCAAACAAATTGAAAGCGATGTGGCCAAGGCCCGGAATTTATTGCAATCTCAGGAAAAACGATGGATTACAAACAAACCCTGAATTTACCCAAAACCGACTTTCCCATGCGCGGCAATCTGGCCAGGCGCGAGCCGGAAAGATTGAAACGCTGGCAGGCCATGGGCCTGTATCAAAAGATCCGCGAAACCTTTGCCGGTAAGCCCAAGTTTGTGCTTCACGATGGTCCCCCTTACGCCAACGGCATGATTCACATCGGCCATGCGGTCAACAAGATCCTCAAGGACTTTATTGTCAAGGCCAAGGCCCTGAGCGGTTTCGATGCGCCTTATGTGCCGGGCTGGGATTGCCACGGGCTTCCCATTGAATTGATGGTGGAAAAGAAAGTGGGCAAGGCCGGGGTCAAGGTCAGCCCCGCCGAATTCCGCCGTGCCTGCCGGGAATATGCCCAATCCCAAGTGGAATTGCAACGCAAGGACTTTGTCCGCCTGGGCGGGGTGGCCGATTGGGAGCACCCCTATCTCACCATGGCGCCACGATTCGAGGCAGATATCTTGCGCTCGTTCGGCAAGATTGTCGCCAACGGTCACTTGAGCCGCGGCGCCAAGCCGGTTTACTGGTGCACCGATTGCGGCTCCGCCCTGGCGGAAGCGGAGGTGGAATACGAGAACAAACGTTCGCCCGCCATCGATGTGCGTTTCAAGGCAGTGGACGAGCAGGATTTTCTCTCTCGCTGCCATCACGTGCCCGAGCATGAAGGCAAAGGTCCGGTTTCAGTGGTGATCTGGACCACCACGCCCTGGACCCTGCCCGCCAACCAGGCGGTTGCCCTGCATCCTGACCTGGAGTACGCGCTCGTTCAATGCCAGACCGAGCACGGCCCTGAAAGGCTGTTGATTGCCGAAGGGTTGCTCAAGGATGTCATGGATCGCTATGGCATCGAGGATTACCGGGTGATTGCCTACTGCCGGGGCAAAGACCTGGAAGGCGTGAGGCTTCAGCATCCTTTTTACCAGCGCCAGGTTCCTGTTATTCTTGGCGAGCACGTTACCCTGGAGGCCGGCACCGGCGCTGTTCATACCGCGCCAGGTCACGGCCAGGACGACTACGTGGTGGGCCAGCAATACGGTTTGCCGGTGGAAAATCCCGTAGGGAGCAACGGTTGCTTCCTGCCGAACACCGAGTATTTTGCCGGCGAACATGTGTTCAACGCCAACGACCATGTGATCGAAGTGCTCAAGGAACATGGGGCGCTCATTCACGAAGAAGTGATCGAGCACAGCTACCCCCATTGTTGGCGCCACAAGACGCCCATTATCTTCCGCGCCACGCCCCAGTGGTTCATCTCCATGGACGACAAGGGCTTGCGCCAGCGCGCCCTGGAAGAAATCCAAAAAGTCCGTTGGATTCCCGATTGGGGACAGGCCCGTATCGAGGCCATGGTAGAGAACCGGCCGGATTGGTGTATTTCCCGTCAGCGCAACTGGGGGGTACCGATTGCGGTGTTTGTCCACAAGGAAACCGGTGAATTGCACCCCAAAACCGTGGAAATCATCGAGCAGGTGGCAAAGCGCATGGAAGAAGACGGCATCGATGCCTGGTTCGAACTGGAGCCGGCGGAAATCCTGGGGGAGGAAGCGGAGCAATACGATAAGATCAACGATATTCTCGACGTTTGGTTCGATTCCGGTGTCACCCACGAGTGTGTGCTGCGCCGCCGCGAAGAACTGGGCTTTCCAGCCGATTTATATCTGGAAGGTTCCGATCAGCACCGGGGCTGGTTCCAGTCTTCCCTGTTGACCTCCGTGGCCATGAACGACCGCGCCCCTTATCAGGCGGTGTTGACCCACGGATTTACGGTGGATGAAAAGGGCTACAAGATGTCCAAATCCCGGGGCAACGTGGTGGCACCCCAAAAAGTGATGGACCGGCTGGGTGCCGATGTGCTCCGGCTTTGGGTCTCGGCCACCGACTACCGGGGGGAAATGGCGGTCTCCGATGAAATTCTCAAGCGCACTTCCGATGTCTACCGGCGCTTGCGCAATACCGCCCGTTATCTTTTGGCCAATATGGCCGGTTTTGATCCAGCCGGTCATGCCGTGCCTCATGAAAAAATGCTGCCGCTGGATCAATGGGCGGTGGACCGGGCCTGGCTGTTGCAGCAAGAGGTGATTGAAGCCTACGAACAGTATCAATTCCATCAGGTGTATCAGAAGGTACATCACTTCTGCGCCGTGGATATGGGCAGTTTCTATCTGGATGTGATCAAAGACCGCCAATACACCTGCCAGACCGACAGCTTGGCGCGGCGTTCCGCCCAGACCGCCATGTATCATATCGCCGAAGGCCTGGTACGCTGGCTGGCGCCGATTTTGAGTTTTACCGCCGACGAAATCTGGGAATTCATGCCGGGGGAGCGGGCCGAGTCGGTGTTTTTGACTGAATGGTATCAGGGGCTTCAATCCTTGCCCGAGACAAGCGCCATGAACCGGGAGTTTTGGGAACAAGTGATGGCGGTGCGGGAAGCAGTGTCCCGGGAGCTGGAAAAACTGCGCGAGCGGGGCGGTATCGGTTCCTCCCTGGAAGCGGAAGTGACCTTATACTGTCAACCCCCTCTTTATGATTTGCTTCGCAGGCTGGAAGATGAACTGCGGTTCGTTCTGATTACCTCCGAAGCCAGGCTTTTACCACTGGAACAAGCAGTGGCGGGAGCCGAGTCGGCATTGGAACTCGAGGGGATGAAAATCCTGGTGGCGCCTTCCGGCCATGAAAAGTGCGTGCGCTGTTGGCACCGGCGAGCGGATGTGGGTTCCAATCCCCAGCACCCGGAATTGTGCGGGCGTTGTGTGGAAAATGTGGAAGGGCCAGGGGAAGTTCGCCGATATGCTTGATTACTTCACCACAGAGACGCAGAGGTTCTAATAATTTTTCCAATTGAAGGCTTACCAAAACCATCAACTAATAGGTTTTTTACTTGTATATGCGGCCAAGGGAGTTCCGGCCTGCCTTCCGTGGGACGCCGTGAACCCGTCCCTGGGGGCTTGATGGTGGCCATCCAGGCCACCAACACCCACGGAAGGCAGGCCGGAACTCCCAAATCAGGTCAAAATTTTGTGGAACAATTGATTCCTGCATTGATTATGAAAACAAAACTCTGCGTCCTCTGCGTCTCTGTGGTGAAGTAATCAAGCATATCGGCGAACTTCCCCTGGCCCTTCCACATTTTCCACACAACGCCCGCACAATTCCGGATGCTGGGGATTGGAACCCACATCCGCCCGCCGGTGCCAACAGCGCACGCACTTTTCATGGCCGGAAGGCGCCACCAGGATTTTCATCCCCTCGATTTCCAATGCCGACTCGGCTCCCGCCACTGCTTGTTCCAGTGGTAAAAGCCTGGCTTC
>Ga0256841_1000680_pt1 | contig 33376 bp, 29 predicted proteins | sample 356308metaG_FD_185971 | JGI IMG/M metagenome (GOLD analysis project Ga0256841, IMG submission 185971) | Hydrothermal vent microbial communities from Mid Atlantic Ridge, Atlantic Ocean - 356-308 | ecosystem: Environmental > Aquatic > Marine > Hydrothermal vents | place: Atlantic Ocean: Mid... | reverse complement strand
GTACTCGAATTCATAAGTGAATATTATCATACTATTTCCGAAATAGCGAAACCTATCGATGGCGCTGTCGATCTATTGAAGAAACTAAAATCCGGGGGCGTGAAGATAGTAATTGTCAGCAATTCGATTTTCCCCGCATATTTACACCTCAACGAACTGGAAAAGTATAACATTATTCCTTATGTAGATGGATTGATATTCTCCTGTGAAATCGGAATAAAGAAACCTCATCCCGATATTTATATGAAGGCTTTGGAAATTGCAGGATGCTATCCATCCGAAGCGGTATTTATCGGCGACAGGTTCGAGGAAGATGTTATAGGTCCTCGGGAAGTCGGCATCAAATCTATTTTAAAGCGTAAGGTTGGAAAGGAATATCCCCCCGAGATAGAAAAATATCCTATCTGCGACAATTTAGGGGAGATAAAAAGTTTAATTGGTTTGCGCGATTAACCTCTCCCCTCTTCGGACAAAGAACTCTTCTCATAAGAATTAAATTTCAACCAAACAAAACTCCGTTCGGCAAGCCATACTGCGAATATCCCCACAATTATTCCGGCAACGGCATCCGATACATAGTGGAATCTCCCCCAGAAGGTCCCGATCGTCAAACCAATCGATAAAAAGAGATAAACCCCAAACAGTTTTTTCGCATATCGCCTACTGATAATCGTGGAAACGACCGCAGTAGCGACATGGGAGGAAGGCATACATCCACCATGAAGCCCGCCCAAATTTATAATGTAATTCACCAATGGCACAAAGAAATAGCCCTGCGGCTTCATATAATAATAGCCGGCTAACGCATACCTCGGACCTTCCGCCGGATATAAAATAAACACAGTATAGGATATAAAATAGGCTATCGAAGCGGCGGTAATCATTTTTTGGAAATCGATATATTTCCTTCCGATGTAAAGGTATAAACCCAAAACGATCAACAGGAAGTAATAAGAAAAATAGCAGAAATATAGGAGTTCATTAAGCGGGCGAAAAGATATGGATTGCAGAAGTATGGTCGGGTTCTTTCCAAAAATCATATTCTCGAAAGCGATAATATGATTATCATAATAGCCCTGATGGATTAAATTGATAAATTGCCCGGTTTGTTCATACAAAAAAGTAAAGGAGAACAGTGGGTAGGTTATCCTGATAAATCTACGCAATCCCTTCTTATCATCGAAAAAATAAGCAATTAAAATTATGAAGACAATATAAGCAAGTAAAGCTAATAGATTATACCCATATAGACCTTCTACTCCCCCATAAATAAGAATAATCAAACCCATAATCAGCGAATAAACAACCGCCGCATAATCATAAGGCTTCAATTTATCAAAAAGGACCTTCAAGCTCTATTTCCTATTGCCCGAAACCACTAAAACAAATTCGCCCCTTATAGTCATCTCATCCGCATTTTCAATTATATGCGATATCCTTCCGCGAAATATCTCTTCATATTTTTTAGTTAGCTCACGACAAATTGAGCATTCCCTATCGCCCAATGCTTCGCTAATGGTATTTATAGTTTTCAGTAATCTATGAGGGGATTCAAAAAATATCAAGGTCTCCTCTCTATCCTTAAGTTCTTCAAAAAATCTTCTTTTTGGGCCGGACTTTACCGGAGGAAATCCGCCGAAATAAAATTTATCGGTTGGTAAACCGGATAATACCAAAGCGGGAATAATAGAATTAGCCCCGGGTACCGATGTTATCGGGATATTGTGTTTAATTACTTCCCTGACTATGCTGAAAGCAGGATCCGATATTCCCGGAGTTCCGGAGTCGGAAATCAAAGCTACCGATTTACCGTCGAGCAGAACCTTCAGCAATTTGCTTTTCTTGGATTCCTCATTAAATTTATGAAAACTTTCCATACGGGCTGATATACCGTAATGCGACAGCAGTTTCCTCGATACTCGGGTATCTTCGGCCGCTATAAGCGCAACTTCGCCTAAAATATCTAAAGCTCGCAAGGTGATATCACGGATATTCCCGATCGGTGTGGAAATTATGTAAAGGGTTCCCTTCCCTTTGATTTCATTCGAGTTATCCATCAAGAAAGAATTGTTATATCTACCAATCCGCGGGAGCGACAAAATTACAGCCGATATATTGCGGGAATAATTGTGCCGACACCGGACCGGATCGCTTGAATTGATTTCTCTTGATCAATTGTTTAGCCCTCTCAATTTCATTAACCTTAAAACCCTCGCTCTCAAGTTTATCCGAACTATAACCAAGATCAACCATTAAGAATAAAAGACGGTCTATTCGGGCATAGGCAAAACCTAACTCACCCTCATCGGTTTGGCCTTCCCACAAATCGGCAGTAGGAGCTTTGTCGATGATTTTTTGCGGTACGCCCAAAAAACCGGCCAAATCCCTGATCTGGGTTTTATATAAATCCCATAAAGGGTCAACATCCCAAGCGGCATCACCGTGAATCGTCCCATACCCCAATAAAGCTTCGGTCTTATTCGATGTCCCTAACACCAATCCATTCTCTTTCGCCGCAGTATCATAAAGGAGAGCCATCCGCAGCCTCGCCATAAAATTACCTTTACGGATATTGTCCATATCATCGTTTCGACTGAAATAGGAATCCGCCATCGGCGAAATATCGATTAGATTATTTCTAATCCCCAATGAAGCGGCTATTTCTTGAGCGTCCTCGATATTTTCTTTCGAGGATGTTTTATATGGCATAATATTCGCCACTACTTTATCGGCACCTACGGATTTCGCCGCAAGGGTGGCGGAAACCGCCGAATCCAGTCCGCCCGATAAACCAACGACAAATACACTCAAACCTGTATTTTGAAGGTTATTCGATAAAAATTCGACTAACTTTTCAGTTATCTCAGCGGGCTTAATCTTAAAAAGCTCCATAATATCACCCTTTCACAAAAGAATAAAGTTCCCCAATTTTTCCAAATCAAACGCATAAATAATAATAAAGTTGACATAAAGATTGCAATAGAATATAATGAACTAAAAATATTGGAGGTAATATGGCAGGTGTTAATTTAGCGATATTAATAGGAAATTTGGGCAGAGATCCCGAATTACGATATACACCAAACGGGCAAGCGGTCGCCACTTTCAGCTTGGCGACTACGGAAAAATGGAGGGATAAGGACGGGCAACTCTCCGATAAGACCGTTTGGCATAATATAGTGTGTTGGGGGAAACAAGCCGAAATAGTCAATCAATATCTAAAGAAAGGCAGTCCGATTTACATAGAAGGGCGAATCCAAAACAGATCGTATGACGATAAAGATGGTAACCGTAAATATATTTCGGAAATAGTCGCCAGAAAGGTCCAATTTCTCGGACGGAAAACCGAAGGGGCTTCCGAAACGCAAAGCGCTTCATCAATATCGGAGGACATCCCCGAAACCGATGACGACTTACCGTTCTAACCTACATCATACCATATTGTTATTGGAATAATATAATTAACGGTTTATGTTGGTTTTGGTAATTGTGATATTAAAATTGCCCATCCGATTGGTTATCCGTCATATGCAATAATCAGATTATTCGCCCAATTCATTATTGAAAGGCAATAACATGTCAACTTTACGAAGGGACCCGATTGTTGGGAGATGGGTCGTTAATACAGACAAACTCTTACCGCTATCGACCACAATTGAAAAATTGGGGAAAATTGAAGATTTCCCGAAATGTCCTTTATGCAAAGGGAGCGAGGAATTTACCCCCCCCGAGATTTTTGCCATTAGACCCAACAATTCAAAACCGAATACTCCCGGGTGGGAAGTTCGCGTCATTCCTAATTTCACCGCCGCAATGATTGTTGAGGGCAAATTGAACCGCAGGGCGCAACTTATGTATGATATGATGGATTCTATCGGCGCACACGAATTAGTCATAGAAACCCCCGAACATTATCCCAATATGGCTGATTTACCCGAAGATCAATTTGCAAAGGTTTTCACTGCATATAGGGAGCGTATCTCCGATTTGAAAAAAGATAAGCGACTACGGAATATTGTAATCTATAAAACATACGGGAAACGAGGATTGGCGGAGGCATTGCCCCATACCCATTCTCACATACTTGCTACTCCGATTACCCCCAAAAATATCAAAGAACAATATATGGGCGGTAGGAATTATTTTCTTTACAAGGAAAGATGCGTTTATTGCGATATAGTCAGACAGGAGATGTCTCAGGAGGAAAGAATTGTATCGGAAAACGATAAATTTATCGCTATATGTCCCTTCGCCAGTAGATATTCGCACGAAGTATGGATTTTACCAAAAACCCATTGCAGTGACTTCGAACGACACCCCAAAGAGGAAATGCCGTATTTAGCCTCAATGCTTAAGGAAATACTGCTGCGAATAAAGGCGCTATTCGATGACCCGCCATACAACCTTGTCTTCTTTAATGGTCCGAACCGCGATGGAAGGCCCAATTATTGGGAAACAATCGATAAAGATTACCATTGGCATATCGAAATCATGCCGACTTCCACCAAACCTGAGGGATTTGAATGGGCAACAGGATTCTACATTAATAAGACAACTCCGGAAACCGCCGCTAAAAGATTGAGAGAGGTTAAATTTCAATAAGATGATATAGATAAATAGGCTTTTTCATCGTCTTCGGAAAGGCGTTCCGACACAATTGGATTGGCTCGGTTCACAAAGGAGAATAATTATCAAATGCTAAATTATATGAATTTCAAATTATATGGGCTTAATAAATATGACCAATAGAAAAAACTTTTTCGATAGACCATCATATCTGGAAATCGATTTATCCGCAGTGGCTGAAAACACCCATAACATAAAGGACATACTTCCCGAAGGAACTGATTTGCAGGCTGTTGTCAAGTCGAACGCCTATGGACACGGGGCGGTGGAAGTTTCAAAAGTTATGGCTGAAAATGGTGCGGATTGTTTCGGAGTAGCATTTATAGAGGAGGGCATCGAGTTAAGACAGTCCGGGATTAAACAGCCAATTGTTTTACTCTACCCCGAAACAGCCTCTCGGGCTCCACTTTTCGTGGAATACAATCTAACCCCGACGATCTCTGATCTGGAATTTACAAAGGCGCTGAATAATGCCGCTTGGAATACGGACAAAGTCGATGTTTATATAAAGGTTGATACCGGGATGTCCCGTTATGGGATAAAAGGCGAGGATGTCCGTAGCTTTACCCGAGAACTACTCAAAATGCGGAAAATCCATATCGCCGGGTTCTCGACCAACTTTTCCACTTCCGATAATGGGGATTTATCATTTTGCTATGAGCAGATACACAGATTTGAAAAAGCTGTCGATTCGGTCAAGAAAGATTTAGGGAGCGATTTAGTACTTTCAATGGCAAACTCCGGCGGTTTGCTTAATCTTCCCGAATCCTACTTTAATATGGTTAGGGTGGGACTGTTGATATACGGATATTATCCCTCTTCTTCCAGCAGGCGCATAGTGTCAGTCCGCCCGGCGCTAAAACTTATAAGCCGAATATTACACCTTGAAGAAATGGAAAAAGGTACGCCTATCGGCTATGGTATGTCCTACATAACGCATCGAAGGACAAGAGTGGCAACCATTCCGATAGGATACGGCGATGGATATAGGCGCTGTCTCTCCAACAAAGGAGAAGTTTTAGTGAGGGGCAGGCGTTCCCCGATAATCGGCCGAATATGTATGGATGCGCTTATGGTGGATGTCTCCGAAATCGATGATGTTAAAGTCGGCGATGAGGTGATCCTCATCGGAAATCAAGGAAACGAATTTATCGGAGCCGATGAAATCGCCGAAATATGCGGAACAATCCCATGGGAGATAACCTGCTCCTTTACCCCCCGCTTACCTATTGTTTATAAATACGCAGATGTCCATAACCAAGTCGTCAAAGTATAAAACGGAATTGGAAGTCAAATCCCCTTTGACCGATCTCCGCTCGAAACCTGATATAAAATCGGAGCGCTTGACGCAATTGCTCTTCGGGAAAAGGGTTTATGCCTCTAATATACACGAAGACGGCTTTGTAAAAGTAAAAACTTTAGAGGGGGATGTCGGTTATATTTATGCGTCCCAATTAAGAGAGCCTGAGCTCAATTCCCAAAAGGATATTCGCATCTCCGCACCCTCAGCACCAATATACAAAAAACCCTCAAAATCCTCAGGGATTCTTTTACGGATATGTTTCAACACGGAATTATCATCAATGGGGTATAGGCGCTTTGGTGCCTATGTTCATCTTGGTAATGGGGTATATGGATGGCTTCACCGAAATGATTACATTCCAATTCACGGAAAAGAAGATAAAAACATTCCTATCACAACGGTATTAAATAAAGCGAAGGAGTTTATCGGTACTCCATATCTATGGGGAGGAATTACCCCTTACGGATGGGATTGCTCCGGATTTATACAGGCTATACTCAAACAGTTTGAAATAGCATTCCCAAGGGACACCAAAGATCAAATAAAAAAAGGGCGAAAAATTATCTATGGAAACCACCGTATCGGAGATTTTGTTTTTTTTACCCGTCATATAGCGATGTTTATCGATGAGGATAAAATAATCCATAGCAGCCTTCATTATGGCGGCGTCTCTATCAGTTTTCTCGGAAAAAGCGGCGGCGATTATGAGCAAACCTTATTTAGGGACATAAAATCGATAAAGAGGGTTCTTTTAAATAGCCACCGATAACTTACCTGTAATCCCATCAAATAGGATTTGCATTTCCGCCGAACTGCTATAAATTAATTATACTAACGGAGAATAATAAATAGATGGAAATAAAAGCGGAAAAAACCAAATTACACCTTAAACAGCCATTTCAATTAAGCCGACCTTCCGACAATGTCAGGGAAAATGTTATTGTGGAAATCGAGGGAAATTTCGGCGAGGGCGCACCTTTGTATTATTTGGGCGAGACGGCCGACTATATCTACTCCGCCTCCAAAGAGATATTGGAGATACTGGAAAAGAAAGTCGGTTTTGATTACCTAACGGAAAACCCGTGGCCCCGAGATCTGCTCAAATTTCCAAAACCGGCGCTGTCCGCTGTTTCCCAAGCAGTTTATGGGTATTTGGCATCCCAAAAAGGTAAACCCCTTTATGAATATCTCGGATTGCCAAAACCGAAGGACATTAAGACCTCGTTTTCCATAGGAATTGTAACACCAAAACAATTGGAACAAATACTTACGGAAAATCCCGATTATGCTGTTTACAAATTGAAATTAGGTGGGGATGATGATATTGAAATCGTTTCGGAGTTCCGCAAATTATCGAAAGCCGGCCTTCGTTTAGACATCAATGGGGGATGGAATCTAAAGGAAGCTACCGAAAAGATAGGACAGTTGGCAACATTCGATATAGAATTCATCGAACAACCGCTGCCACCGGGAGAATTGGATAAACTCGAAGAGCTGACCTATAATACCGAAATTCCCATTTTCATCGATGAGGACTTAAATGTGTTTTCAGATATATTGCGTTATAATGGTATAGCGGATGGCATCAATGTAAAGCTATCAAAGGGCGGATTGATATTTGACACTCTGCGGATAATCCAATATGCCAAGCAACTCGGATTAAAAATACTTTTAGGTTGTATGGTGGAAAGCTCCGTTGGAATTACCTCCGCCTTGCATATCGCAGGATTAGCTGACTTCATCGATTTGGATGGCAATAAATTAATAGAAGATGATCCTTTTGTCGGAGCAGACCTGAAAAATGGGGTTTTGGCTATCCCCGAAAAAAGCGGCACAGGGGCTCGCAGAAGATGAGATTTATAAAGGGGATCATATTTACACTCTCCATAATTTTAATCTGCTTTCAATCGGCCAAAGCGGGATATATCAATGTAATATATCCGAAACCCAATAGCTCCATACCCGCAGTCGATTCAACATTTATCTTTGGCAACACCATTCCCCACAGCCAATTATATATCAATGGCATACTTACCCCAGTTTATAAAAACGGCGCATTTTTAGCGTTCATCGATGTTGAAACGGGGGATTTTACATTTGAATTACTCGACATCGACGGCTCGGACACCACAACGCTTATGCTCCCGATTAAAATCGGATGGACAAGGGAAAAATTCAATAGCGATTCTCTTTATATAAAATCCAACAGTATCCTGCCAACTGCCGACGCTTTATTGCCGCCAAACGAAATTATCGAATTAGGATTTAGGGGAACTCCAAATCGCTATGCCTATTATCGCCTTGAAGGTAGCTCTATTTGGCTTCCGCTCTACGAGAGCAAGCAGATAAAAGAGGAATCATCCGAAGAGGTTTTCGGTGATATCCCTAAAGAAAAAACTACTTTTCTCTCCACCTATCGGAATTACATCCAAATTTCAAATATAGCCGACTCCACCCAGAAATCGATCGAATACAAACTCGTCGATACTATTGGCGATTCGGTCGTTATGAAATCTAACGGAAAAATTTCAATTCTGAAGAATAATATCAGGGTTGTGGAATTTACCGGCAGAGCCGAAATAGTTCGCACAAAACCATACGCCGGTTATTTGCTCTTATATCAACAACCTGGGATCAGGGCGATCTATGATGGGTATGAAGATAATTTTGTCCGATTAAGGTTATCTCCATCCATTACTGGATTTGTCCCCGAAGACAGCGTTTCCATTTTGCCCGAGGGGACACCACTGCCAATATCCAAAATCAGGTTTATTAAAATTGAGAGTTTCTCCAAAGAAACCGTTATCAATATTCCACTATCCTGCAAGCTGCCCTTTAGAATAGAACAGGAAGTAAACCCATCGAGAATTAATATCCTTATTTATGGCGGTATCGGGGATACCGATTGGATTAAATATATCCCCGATAGGGGAATTGTAAAAGTCGCTTACTGGTCTCAAGTGGAAGATAATTTATTTAAGCTGACATTAGAGCTTAAGGGCAAATATCAATGGGGATATTCAACCGGATATAATGAGAATACATTTTATTTGAAAATTAAGAAAAAGCCCAAATATGGCGGATTACTAAAATCACCGGTTAACGGATTAAGGATCGTCATCGACCCGGGTCATTGTCCTGATGCCGGAGCTGTCGGGCCGACAGGCCTTACCGAAAGAGAAGTAAACCTGTGGATCGCTCATAAATTGCGAAAGCTTTTGGAAAGCAAAGGTGCAAAAGTAATTCAAACAAGATACGGCTATGAGCCTGTCGCCATTTACGACCGTCCGAAGATAGCGAAGAATTTCGGTGCGGATATATTGATTTCAATTCACAATAACGCCCTCCCCGATGGTGTCAACCCCTTCACCGATAACGGTGTCTCCACATATTATTATCACCCGCAATCAAAGGCGTTGGCCGAAGATATCCAAAAGTGTCTAACGGAGGAAATCAAACTCCCGGATTTCGGCGTATATTATGGGAATTTGGCATTGACCCGTCCATCCGAGATGTTGTCGGTTTTGGTGGAATGCGCATTCATAATGATTCCCGAACAGGAATCACAACTCAAAACAAGGGAATTTCAAAACAAATGCGCAAAGGGTATTTATGAAGGGATATGTGATTTCCTAAAGGAAGCTGGTGGCAATTAAGGCCAAAGAGATTTCAAATACTCCCTTCGCATCCGAGCGATATTTACAATTGAAATCTCCTTTGGGCATACGGCTTGACACTCCGCATGATTTGAACAATCACCAAATCCTTCAGCATCCATCTGTCCGACCATAGCCCTCACTCTGATTTTCCTTTCGGGGTGACCTTGAGGAAGCAGACAATACTGTGATATTTTCGCTCCGACAAATAAATAAGCCGCCGCATTCGGACAAGCCGCCACACAAGCACCGCAACCTATGCAAGCCGCCGCATCCATAGCCAATTCGGCAGTCTCCTTTGGAATCGGGATCAGGTTTGCCTCCGGAGCGGAGCCGGTGTTAACCGAAATATACCCACCCTTAGCGATAATCCTATCGAAAGCGCTTCTATCTATAACTAAATCCTTAACTACGGGAAACGGTTTCGCCCTGAACGGTTCAATTGTTATAACATCCCCGTCCTTGAAATTCCTCATATGTAATTGGCAAGTGGCAATGCCTTTCTTCTTCCCATGCGGAATACCGCTGATAACCAAACCGCAAGTACCGCAGATCCCCTCACGGCAGTCGCTATCGAATTCAATTGGAAGTTCTCCCTTTTTGGTAAGATCCTCATTCAATACATCAAGCATCTCCAATAGGGACATATCAGGATCTACATTATCCACAGTATAAGGAACCAGCTTACCGCGGCTGTCGGGACCCTCTTGACGCCATATTTTCAAATATACCGTTATATTTTTACTCATTTATGCTGCTCCTTATTTATAGCTCCGCTGGCTTTCCTTTACATATTCAAACTCGAGTTCTTCCTTATGAAGCTCTTGAGGTTTTTCTTTACCTTTATACTCCCACGCCGCAACATAACTATAATTCTTATCATCCCGTAATGCTTCACCTTCAGGGGTTTGATATTCTTCCCTGAAATGACCTCCAGCCGATTCGTTTCTGTTGAGAGCATCGCGAGCCATCAATTCTCCAAGCTCAAGGAAATCCGCCAACCTTCCAGCCATTTCCAAACTCTTATTAAGCGTATCGGCACTGCCCGGAACATTGACATCCGTCCAAAACTCCTCTTTTATCCTTTTAATCTCCTCAATTGCTTTCTTAAGTCCTTCCTCGCTACGGGACATCCCGACATATTGTATCATAATATTTCCAAGCTTGCGGTGGATTTCCCTTACCGTTTTACTCCCTTTGATTGATAAAAGTTTTTGCGTCCCTTTTTGTACATTATCAACCGCTTCCTTGAAAGCATCATTGTCAGTATTAACAGCTGACAATTTAGCGCCGGCGATATAGTGACCCAAAGTAAAAGGTATTACAAAATATCCGTCAGCCAAGCCTTGCATCAATGCGCTTGCCCCCAAACGATTCGCACCGTGGTCTGAGAAATTTGCTTCCCCCAAAACAAACAGCCCGGGAATTGTGCTCATTAGATTATAATCGACCCACAAGCCTCCCATTGTATAATGAGGCGCGGGATAAATCCGCATAGGAACCCGGTAGGGGTTTTCACCGGTAATATTCTCATACATATCGAAAAGGTTGCCGTATTTTTCCCGAATTACCTGTTCGCCGAGACGCTTTATTGCATCTGCAAAATCAAGATAAACCGCCCTACCCGTCGCCCCAACACCCCGACCTTCATCACAAACCCTTTTAGCGGCACGGGAGGCTATATCCCTCGGGACAAGGTTTCCGTACGCAGGGTACATCCTCTCCAAATAATAATCCCGTTCATTTTCCGGAATATCGTTGGCCGCTCGCTTATCTCCGACTTCCTTTGGAACCCAAATCCTGCCATCGTTACGCAAACTCTCGCTCATCAATACAAGTTTAGATTGATGCTCACCGGATTGAGGAATACAGGTAGGATGGATTTGTGTAAAAGAAGGGTTCGCAAAATACGCTCCCCGTTTATGACATCTCCAAGCGGCGGAAGCGTTGGAATTGACTGCATTCGTGGAAAGATAATAAACCGGGGAATAGCCACCCGTCGCTAAAAGCACCGCATCCCCTTCGTATTTTTCTATCTCCCCGGTGATAAGGTTTCTAACAACAATCCCTCGCGCCCTACCGTCAATGATAACCAAATCGAGCATCTCCCGTCTGGGAAATATTTTAACTCTGCCAAGATTGAGTTGTCTCATCAAAGCTCCGTAGGCTCCCAAAAGCAACTGTTGTCCCGTCTGCCCCCGCGCATAAAATGTCCTCGATACCAAAACACCACCGAAGGATCGATTTGCTAATCCCCCGCCGTATTCCCGTGCAAAAGGGACACCCTGAGCAACGCATTGATCTATGATATTGCCGCTCAGTTGAGCCAGCCGATAAACATTACCTTCCCGCGAACGGAAATCCCCACCCTTAACAGTATCATAAAATAGTCTCCAATCCGAATCGCCGTCATTTTGATAATCCTTCGAAGCGTTTATGCCACCTTGAGCGGCGATCGAATGTGCCCTACGCGGAGAATCCTGAATACAATAGCTCTTAACATTATATCCTAACTCCCCCAATGTTGCGGCGGCCGAAGCTCCTGCAAGTCCCGTACCGACTATGATAATCGTGTGCTTCCTCTTGTTGGCTGGACTGACTAAATTTATATGGCCTTTGTAAGAATCCCATTTCTGTTCAATCGGTCCGCCGGGAACTTTTCCGTCGAGTGTCATACGGCGCCTCCTGTGAAATAAATCCAAATCGGAATAATTATAAATCCCATCGCCATCAAAATTGCTAATATCACGCCGGCGACATAAAGGATCGGTAAAAATTTTGGGTTCGTCCATCCCATAGATTGGAACGCACTCCAAAAAGCATGCCTTAAGTGAAATCCCAAAAATATCATCGCCGCCACATACCAAATAACATAGCCGGGTTTACTGAAAGTCTCAACCACCAAACGATACAAGTCCCTGACTTGAGTTCCGTTTATGTTTGAAACATAACCCTCATCGATACCGGGACCATATTTGAAAGTTATTATATGTATGATTATAAACACTGCGATAACGATTCCGGTATATATCATTGTGGTTGAGGAAATCGTTTTTCGACTTGGGGGGCCAGCGCTCCCGGTTTTAATATAGCCTTCGGGACGAGCTTTCAATTTGTTGATATAAACCGTCGTCCCTACGACTATATGAAATAAAATAGAAATTAACAGCCCGATCTCAATAATCGTAATAATCCCTTCGAATTTCTCTAGAAAATTCGCGTAGAGGTTAAATGGGTCCGGGCTACTTTCGAACAATTGCAGGTTGCCTAACAAGTGCACCATAATAAAGAGATAAAGAATAACACCCGTTATAGCTGATAGAATCTTCCTTCCTACCGAAGACCAAATTACTGTTGCCCAGGATTGCATCTATCCAACTCCATTTTTTAAGTAAAAGCTTTCCTCTATTATAATAAATCTCTCATTATTACCATTATAATTTTTATCAATAACATTGGCAAGAACATTCTAAAAAAACACATAATCACCTGCGATTGCATTCCATATAATAAATTTATATATAATTACAAAGGGATATAATGATTATTTCCCTTTTTGTCGAATGGCTAAATCCACAAAGAAGTAAAGCGAAAACTAATCAGCTCTATATTTCGAAAGGATTATCGCTCCCATTCCTAAAAATGTAATTACAAAAGCAGCTATAGGACCCAAAATCGGTATTCCAGCGAAAATGAGAAGCATAACAATCCCAATCAAGCCCGATAAATATGGGGATGGGTTCGAGGATATTTTGAGAATCTTAATCAGGAAATGCCCAAAAGCCAACGCTCCCACAATCCAACCCAAAACAGATAATATCCCTAAAATAAAGACCAATATCAGCCCTATAGGTATCCCTATTAAGGTCAAAGTAAAAAATATCGTTATAATTGGCAAAACTATGAATGCAACCAAGCCCAAACTAAAAGATTTCAAGGGAGAGGTAAGGGAGATTTCAAGAGCGGATTTGGAGCTTTTTTTCAATATTGCGATCATTAAAACCATAGCGATATAAAGTGCCCCGCCGAAGAGGATAACCGTAAGTAAGGTTTTCCCCGAAATTACAGCAATTATCAAAGCGAAAATCTGAACTGCAATGGAAATCATCAATATAATGGCACTGATAATGGTAAGTGAGCCCACCCATCTTCGCTTGCTGCTTTTTTTAGAGGTATCTTCACTCCATTTCGTTGAACCCAAAACAGTCGCCCCATCCTCTATCTTCGCTTGACGCTTGCTGGTATAGTTTAGATTTCCCTTAATAACCGCAGTTGGTAATAATGTTATTTTGTCGGCTTCTATATCGGCATTACCATCAATCGTGCCGGAAATAACAATGTCTCCCCCTTTAATCAAAACATTATTACCGACCCGACCTTCAACAACAACCTCTCCGGCAAATGCCAACAGATCTTTCCCTATTCTACCTTCAGGACCAAGCGTATAGGAGGAACAAAAAGCCATTACATTCCGTTTTACGGTGCCGTTTAATTGGGAATCCTGACAGAATGTCCGCATCGAACCGTTGATATTACCAAAAACCTTTGTGTATTGGTCGGCACATAATATAGAACCGTTTATATCACCATTTATCACCACAGACCGACAAGCGCCGATAAAATCGCCATTGATATTCCCGTTTATCTTTGCATACCCGCCAGTCATTATCAAATCGTCGTCCAATGTCAGCCCGGATTCAAAGTTGTAAGCATTCGTGGTCACAAACTCCGTCGCCTTAAGTTGGGATGGCGGAAGAAAAGAGAAAATTATCAAAAAACAAATAACCGCTTTTAAATCTAAATGTTTCATTTCTATATCCTATCCTTTTTCTTTATTTTATTGCTTTTTACGAGATCTTAAAATACATTGTTGCATATTTCTGAAAATTGTCAAGCTAAATGACAAAATTATAAGCAAAAAATATAATTCGAATATAGCACAATAAATTGTCTATGGATATGCAGGATTACTCCCCCTCTTATAAAGAAAAAAAAGGTAGATACCCAATATTCCTTGTTGCCATCAAATGGATATTCGGGATGATAGAATTAGGCGGCGGGGTTTTTATCCTTTTGAAGTATAACGACTTATTAGGAATCTTTTATGGAATATATGTGGTTTCGGTCGGGGCGTTCGTTTTACCACTTTCGTCCTGTAAATACTGTTTTTATTATGGTAAGAGATGTCATAGCGGTTGGGGATGGATAACTTCTTTGCTTTACGAAAAAGGCAAACCGAAATTTTTTGAACAATCGTTCGTATGGAGAATATTCCTTTATCCGATTTGGTTAATACCATTTATCGGTGCTTTGGCCTTGATAATGCGTTTGCGCAATTTGGAATCGCTAATTATCTTCGCGGGCTATTCGCTAATATTATTTTTAAATCACCGCTCATTGATGAAGTACCTAGCCTGTAAGACCTGCGCCCAAAAGTATATCTGTCCGGGTTGCCAATACAAAACTATAAATTCCTAACAACCTGCCACAAAGGATTTAATTCCTTACCATTGGTTTTCCCAAATGTTTACATTGTCTCAATTCAAGGGAAAATACGCTAAAGTAAAGGGAACTGACAGCTATACAAATATCAGCGCATTATTCATATTTTATTTCCCGGCGTTGTTGCGGATTTTCTACACTTTAAGGATACCGCATGAGTTTATAACATTGACTTCGATCGGCTGTGGAATCGGCGCAGCAGCAATGATTTATCAAGGCAACTATATCACCGGGGCGATATTATTTCACTTAAAAGATGTAACGGATGCGTGCGATGGAGCTTTGGCGAGGATAACCGGCAGAGGGCATCGGATTGGCCGATTTCTCGACACTCTCGGCGATTTCGTTTCTATCACTGCGGTATTTGGAGTAGTTGGGATTCGCGAGTATATCCTTAATGGGGGAACTGAAATCATCGTCCTGACGATAATCACCATCTTTTCCATTTTTCTCCAATGCTCATACTTTAATTACTACCAATTGAAATACATTGAATATTCAAAAACCAAAACCCTTATAAGTCGGACTGATGAGAGAATCATCGAATCGGATAAGCGATATTTCCATACCCCTACACTCAACGGCATCCTTTTTATCCTGCAGAGTTTATATCATATCATTTTCGGCTGGCAGGATAAATTTATGAGATGGATAGATGAACAGTCCCAAAAATCAGCACTTGAAAAGACAAATCAGCCCAAATCCGAGTGGATACATAGGTGGTATCATAATAAAACTTTTATGGTGATGGTTTCGCTTTTATGTTTCGGAACGGATATCTTTATAATGGCAATCTGTTTATTGATTGGAAAACCGATATTATCCTTTTATATTATTTCTGTCGGCTTGAACATTTATTGGGTAATACTGATTATTATCAAGGCAAAAGGTTATAATTAACTTAAGGATGGACCTCTCAACATCCCTCGCTGAAATTTTCATATCGGATAATCGACAATTATCTTGTTTTGCGGATGATAATTATTTAATTATCCAAATTAATTATAACCACAAAGGGGAATCTATGGAATTAATGACCTCTGAACAAATGCGAAATGTAGATCGCCGCGCTATAGAAGATATGGGCATTCCGGGGCTTGATCTTATGGAAAACGCCGGAAATTCGGTAGCTGATTTTATCGACAACTTATTGGTTGATTACGAAAATCCTTCAATTTCCGTTATCTGTGGAAAAGGGAATAATGGGGGGGATGGATTTGTAGCGGCACGGCATCTATCGGATATGGGATATGCGGTCCAATGTTTTCTCCTTTCAAAGCCGGAAGCATTGAAAGGGGATGCCGCTGTCAATTATAATCGTGCTATCGCCAACGGAATCTTGGTTAAGGTAATTGAAAGTCCGGATGAACTTATGCTTCCGCCAAACACGGATCTAATTGTCGATTCGATCTTTGGCACCGGATTCAAAGGACAAATAAAGGGATTAGCAGCCGACATCATAAAAAAGATTAATGATTTGCTGATTCCGGTAGTATCGGTCGATTGCCCCTCCGGCGTAGATGCTTCCACCGGCGAGGTCTCGACTCCCTGCGTAATAGCGGATTATACAATCACTTTCGGCAGACCCAAATTAGGTCTTTACTTCCCCCCGGGACGGGATTACGCCGGCGTGGTTCATACAGTTGATATAGGTATCCCCGACGAAGCTGTCGAAGCCGAGAAAATAAATCTTTTTCTAACTACGCCGGAATATCTCCATTTTAACCTCCCGAAAAGACCATCCAATGGATATAAAGGCACCTTTGGGTATTTATATGTATTAGCAGGCTCGGTCGGATTGACCGGCTCCGCATCTTTAACTTCGGAATCAGCTTTAAGAACCGGGTGCGGAATGGTTCGTCTCGGATGCCCCTCTTCCCTAAATGATATCTTCGAAGTAAAACTTACCGAAGTTATGACCTCTCCCCTACCGGAGGTGCGCAAGAAACGGTGTCTCGCATTAAGGGGATTGGGAGAGATCCGAAAGGATATAAGAGATTGGGCTGACGCCGTAGCACTGGGTCCCGGGCTGGGGACACATTTTGAAACTAAGGAACTTATCCGCCGATTGGTGCCATCGCTAAAACTTCCAACAGTTATCGATGCCGATGCTATAAACAACCTCGCGGGGGCGGACGAGGTTTTCCAACAAATCGATTTCCCTTGTGTATTAACACCCCATCCCGGCGAATTATCCCGCCTTATGGGAAAGCCCATAGATGAGTTGACGAAAGATAGATTTACTACCCTGCGCGAAGCGACAAAGAGGTTTGGAGTGGTAATCGTTTTCAAGGGATCCCCGATGTTAATCGGCGAACCGTCCGGCAGAATTTATGTAAGTCCCGTTGGAAACTCCGGGATGGGAACTGCGGGTGCCGGTGATGTTTTGACCGGCATCATCGGTTCTTTGTTAGCACAGGGAATGGATGCTTTTCCCGCCGCGATATGCGGGACATATATATTGGGAGCTGCCGGGGATTTCGCTTTGACTATGTATGGGAATCGAGGGTTGATAGCCGGTGATATAAAGGAATCAATCCCCGATGTATTAATGGATTTCGAATAATAAATATCAATCGGAATTGTGGGGCTCCGATTTTTTATTGCAAATCAAAATGAAATCTTATATCTAAACTCTATGTTAAATAAAAGCAATCAAACCGCGAAAAAAATCGCCCGAAAAATCCGCAATCGGGAAATAACCGCCGTCAATATCGCCGAGCAAACATTAGCGCGAATTAGAGAATTAAATCCCGAACTAAATGCTGTTATTAATATAAGCGAGGATTTAGCTCTTCGGCAAGCCGAAGCAGTCGATAAGGATATAAAATCGGGTAAAACACTTCCTCCCTTCGCCGGAGTTCCAATTCTCATCAAGGATAATATTAACATTAAGGGTATCCCCTGCACCTGCGGATCAAAAATACTCAAAGGATATATCCCACTTTACGATGCGGGTGTAATAGGGCGAATAAAAAATTCAAGGCTGATCATTGTAGGGACTACCAATATGGATGAGTTCGCTATGGGTTCATCTAATGAGACTTCCGCATACAAACCGGTGAAAAATCCATATTCTCCAAAGAGGGTCCCTGGCGGATCATCAGGTGGCTCGGCAGCGGCAGTTGCCTCGGGGATGGTTCCTTTCGCTCTCGGTTCCGATACCGGTGGATCGGTACGCCAGCCGGCGGCGTTTTGTGGAGTGGTCGGTATGCGTCCTACTTACGGTTTAGTGTCCCGTTATGGTTTAGTCGCCTTCTCGTCCTCAATGGATCAGATAGGTCCTATCACTGAAAATGTGGAGGATAACGCTGCGCTTTTGGGGATTATTGCCGGGTTCGATGAAAAGGATTCCACATCGATAAACAAAGAGGTTCCCGATTACATAGATTATTTGCAAAAACCCCTAAAGGGTAAAAAGGTCGGACTACCGCGTGAATATTTCGGTGATGGGTTGAACCCTGAGATAAGAGAATCGATTGAGAATAGTATCGAAGCCCTGAAAGATAGGGGTGTTGAATTCGAGGAAATATCCCTCCCGAATTCGATGAAATGTATCGCCGATTATTATGTTATAGCCAATGCGGAAGCCTCATCCAATTTAGCTCGCTATGATGGTATAAAATATGGGCTTTCAATAAGAAGCGGTGATTTGAGGAACAGTTATATAAAAACAAGAACCGAAGGGTTCGGAACCGAAGTAAAACGGCGGATAATGTTAGGGACCTATGTCCTTTCCGCCGGATATTATGATGCGTATTATCGTCGCGCGCAAAAGGTGAGAACTATAATCCGCAACGAATTTATCCGTGCTTTCGCCGATTACGATTTGATAATAACTCCGACAACGCCGACAGTCGCTTTTAAGTTCGGGGAGAAATTGGATAACCCTCTGCAAATGTACCTCTCCGATATTTACACCGCATCCGTTACTTTGGCGGGATTACCGGCAATCGCTATCCCCTGCGGATTTAATTCCGAAGGGTTGCCGATGAGCATACAGATGATAGCCCCCCCTTTGATGGAAAAACTACTTTATAACTTTGCTTATATTTTGGAAACAAAGCTTGATGGCAACGGCGGATAGTAAATACGAAATTATAATCGGGCTGGAAGTTCATGCCCAACTAAACACGGAAAGTAAAATTTTCTGCGGATGTTCTACCGAATACGGCGCACCGCCCAATAGTCAGGTTTGCCCTATTTGCTTGGGGATGCCCGGCGTCTTACCCGTGCTAAACAAAAGGGTCGTTGATTATGCGATGAAAATGGCTTTTGCGGTTGGGGCGGAAATACATCGTCATTCCATATTCGCCCGCAAAAACTATTTTTATCCCGACCTGCCGAAAGGCTATCAGATTTCACAATACGAATTCCCATTATCCGAGGGCGGGAGCATCAAAATAGAAACTGATGGCAGAACTAAAAAAATAGGAATTACCAGAATACATATCGAAGAGGACGCCGGAAAATCCATCCATCCGGAGGAAAGGGATATTGATTACACTTTGGTCGATTTTAACCGTTGCGGCGTGCCTTTAATCGAAATAGTCTCCAAACCGGATATGCGTTCTCCCCAAGAGGCTTATGCGTATCTGACAAAACTAAAGCAAATACTTGTTTACTTGGAAATCTGCACCGGTGATATGGAAAAAGGCGCCCTCCGATGCGATGCCAATGTCTCCGTTCGCCTTAGGGGTCAAAAGGAATTCGGCGTAAAAACCGAAGTTAAAAATATGAACTCCTTCAAGGGAGTTGAAAAAGCGTTGTCCTATGAGATTAAAAGGCAGATGGAAATTATCGAATCGGGCGGTAAAGTTGTTCAACAGACCTTGTTATGGGACGAACACGCGGGCGTCTCCCATATTATGCGAACCAAAGAGGAATCCGATGATTATCGCTATTTCCCCGAACCGGATTTGATGGTGTTGGCAATTACAGACGATTGGAAAAACAGCATTAGAGCCTCCTTACCGGAACTCCCCGATGAAAAAATCGAAAGGTTCGTCAGACAATATAATATCCCCCATTACGATGCCTCTGTCTTGTGCAATGACAAATATACGGCGGATTATTATGAGAGATTAGCATCAATCTATATGGATTACAAAAAAGCCTCCAATTGGGTTATGGGGGAGGTCTTTCGGGAATTAAAGGAGAAAAGACTGTCCATTACCGATTTCCCGATAACACCGGAAATGTTAGCGGAATTACTTAAGATGATTGATAACAAAACAATCTCGGGGTCAATTGGCAAGGAAGTTTTCGCCGAAATGGTATCCACCGGCAATAAGGCATCCGTTATTATAAAAGAAAAAGGGCTCGAACAGATATCCGACAGCGGACTTATCAAAAAGGAAATAGAAGCGGTTATCGGCGAAAATCCTGATAATTTGAAAAAGTATCTGAACGGAAAAGAAAAGCTGTTTGGCTTTTTTGTGGGGCAGGTAATGAAGCGCACCAAAGGGAAAGCAAACCCTCAAGAGGTAAATAAAATTCTTAAGGATAAACTAGATGCGCTCAAAGTGTCCTCGAAGTAAATCCTCCCCGAAATTTATAATTGTAAAATGGGTGATTGCAAATTGAGGTTGGGGGTATTGGTCTCCGGGAACGGAACCGATCTACAATCGATTATCGACGCCATAAAAGACGGCTCACTTAAAGCACGGATAAATTTAGTCCTCTCCAATAATCCCAATGCCTTCGCTTTAACAAGGGCACGGCGGGAAAATATCCCAACCGTGATACACTCCAGTTCCGATTATAAGGACAAAGAAACATTCCGTCGAAAGTTCCTAGAGATAATAATCGCACGGGACATAAATCTATTGGTTCTTGCGGGATATATCAAAAAACTGCCAAACAACATCATCGAACATTTTAAGGGAAGGATAATCAATATCCATCCTGCATTGCTCCCCAAATATGGCGGTAAGGGTTATTACGGAATAAGAGTTCATCAAGCGGTTATTGAATCGGGTGACGAAACGACCGGCGTGACAGTTCATTTTGTCAATGAGAAATACGATAATGGGGCAATTATATATCAGGAAACAGTCCCCGTTCACCCGAACGATACTCCGGAGACTTTAGCCGAAAGAGTTTTGGAAGTGGAACATAGGGTTCTGCCTCAAGCAATAAGTTTGTTTGCCGAAGGTAAAATCGGGCGATAATGTTATTCAAGTTTTCCCTTATATTCCTGTTAATCGCTTCCCTATATTCCCAATCGGTCGCAACCAATCCAAAGATAGTTTCCATAAAAATCAACAATCAGGATGTCTTCGATAATGAATTATCGAAAGATAACTGGTTTCTTTATCGGTGGGGAAATTCATTGCATATTAAAACCCATACTTGGGTTATAAAAGATGAATTGTTATATAAGGTCGGGGATAATCTTGATACCTTGAGAGTATTGGAAACCGAGCGCAATTTGCGATCTTTGGGTTTCATCGGAGAAGTCAATACGGAACTTCATTACGATGACGATTCCTCCACCGTCTCTATAGAACTTACCACCTCCGATCAATGGTCTACCACAGCCGGCCCGATAAGCGAACGCGCCGGCGGAGATTATACGCTTGGTTTTGCATTTTCGGAAAACAACCTTTTTGGCTTCGGAAAAGAGCTGAACTTCGAGTATTACACGGGGAACAACCGACGGGGACACTACCTTTATTATAAGGATTACAATTTTATAAGAAAAAGATTGCGGGCATTTATGGATTGGGAGAATGACGGCTTTATCCGTCTTACCGAATACGGAATCAAAAGGCCCTTATATTCCCTTGATGATAAATATGCGTTTTCCTTGCATGGCTTTAACTCGTCCGGTAAAATAAGATATTTCACGGATGGGGTTGAGTTATTTAATTACAAAGCGGTTATTGAGGACTACTTTTGTTCCAATACAATCTCCCGCGGGAGATCTCTCAAGAAGGATTTCACGATAGGAATAAGAAGGCGAAAAGAGATTTACAATTATAATAGTTCTGATTATAATTTGTTGGTTCCCCCCAACTTATCGGAAACAAGAATCAGCATTATAACACAAATAGGTAAATATGAATATAAAACCACAACCCTCCTCGATAATTTTGGAAATGTGGAAGATTTAACTTTTGGATGGCAATTGAAATTGTCAATAGAGCGCTCTTTTAATATTTTTGATGGGGATTTGGTTCGGGATTACGGATCTGCTGAAATGTCGGCCGCACTCGAATATCCAAAAGATGTTTTTATCTCATCGAAGGTTTCGATATCGTTTCGCTATAATAATGACTTTGAAAATATAGCTTACCGCTCAACATCCTGTTTGTACTTAAAATATCCATATAGATTTGTGTCCGCATTAAAATTAAGAACTCGGTTTTATGGTAAACCCGATTACTATATCCATAATTATATAGGCGGCGAAAATGGTTTGAGGGGATATGATAATTATCAGCTCAGCGGGAAAAATTTCGTTGTTATGAACCTCGAACAACGATATTATTCCCCCATCGATATTTTAACAGTTGCTGTCGGAGCGGCGGCTTTTCTCGATGCCGGCAAAATATGGAATGAAGGTGATGTTTTTGTTTCCTCGACTTGGAATACGGATATTGGGATAGGTTTGCGCTTCGGATTGACAAAATCCACGAACTTTAAGGTGGTTAGGATAGATATGGCAAAACCGTTGGGCGGCGGGCAATATTATCTTTCATTTGGAACGGAGATGTATTTCAATTTTGGAAGCTGAAACCAGAAAATACGATATCTATTTTATTGCTCTGATTGCAATTATCTTGGCGATTAGGCTCTTGGTGATTGGGTTATCGCTTATCTCTCCGCAGGAAGCTTATTATTGGAATTATGCCCAACATCCCGATTGGTCCTATTTCGATCATCCCGCAGCGGCATCACTGCTTATTAAATTCGGAACCATACTTTTCGGAATCAATTCCTTCGGCGTCCGTTTCGGCGGGGTAATTTTATCGGCGATAATGGCGATTATTACTTACCTATTCGTGAAAAAGATATTCTCTTCCCGAGTTGCTTTTTATTCGACATTGCTATTGAATGTTATTTGGATTTTCTCGGTAGGAGCGGTAATCACTACTCCGGATAATCCGCTGTTTTTCTTTTGGGTTCTCAACATTGTCCTTATTTACTATGCAGCCAAAAATGATTCCTTGCCGTTTTACTTACTTTGGGGTCTATCCGCAGGCTTGGGTTTCTGTTCCAAATATACGATGGTGATGGCGTTCCCTTCAGCTTTCCTGTATCTGCTTATCGATGGAAAATTAAAACAAATAAGAACCTGGTTTTATTTCTGTTTGGGGTGTTTGATGTCTCTTATCTCCGCCTTTCCCGTCTTATATTGGAATTACCTTCATAATTGGGCGTCTTTTGCTTTTCAAACTACCCGCCGAGCTCAAGAGATGTCCACTTTGAGACTCGATATGTTTTTCGGATTTTTGGGAACGCAATTGGCGGTTATCTCCCCATTTATATTACCGTTCGTGATATATGCGGTTTACAAATCGGGAGCGATAGCTATCCGCCATCGGGATAATCGCTATAACTTACTTTTCAGTTATGCACTTCCCGTCCTTTTGCTTTTCACTTTGACCTCATTCCGCGGCTGGGTGAAAATGAACTGGCCTACCCTTGGATATTATTCCGCCATTATCGCAATGTGTGCCATCTTTGAGGACAAAATAAAACCAAAGCCAAGATGGATGAACAGGGGTTGGAGAAAATATGCCCTCTTCGGGGTTTCATTCTCCATTTTGTTGAGCGCCCTTACTTATATTCATGGGTTTTTCCCCATAATCCCGATGGGCAGCGCGGATACGACTACGGGATGGAAAGATCTCGGGAAAATAGTGGGATACTATACCAACGATTTCATCCCTCAAACACCGAATAATATAATCGGGTATGAATACAAAATCGCATCGGAGGCGGCATTCTATACCCCGGGAAATCCGGACACAAAATCGGACAATTTCGTTGGCGAACACGGGCTTTCATATAGATACTGGGCAAATCCAAATGATTATATCGGGGATGATTTCTTATTCCTTTACGATAGCCGCCATTGGTATAAGCCCGAAGACAAGTTGTTGAACTATTTCGATTTCTATGTTCCGGAAAAGCCTCTGAAAATTTATGGCATCACCGGCAAGATGTTTTATTTTCACATTATTAGGTGTTATGGATACAAAGGCGTTGGAAACACAAAATAAATTATTATCGTTTCCCATAAGATTTTTGCGGTTCGCCATAGTCGGTGGTTCCGGAGTAGTGGTGAATATGGGGATCCTCTATATTCTAACCGAATACGCCGGATTGTATTATCTATTATCCTCGGTCATCGCCATCGAAGTCTCCATAATTACAAATTTCCTCCTCAACGATATTTGGACTTGGGGAGACAAAAAGCATCTTACCGGCAGCAGCTTTTTTATTAGAATGTTGAAATACAATATTTCCTCGGGCGCCGCGGCATTTGTGGGGAATTTTTTGACACTGACCGTCTTAACCGAAATATTCGGGTTGTATTATATCATCTCAAATTTAATCGGTATAGCTGTCGGTGTGCTGATTAATTTCTTTCTCAACGATAAATGGACCTACAAAATAAAGGTTGATTATGAAAAATAGCGGGGTCTTGCTCTCAACGGATATTCCTGAATTGGAACTTATCAATCGTGGAAAGGTGCGGGATATCTACGATTTGGGAGATAAACTGCTTCTTATCGCCACCGATAGAATATCCGCTTACGATGTCATTATGAAACAGGGCATCCCTAACAAAGGGACCATCTTAAATCGTATCTCGGTTTTTTGGTTTGATTACCTTGCGGATGTAATCCCCAATCATCTGATAACTGCGGATTTTAGTGAATTCCCCACGGCATTAAAAAAGCATTTGGAATTAAAAGACAGGTCGATGGTTGTTCGAAAAGCGAAAAGGATAGATATCGAATGTGTGGTGCGCGGTTATATCTCCGGTTCGGGTTGGAATAAATATCAAACCGTACGCAATAATGACGGAATTAAAAACCTTTACGGGAACAAACTCACCTCGAATTTACAAGAATCCGAAAAACTGCCCGAACCGATTTTTACACCAGCTATAAAATACGAAGACGGACACGATGAAAACATAAATATTAATCGTTTCATTGATTTTGTTGGCGAACGGTTGGCTTCAAAAGTAATTGAGGCGAGTCTCGGTCTATACCGAAAAGCTTACGAATATGCTTACCCGAAGGGGATTATCATTGCCGATACGAAATTTGAATTTGGTTTGAATGATAATGGTGAGTTAATCTTAATAGACGAAGCCTTGACTCCGGATTCCTCCAGATTTTGGAGCGTTGATGATTACAACCCCGGAGGACCGCAGAAAAGTTTTGACAAGCAATATTTGCGGGATTACCTCAAAAGCATAAACTGGAATGGGGACCCTCCGCCTCCGAACCTACCTGATGATATAATCGCTGCCACAGCCGAGAAATACAATCAAGCTTATAACCTCTTAATAAAATGATGGGGAATCTATGAAAATTGAATCGCTCAAAAATAAAACCGCTTTGTTTTCGGTCAGTGATAAATCCGAGATAGAGGATTTCGCAAGGGATTTAATCACCAAAGGATTTACCATAATAGCAACCAAGGGAACCGCCGAATATCTTAAACATTGCAAAATCAAATGCCACTCAATAAAGGAGATAACAGGATTCTCCGATTTATTCGATGGCAGAGTCAAAACCCTTCACCCAAAATTGATGGGGGGAATACTTGCGGATAGAGACAAAGAAGAACACCTTTCGGAAGCCGCTCGAAACGATATACCTCTGATTGATATAGTCGTAATAAATCTATACCCCTTCGAGGAGACGATTACAAAATCGGATACGGACGAGGCAACCGCAATCGAAAATATCGACATTGGAGGAATAACCTTGCTGAGGGCGGCAGCCAAAAATTTTCACTCGGTATATGTAATCACCGATCCCCGGGATTACCAATTGGTAATAAAGGACTTGGATGAAGAAAATGATTCCAACACCAAAACTTTAAGGAGAAAGCTCGCACAAAAGGCTTTTACTTTAAGCGCTTATTATGATTCAATTATCGCCGACTATTTCCAATCGAAAAACGAGGCTCCAAAAGAATTTCCCTCGATTATTCCCGGAGGTTTCAGAAAAATCAAGGACATTAGATATGGCGAAAACCCTCACCAAAAGGCTTCCCTCTACGAGAGGAGCTATTATCGGGGCGTAAGCATCCCAAAGTCAGTGATTCATTCCGGCAGGGAATTGTCATACAATAACATAAACGATCTCGATGCCGTAATCGGGATGCTCCTTGATTTCGATGAACCATTTGCAGTGGTAGTCAAGCATACCACCCCCTGCGGGGCGGCAACCGCTCAATCTCTACGGGTTGCTTATGAGGATGCGCTTGCATCGGATGAGATGTCGGCTTTCGGCGGCATTGTAGGGTTAAACCGAAAGGTGGATTTTCAAACGGCTGAAACCATCCACAAAACTTTTTTCCTTGAGTGCATCATCGCCCCGGGCTATGAGCCGGAAGCCCTTAATCTTTTAATGAAAAAGAAAAATCGCCGAATTATATCCTGCGGGGACCTAAAAACATACGACTACGAATCCCTATGGCAACAGAAATCTATTGCAGGAGGGATACTTCTTCAGGATAGGGATTCATTTTCCATAAATGGATTTAAGTTCGATATCGTCACGGAAACCGCTCCGAGTGAGAAACAATTACACTCCCTTTCCTTCGCAATGAAAATCGTAAAGCATATAAAATCCAACGCGGTTGTTATTGTTGACGGAACAAAAACCGTCGGCATAGGCGGGGGACAAACCAGCAGAGTCGATGCCTCTCTGATAGCCATAAGAAAAGCCGGAGACAAAATAAGGGGAGCCGTTGCGGCATCGGATGCCTTTTTCCCAATGTCGGATGGGTTGGAAGTTTTGGCGAAAGCGGGTATCAAAGCGGTCGTTCAACCCGGCGGTTCTAAGCGGGATAGCGAAGTAATAGAAGTGGCGAATCGCTACGGAATTGCTATGGTCTTTTGTGGTGAGCGACACTTTAGACACTGATCCCTTCCACCGCAGAACCATCCTCTTTATTTCAACAAATTTAATTAAAAAATTAATAGGTCGATTGGTAAAACATAAAGCCATCCCAATCGCCATAGGACAAAGTCCCCTTATGAGGATAATTACGAAATAGTTAAAATATCTTCTCTCTTTTACGATAGCCGGGCAACACCTTTTTCAAATATTCCACAACTTCAGTCGTGGGACTTCCGGGACCGAACAATTTTCCACATCCCATCTCCTCCAATTTAGCGGCATCATCTTCGGAAATAATTCCGCCACCGAAAAGCAGCATATCATCCACTCCCTTTTCTTTCATCAACTTCAAAACTGCCGGGAAGAGAGTCATATGCGCACCGGAGAGTATCGACATACCGATGGCATCCACATCCTCCTGAACAGCGGCATCGACAATCTGTTCGGGAGTCTGTCTTAAACCGGTATAAATTACCTCGAAACCCGCATCGCGCAACGCGGAGGCAATTACTTTCACGCCTCTGTCATGGCCATCAAGCCCGGGTTTCGCCAAGAGAATTCTGAATTTCTTTTCCATAGATTTAACATCTTAATAAGTTAAGGACTTTTCTATATAATAGGCGGCTCGGTATATTCGCCGAAAACCGACTTCATTACATCGACTATCTCACCCTCGGTAGCATAACATCTAACGCATTCCATCAGCGCAGGCATATGGTTTTCATCGGTGCGGATTACTTTACGCAGATCTTCCAACGCTCGCTTTACTTTGTCATTGTCCCTGCTTTCCTTCACCTTGTGCAAAGAGACTATTTGATCTTTCGCCACCGATTCGTCAATCTCCAAAATCGGGATATCTATTTTCTCATCCTCGTGGACATAACCGTTCACTCCGACAATTATCCTCTCCTTATTGTCTATTTCCAATTGGTAACGGTACGCCGAGTCAGCCAACTCTTTTTGGAAAAAGCCTTCCTCGATACATTTTAGCACTCCGCCCCTCTTTTCGATTTCCGCAAAATATTCTTCTGCTTGCTTCTCGAGACGATCCGTTAACGCTTCGACATAATAGGAACCAGCCAATGGATCGATAGTATTCACAACCCCTGTTTCTTCCGCTATCAACTGTTGGGTTCGCAAGGCTATTGTCACCGCTTTCTCGCTCGGTAGCGCCAAAGTTTCATCCATAGAGTTAGTATGCAACGATTGAGTTCCCCCGAGGACCCCCGCCAATGCTTGGAACGCCGTGCGCACTATATTGTTTTCCGGCTGTTGAGCCGTTAGAGTGCAACCGGCGGTTTGGGTATGAAAACGCATCAGCCAAGACGATTCCTTTTTGGCTCCGTATTTCTCCTTCATATAATGCGCCCATATTCGTCTGGCGGCGCGGTATTTGGCAATTTCCTCGAAGAAATCCAAATGGGAATTAAAGAAAAACGACAAGCGCGGAGCAAAAACATCCACATCGATGCCGGCATTTATCGCCGATTCTACATAGCAAAAACCATCAGCCAAAGTAAACGCCAACTCCTGCGCCGCAGTAGCTCCGGCTTCGCGGATATGATACCCCGAGATCGAGATAGTATTATAGCGGGGGATATTGTTTGCACAAAATTCCATAATATCGGTGATGAGCCTTATCGATGGCTCTGGAGGGTAAATCCATTCCTTTTGAGCAATATATTCTTTAAGTATATCATTCTGTAGAGTGCCAGTTAGTTTCTGCAATGGGACACCCTGCTTTTCAGCAACGACGCAATACATCGCCAAAAGAATAGAGGACGGCGCATTGATGGTCATCGAAGTCGATATCTTATCCAAAGCAATCCCATCGAATATTATTTCCATATCTTTGAGAGTATCGACTGCAACACCACATACACCAACCTCCCCAACCGCCCTTGAGCTATCCGAATCATAACCCATCAAAGTGGGCAAATCGAAAGCAACCGATAATCCCGTTTGCCCTTCCTTCAGTAAATAATGATAACGCGCATTTGTCTCCTTCGGAGTAGCAAAACCGCTGAATTGTCTCATCGTCCATATTTTTCCACGATACATATTGGAACGAACTCCCCTAGTATACGGATATTGCCCGGGGAAACCCAGCTTATTCATATATTCGGGACCAAGCTCTTCGATCCCGTGTGTGTCTTCAGGACCATACAGAGGCCTTACTTCCTCCATAGATACGGTAGTAAATTTCCTATTTAATTTCAATTTATTGGAGGAAAACTCCTTCTCCCATTTCCCCTTTGCCTCTTCGTATTTTGCCTTATGCGGCAATTCTACATCCTCTTTATCAGATTTTGTGGTAATATCATCGCCCATAAATTTACCCGTAATTATTCAGGTTTTAACATCTTCAACAATCATCTTCGCAATCAACTCTTCGGTTATCGAATATGGATCCGCACCGTTGCTTAAAATTCGCTTTGCATAATAATCAACGGCATCTTCGGTAAGTAGTTCCGGTAATATATTATCTATGATTCTTTGTTTGACAATTAATTTTAGTTCCGACTTCACCCGATTGTATATATAATTCTCCGATGATTCCCCTAATATAAACTTCCGATGGCTCTTGATGTTCTCAATCAGTTTATCCACCCCTATATCGTTAATTGCTTCCGTCCGCAAAACCGGATAATCCCAATTACCATCCCTGTTTTTTCTCCTACCTTCAACCATCATCCTCAATTCGGAGACTAATCTTCCGCTCCCGTCACGATCCACTTTATTCACAACAAAAATATCCGCTATTTCCATCAGACCTGCTTTAAGGGTTTGAATGCCGTCGCCAGATTCAGGGACCAATACAACTATCGTCGTATCACACAATCCGGCGACATCCAATTCAACCTGGCCAACTCCAACAGTCTCGATAATAATAATATCACAACCAAAGGCATCCAATGCAAGGGCAACCTCTCTCGTCGCCGCCGCTAATCCTCCAGCGGAACCGCGGGTCGCCATCGAGCGGATAAAAACATCCCCCTTATCGGATAAATTCTGCATTCTAATCCTATCCCCCAATAAAGCCCCACCGGTAAAGGGCGATGTAGGATCAACCGCGATTATTCCAACCGATTTCCCCTGGCCAAAATATCTAACAGCCATTTTATCGACAAGGGTTGATTTTCCGGCACCGGGAGGACCGGTCATCCCTATTTTATAAGCATTACCCGTTTTCGGATAAAGTTTTGAAAGAAGCTTCAAATAGCCGTCTTCCCTATTTTCTATAAAGGATATAATTCGGGAAAGAGCGGCCTTGTCTTTCCGGAAAAATCTGTCAAGGACAGTCATCTATGTAACTCGAAGGTCTTTGATGCGGAGTTGTATATGCCGCATCCCGTTCCATTCATTTATTTCAACGACATAAGCAATATCCAGCCTCAAGGGACGGCGAAGCAATTGGTTTAGATAACCACCCAAACCAAAGCCGATGCAATCGAAAATAATACCATCCTTTTGAACCTTCATTTTCAAATGGTTATTTCCTACGATATACGGATTTCCATAAAGCTCAACATTTCGCGTAAAAAATACCGGCTTCATATTATGGGGACCGAAAGGAGCGAACATATTAATGACTTCAATAAGCCTTTCATTTATCTCGTTGAACTCAATCTCCGCATCCATAAACATTCTCGGCAAAAGGTCATCATCGGTTAAAACCTTCGATGTAACGGCATTGAACCTCCTGCGGAATTCCTCTATATTTTCAATCTTAATTGAAAGCCCGGCGGCATATTTATGCCCTCCGAATCGAATCAACAAATCGCTGCATTCGCTTAAAGCATCGTAAAGGTGAAAATTCGGTATTGATCTTGCCGAACCTTTGCCCTCATCGCCATCGATGGAAATCATCACGGTCGGGCGATGATACCTCTCCACCAAACGAGAAGCTACAATTCCGATGACCCCCTGATGCCATCCCCTCGCTGCCAATACCAATGCCTTTTCTTTCTCTAAATTCACCTTCTCCCTTATTTGTTCCAAAGCCTCTTGGAGCGTTACTTCATCTATATGTTTACGCCTTTTGTTTTCCTGATCCAATTCCCGCGCTATCTGATTCGCTTGGTTCTCATCTTTGGTGGCCAGAAGTTTGATAGCCGTCTCAGCATTACCGAGCCTTCCTACAGCATTGATCCTTGGCGCTAAAACGAAAACAACCTGTCCTGTCCCTATCTCCTTTCCCATCAATCCCGAGACGAAAATCAAAGCCTTCAATCCGGGTTTGGAAGTCCGAGCGACCTGTCTTATCCCATATTTCGTTAGGATACGATTTTCGTGAATTAGCGGGACAATATCCGCTGCCGTCCCCAACGCCACCAAATCGAGATGCTCTTCAACATCGGCCAAGTCCTGATTCAATCTCTTATAAATAGCTGCTGAAAACTTATAGGCAAGCCCTACCCCGGAAAGTTCCACACCGGCACCTTCAGAGCCGCCTCTCTTCGGATTTATAACCGCAACCGCATTCGGGATTTCCGAAGCCGGCTCGTGATGGTCGGTTATAATACAGTCTATTCCCATCTCACGCGCTTCCTCCACCTCATCAATAGCGGTTATACCGCAATCGACAGAAATAAGTAAGGTAACGCCGCGTCGTTTGGCTTCTTGTAAACCCTCCGATGAGATACCATAACCCTCTCCGAGTCTATTGGGAAGGAAATAGCTTACATCCGCACCCAATTTATTCAGTACAAGAAACATCAGGGAAGTAGCCGTAATACCATCTACATCATAATCACCATAAATCATTATCTTTTCCCTGTCTCTAAGGGCTTTTATCACCCTCTCGACGCCCCTATCCATATCTTCAAATAAATAAGGGTCGCAAAGCTCGGAGATCTGTGGATAAAGGAAACTCCTCACAGCATCTATCGTATTAATGCCCCTATTTATAAGGATGTCACTAACTATCTTTGGTATTCCCAAAGCGGAAGATATCTCTTCGGATTGCTTTTGACCCGGTTTAGATGCTATTTCCCAAATTACTTTTCCCAATTTCCTTATCCTTATAAAATCAAATTTTAGCGGGCGATAAGCCGGGTTCTGTAATCCACCTTAAGGTGGATGCGATCATCTATCTGGGAATGATGTTTCCATCACCCTCAAGCGGCCTACCCCGGAGTCTAATGGAGCGGGTAACTCCTTCTCCTATATTTAGCCTTGCTGTCGGCGGGGTTTACCCAAACCGATGTTTCCATCGGAGCGGGTGGTCTCTTACACCACCGTTTCACCCTTGCTCGCTTATGGCGGGCGGTCTTGTTTCTGTGGCACTTTCCGCGGATTTCTCCGCCCTCGAGTTACGAGGCACCGTACCCTTCACAGCCCGGACTTTCCTCCCACTTTCGCAGGCGATCGCCTCACCCGCTTCAAATAAAATATTAATATACATTTATTATTCGACGATGTCAAGAAGTCCAATTACAATTTTGGATATATGATAATTCTTATTTATATCAAATTTAGCTTGAAATGTGTTTTCTTTGAGTTTATAATTATATTATGCGAAATGTAAAAAGAGCGCAATCACACAAAAAATCCAAATATCTATAAAACAAGGAGAAGTTATGCAGACCTCTTATGTCTTAATGGAAGTAGCCCCGGGTAAAGTAAGAGATGCCGTAAAATTGCTCGGTTCAAACCCAAGGATTAAAAAAGCAACTGCGGTTGCCGGCGCCTATGATATAGTCGTCGAGGTCGAAGCTACAGACCATAACACCCTTTCCAAAATTATAACCGAAGACATCCACGAAGTCGATGGTTTGGTAAAAACAACCACCCTAATCGCCTTCGATTTGGGTTAAAAAACAATATTAGCGCATATTAGCCTCATAACGATATGTTTCGGTTCGGGGTAAAGGAGGTTCGGTTTAAATCTTTGACTGGCGGATGTCGGTGAAATTAATTTTTGTACAAAAAAATAATTGCCAAGATTAAATAGATATTGTAGATTTAGCAACGGTTTAATAAAAATTAAGATGAAGAGTATTTTGGCACATAAATTCAGGAGGTTTCCGTGAGAAAATTTGTTATAGCAACTATAGGATTGTTTTTGTTGTTTATCGGAATATTCGCCCCTTCGGCATCGGCATTCGAAAAGGGAGAGATAGGTATAAATATAGGCGGAGGATTGAACATCCCCGTACTTGATTTCGCAGATCAAACCGATTTGG
>Ga0256841_1000679_pt1 | contig 33410 bp, 22 predicted proteins | sample 356308metaG_FD_185971 | JGI IMG/M metagenome (GOLD analysis project Ga0256841, IMG submission 185971) | Hydrothermal vent microbial communities from Mid Atlantic Ridge, Atlantic Ocean - 356-308 | ecosystem: Environmental > Aquatic > Marine > Hydrothermal vents | place: Atlantic Ocean: Mid... | reverse complement strand
TCATCATCGAATTTAAACTGTCCGAAAAGGCGACCGGTAATGCCCTTAAGCAGATTAAGGAAAAGCGCTACTATGAAAAATACCAATCTTATGAAAACGTTTATCTCATAGGCATCGAATTTAGCCGAGAGCAACGCAATATTATCGGGTATGAGTGGGAGAAGGTATAGGAGCTTAGGGGGAAAAGAGATGGGATATCATACCATAGATTGGACCTTTATCATCTCTGTTTTATCAAGGAAAGTATCTACTGCATACCATTAATGCTATCTATAAATGTCACCCTTCTGCTCAGAAATTCCAATATGAACGAGTGGTTTAATCACAAGCAAGGAAGAATGGTGTTTGATTTTTGAATAGGAATGACAGAAAGATAACACTGCATTAGAGGCAACAAGAAAGAAAATGGGTATATGAACAGTACAATACCTACAAACTAGAAATGTCTCCAAAAATCGTACACCTTTCTCTACTCGATCAATGGATTACGACAAATCTCTTGGTTTGAGGAGGGCCGACCATTTCATACCGTGTAATAAAATAGATCCCTTCCGGCCAGTTTTCAACATCCAACTTAACGGGACAATGGCCAGAATAAAGAATATGACCCATGGCATTTCTAACGGTCCACATTTCAGCATTCGAATGCGAATTGCAATGGACATAAGTCATTGATCCGGTTGGATTGGGGGACAGATCGAATCCGATTTTTGAAGAATTCTGGGGTTGATTGGATAGGATAGTCTGATCAATGGTGTAGAGCTGCATATCATCGATGTAAATTCCATCGAAAGTATGCGGGTAGTAATATCCACTATAGGAAAAAAACTCAAATCCGACCTGTATCTCATCCCCGGGTTTGATATAGTCGCTTAGATCAAATTGTTCGTTGACCCATCTTTCCTGGTAACCGTAATACGAATAATCATCGGCTAATCCGAGTGGATCCTTGGTATATTTCCCGCATATACCATTTTTTCGCTCACCGTTGACATAGAGTACCGGTTGTACAAAACTTTCGGGGGAACGGGGGAAGAACCATTTTGTCTTGTACGTCCAGATCAAACCGGAGGTATTGTCCGGAATATGGAGAAGACCGGGTTTTGTTAAGATTTCTGCAAATACCGATGTGTCGAACAATTCGTAAGGGGAATCTGCCAAGGAGAATTCAGATGAAGTGTAACTCTCTTGGGTCAAGCCCCAGGTCCTGGAAGAAGAGGACTCCCAGCGATCCAGAGTAGAAAAATCTTCGTCCAACAATGGTGTAGTCTGAATAAAAATGGATTTCCATGTGTATTTTTGTTTGTAATATCCATTGTCAACGGTGATTTCTATCTCGATGTCTTCCCCATTGTGGGTACCCGGCTGCACTTCATACCGGCAGACTCCCCGCTTGGAACTCGAGGCCTCCAGATTAAAAAATTCCATTGGTGAAGTGATGGTTATATTATTAGAAATAGGTTTGAAATGGACGATAAAATTGCCTTTTTGGAGTCCTGAATTAGCTAATTCATAGTGAAAGGAAGCTTGTTGATCGCGTGTTATTTTAGAATCTTCTCCTATAAAATGAGCTAAGGGCAGAGGAGTTAGACCAGCACCAATATTTGTCCATAACATAGCTTTACAATCCGGAATCAACACGGATTTGGGTGCCCAAAATCCATTGCGACCTACTTCGGGAGTCATAGAGTAAATCTTGGGTTTAGAAGAGTCACCATACATCCAATCATCGGCTTCGCCATTGACGGTATAGATGATTCTGCTATTGCCGTGAATATAATTATTCTCCTTGGTTAGGGATTGGCCGATAAAATTAAAGGCAGTCGAATCAGGAGATAAACCGTAGGAATATCCCCAAGGATAGATTAACAGAGCGCTAAATGTATGGGCATTGAGAGCCACTTTAAAATCGTGTTTATTACAAAAAGCGATAACGGCCTGCGTCTCCGGTTCTGATGCTGGAGCACTTCCACGATAGATTCCGGAGGAAGGATCAGATGAAGATCCGGTCTCGTCCAATCCCCATTTATATGGGTAGTTTCTGTTTAAATCCACACCATATGTCCATCCATCCCTACTTCTGCGATTTTTACGCCAGTACCCACCTCCTGAGGGATTTTTGGACTGATTGTATAAAAACCCATCCGGATTGACACAAGGGATAAAATACAGTTCGACATTATCGAGCAATGTTCGTATTGCCTCGTCCTGAGGATATCGCTCCAATACGTACCACATAAAATAGATAAGTTGGAGCATACTGCCCGGTTCGCGTGCATGATGCAACGCAGTATATAGTACTTGTTTTTTCTTCTTTTTTCCACCCGGAGCAGTTATTTTGTACCAGTAGATCGGCCTACCTTCTATAGAAGTATATCCTTCTATCGTCTTAAGTTCACTTGTAAAATCAGGGTAACTACTATGCATCAATAATAACTCATCTTTCATCTCCTGATAGCTGAGGTATCCGCCCAAACTTCCGAGTTTAAACTGCTTAGGGACAAGGTGACTTAGATAAATAGGGGCCGAACTACAGGAGGCACCTCGCATCTCAAGAACATCATTCCGATGCGCTAAATACCACTTTTGCATATCCTGTATCAACACTTCATAGGACACTCCTGATGTGGATAACCGCTGCAGTTCGTCCGCCAATAACACGGTCTCAAACACAGCTCCCGATTCAATATTTCCCTCTGTTACATCTAGCCCTAAAGCGGACAATTCTTTCAGCCCTACTTCTTCGCTTAATTTAATTCTGACCTTGGAAGCGATATCTTGGGCGTGTAAGCCACTTATAACTAAACTAATACAAAGTAGGATCAATTTTATTTTTTGCATAATAATAAATTTCTAAGTCTATTTTCGGTATGAAATGGTTACGGTTCCATTACTTTTTATAAATCAGATGATATGTTGTAATTGCAGGGTGTATTTTCCCATATTATTCCTCTTAAGAGTAGGAGACCTCACCCGAGTATAAGCACTTGACCTAAAGCAATATTTCAATGGGAACGAATACGAATCCTAACCCGAAAAGGTTCGAAGTAAAGTACAAATGTACATTATTTTTATAAATTTGAAGAGGAGCCTCCTTGCTTGCTTGTATTTGGGTATGGGATGTTATTGTATCTTTGCCCATTCATTTGTATGAAAAACTGTATACGGTAAAACAACTAATCCAATAGCCATGAAAAATAAAAAAAAGGTACTTTCTGCCATCCAACCCACCGGGGACATTCACTTGGGTAATTACCTAGGTGCTGTCCAAAACTGGGTAAAACTGCAAGAAAATTATGATTGTACCTTTGGTGTCGTGGACTACCATGCGATGACGGCCCCTTATAAACCCAGTCAACTCCGTCAAAATACCTGGAAAATGGTTTTCCAATTATTAGCTTGCGGTGTAAAGCCCGAACACCTCTTTATCCAATCTCTTATCCCTGAACATACAGAACTCAACTGGATTCTCTCTTGTGTAACATCTTATGGGGAGACCTCCAGAATGACCCAATTTAAGGATAAGATGGAACAACTCAAGGATAAGAATAAGGAGGCCTTAATTTCTATGGGTCTCTTCTCCTATCCGGTACTTCAAGCTGCGGATATTTTGATTTACAAAGCAGATCTGGTACCGGTGGGTAAGGATCAAGAACAACACCTCGAGTTGACCCGCAATATAGCTGCCAGATTCAATTACCAGTTTGGAAAGGATTTTTTCCCTTTACCCGAACCCTTATTTACCGAAGTCCCAAAAGTAAAATCACTGGCGGATCCAACCAAAAAAATGAGTAAATCCCTTGGTGAAAAACATTACATCAACATGTTTGGTGACCTCGACCGAATTCGTAAACAGGTACGCTCCGCTGTAACAGATACCGGTGAAAAAACTGAATCTATGAGCCCAGGAGTAGAAAATCTCTTCACCTTATTGAAGGTATCCGGGGATAGCTCTACATACGAATCCCTGATGAATGACTACAAGCAGGGCCAGCTTAAATACAGTGAATTAAAAAATGCCGTTTCAGAGGGACTAATTGAGCTTATCACTCCTATAAAGGAGCGTTATGAAGCTATCTTGTCAGATAAAAAGCAATATAAATCAATCATTAAAGAGGCAAGTGCCCAAATCCGTAAAGGGGCACGTCAGACACTTAAGGAAGTGAAAGAATTGACCGGTTTGCTCTCTCCATAATGATAATATCTTAAGATGTTACAATATATCCTTTGCAGCAAATTCGTGTCGAAGTGTTTGAGAAGTTATGAATTACAGCAGAGAGCCTTAACTCGTTATATCTTTTCTGCTTTATTGATGGAGGAACAAGAAACAAGGAACACGGATGAAAGGTTGCTAAAGTTTCATTGTGTTTTATCCTTTTTATAAATATGGCTTACAACTCTAATATCAAATTTGGGTAAACTGTTTTTGATATTCTATTTCTCCTTAGGAAGACTAGTATTTTTAAGTTGTAACTACATAGCGGCAAGCTAATAGTATTCTGCTATATACTTTTACTTTATAGATATACCCAGAACACTTGTCCCCATGTCTTCTATTAAAACAATTACCCTTCAAATTTATCGTGTAATTCGATGGGTTTTTATCAGATGCAGATACCCGGGTTTCGCTGTTTAAACGAGGTTTTGGTCGAGAGCGCCCTTGTTTTTTTGAATGGTTTTGGAATTAGTAAAGAATGCGATGTCCCAAAATCAAATCACACTAAAACTTAAGGGGTTTGAAGTAAGTTTCAGATAAATCCGTTACTTTGCAGAGTGAAGCAAGAATAGAGAGAGATAAGCTAATTCGAAGAGAATGTATAAATGAATTTATCAGATTTAAGGCGAGAGTATAAACGTGCAGAATTGCGCCTGGAAGATGTGGCACAGGATCCGGTTGTCCAGTTTGAGCGATGGTATGAGGAAGCTACTAGAGCACAGATCCCGGAGCCCAATGCTATGTGTCTGTCAACTGCTAACAAGGAGGGAATTCCAAGTTCCCGCATGGTATTGTTGAAGTATTTTGGTCGAGATGGGTTTGTCTTTTTTACCAATTATCACAGTCGAAAAGCCCGCGAAATAGCATCCAACCCTAACGGAGCATTACTTTTTTTTTGGCAGCCATTAGAACGTCAAGTTAGAATAGAGGGCAAGATAGAGCGAATATCAAAGGCCGCTTCGTTGCGTTATTTTGTATCGAGACCGAGAGGAAGTCAAATAGGAGCGTGGGTATCGGAACAGAGTAGTGTGATATCAACGAAGGGAATTATTTTGACAAAATTTGAAGAGATGAAGCGCAAATTTGTGAATCGGGAGATCCCTTTACCGGATTTCTGGGGGGGATTTAGAGTTATACCCGGGTCTTTCGAGTTTTGGCAAGGTAGAGAAAATAGACTTCATGATCGATTGCATTATTATCAAGAGAAAAAGGATTGGAAGATCGAACGACTCGCACCTTAAATAAGATTAAATTACAATGCGTCAATCCAGAGTACATACGTTCTTATCCCGATATTTTACGGGCGATACCCTTAGCTTAAAGTTTGCAATCGCCTTATTTTTATTGGAGTTAGTATTGGGTGTTGGGGGATATATTTGGATAGAGGGATATCGTTTTATCGAGGCATTTTATATGACGATTATCACCATATCTACGGTAGGGTATGGAGAAGTAAAGTCTCTGTCCCCGGCAGGGCAACTTTTTACGACGATATTAATTATTCTCAATATTGGGATATTTGGTTACGCTGCATCGGCATTTACATATTTTATCATTCAAGGTAATATTTTTAAAAAGCTCAAACGTAGGGATATGGATAAAAGGATAAACTTGCTCCACCACCATGTTGTATTAGCGGGGTATGGTAGGTTCGGAGATGAAATTGCAAACCAGTTGCGCGAGATGGAGGTTCCGTTTGTTATTATTGAAAAAGAGGATGAGGTAATAGAACAAATAAAGAATCAAAAGGATTTACTGTATATTCACGGGGATGCGACGGAAGATCAAGTGTTACTGGATGCAGGAATAAAGAGAGCGGATGCGATTATAACTGCTGTGCATGATGACACATCCAATCTCTATACGGTCCTAAGTGCTCGCCAACTTCAACCCGGGATAAGTATTATCAGTCGTGCACAGACCGCTAAAGCCGGAGATAAACTCAAGCTCGCAGGTGCTTCCCATGTAGTATTGCCCAAAAAGATTGGTGGATTTTATATGGCGGCCTTGGTCCACAAGCCGGATGCCATTGAGTTTTTTTCCTTTCTTACCAATAAACCAAATGCCGACATCTCCTTTGAAGAATACCATTACGAGCAACTCCCGGAGTCCTTTAGAGATAAATCACTTAACCAAATAGAGTTTAGAAAAAAAACAGGGGTCAATGTTATCGCTTATAGAGATCAAGAGGGAAAGTTTGTAGTCAATCCGCCGGCTGACTTAGTGATTGCTCCAAATACCTCTATTATCGTAATAGGTACGAGAGAGCAGATATGTAAAATGCTTGAATTTTGCCCTAAAATTCAAAAGAATGGATAATTTATAACACTAAGTTCGCATATTACTGCTATCTTGTGCGTTCTTAGGATTCCGTTGGTTATTGTGCCACGTCAAGGACATGATATTTTAACGGGTAATTTTTTAATTTTTTAATATTTTAATTATGAATATTTTTGTAGCAAAACTGGGTCGTAATACGACTTCAGAGGACTTGAACGCATTGTTCAGTCAGTATGGTGAGGTGACATCCACCAAAGTAATTATGGATCATGAGACCGGGTATTCCAAGCGATACGGTTTCGTTGAGATGGCCAATGATGATGAAGGATTCAAGGCCATCGAGGACTTAAACGATTCTGAGTTTGACGGAAGCAACATTGTTGTAAAGAAATCAACCCCGAAGAGATAATATCGATTTGTTCGAATTAGAAAGCACTCCTTTGGGAGTGCTTTTTTTTTATCTAAAATGCTATAATCTGACCTCCTCAAAGTATTGGAAATACATGTTTTGGGTTTTACTTGCAATCCCATTCCCAGGAGTAAAGATGACTATTGTCTAGGTGTTTTATCGAAAAATGCCACCATTCGGTCCGTATCGGATGAAACCCATATTTCTTCATAATTCGCAGAAGCATCTGCCGATGGTTTTGAATAGGAGCAGGTAGTGCTGAATATGCCCAATGCGCTTTTTTTCCAAAAAAATCATAGGGTGTACCCATGTCTAAAGGACACCCCTCTGAGTCTACAATGGTTAGATCTACTGCTTGACCCCGATTGTGCATCGAACCCTTGGCTGGATTGGCTACATAGTGGGGGTCTGGACGAATGTTCCACATTTTGTATTGAATGGTCAAGGGTCTATAACAATCGTAAAGCAATAGTCCGTACCCTTTTTGCTGGAGAGCGTGCTGAACTTCCAACAACGCCTTGGCTACTTCCTCCCTCAGAAAACACCGGCCACAAGGATAGAGTCGGGTACTGGTGAAGTTGTCTTTAGTAGCGTATTTAATATGGAGGAGAATTTGGTGTTTATCTGTTGTTATTTCGACCCATCCTTTAGGGATTTCTATCTTCTGAGCTTTGATTGTTGTCAAAAACATCAATAGGGTTCCAAGAAAAAATAAGGAAGTGTTTTTTATATCAGCCATAAATAGATTTAATTTTGTAAAGTGGTCAACTCATAATATCACTTTCCTACCTTCAGTCTAACTCCTGACTTGTAGAACGGAGTTTCCCCGAAGAGAAATCTATAATTTACTATACCGATGAGCTGATCGTAATTTTCTCCCGGATCCCGATAATAGACGCACACCTGATAATCATTATCGGTATTAGCGGAACTTCCTTCCAATGCGATGAGGTTCTTTTGCCCGGTTTTGATGTCTACCACGACATACATATAGTCGTAATACCCCTGTTTAATCCGGGTTTGCAGGAAATAAGCAGACCTTGAGGCATCATAATGCAACTCTGTTTTGTCCCCTGTTCTCCACCCCCAATATCCTCCTGTCACATATATTTTTTTTCCTTCAAGCTCATGTGTTTGGAGGGTAAAGAGGACATCGGCATAATCCAAACGCAAGTTGGGTTGATTGCGATAGTCAAAGTTTTCAGGGAAATAGGTTCCATTTCTGTCCCGGTCATTTACATATTCTTTATAGGTTCTGGGTCGATTTTTTTCCAGGATGAGCGAGTAGGTTTCTTCTCCATTTTCGAGAGAGAAGACATCCCGTGTCCGCCACTTCAAAGAGCGCATATCCAAACTTCTAAATTCCTTCAATCCGGGAAAAACTATTTGATCCGGACCGTTAAAATAGAGAACAGATCCGATATAAGACTGGTATTTAAGGTTGGGTAGGCAAAGGTCCCATCGCATGTTTTGATATATCGATAGATGGATGTATTCCCTAGGCCGTCTTAAGGTCAAATCAGAGAGATCTAGACTTACTTGAAGGCCCTGATGTGTTCTCTGCTGGCCGGTTTTAAGGGGGAGGCTATGCTCAACCACCGGTAAAACTACAGGATCAACGACAAGCATGCGTTTGGTAAATGCAAGCACTTTTTCATCACCGGTTACATCCCATACTATGATGAGGTAGTTGCCGCTTTTGGTCCAAGGAGCATTGGAGGCATCCCAATGTACGGTATAATGCGTGTAATTAATTTTTGTATTGAAAGAATAATCAAAATTTTCTATTTCGGTCAACAAATACCCATCGCTGTATTCTGAAAAATCAATACCTGAAGGGGCAGACCAGTCGGATGTACAATGTAAAATAGAATATTCATAATATTTGTCTCCACCGTCGAGATCATCAAATTCGAGTTGCATAACACTACTCGGTTCATTCAACACCCATATCGGCCATTCGTACTGAACAAGTGGGCAAACAAGCCGAGTAGAGGCTATATTTTCCTGATAAATTTTATCGATTAAAGCGATAGAATCGGGAGTTGAACTGAGTATACGAGTGAAGGGTAGTAGTAAGATGAACGTTCCGGCAATTATTTTAATAGGATTCATTGGGTATGAAATGGTTGAATGCTTGAATAATGTAAAAGGCATTCGGTTAAATTTTCTAGTAAGAAGTATGTATAGGAGTCGAAATACAAAATATTCTTCCAATGTTCTGGGGTATATAAAGGAGAGATATTTGTACATCGACGGGTATTTGATGATTGAAATAATATATTTGATTAGTCTAAAAACACCAATCCATGTGAAATTGTTATTTTCATAATAAATTTTAGCTACATTTGCGGGCTATTTTATTAGATAGGACAATTATTTTTAACCCAATTTGTGAAGTAGATTAATCGTAAAGGGTTATCAATATCGATAATTGGTTTTGCCGGAGATAGAATAAGGATACCATTTCAATAATAATGATTTTATAGATAGATACTAAAGTTATATAACTCTATATATAATGATATTGAATAAAATTCATGTTCGTTTCATTTCATAATAAAACCTTTTTGGAAAGGGGGTTGGAAAAGTAAATATATCGGTCTAATGTATGGTGGGTATGATAATTTAGAGAGAGCAAAGGGCTTATCGAGCAGAAAGAGGGACCTCCAGAAGCAGACAATTAACAACATTTCATATAAAAACAAATAAAATGAATAAGAGCTTTCTTAGAAAACTAGGTATTAAGAAGAATAACAATGGGACATGGACCGGTAAAAAGTCTTATGGAACCGGGGAAGTATTGCCTTCGTATTCACCGATGGAAGGTGCTTTTATTGGCAATGCCACGGTTACGACTAAAACGGAGTATAACAGGGTGATACGAATGGCTGAAAAGGCCTTTGTCAAATGGCGTGCCCTACCTGCACCACAAAGAGGCGAGGTGGTCCGTCAATATGGTGAAGCTTTGCGGAAGTATAAACAACCTCTAGGAAAACTCGTCTCGTATGAAATGGGAAAAAGCCTCCAAGAAGGGCTTGGGGAGGTACAAGAAATGATTGATATGGCTGATTTTGCAGTGGGAATATCTCGTCAATTGTACGGATTGACGATACAATCCGAACGGCCGGATCACCATATGTTGGAGCGTTGGCATCCGATGGGTATAGTAGGAGTCATCTCTGCCTTTAATTTTCCCGTTGCGGTCTGGGCTTGGAACGCGATGATAGCAATGGTATGTGGAGATGTCGTCGTATGGAAGCCATCAGAAAAGGTACCTCTCTGTTCTATAGCATGTATGAATATCTTGCAAGATGTCTTGAAAGCTAATAAAGTACCTGAAGGCGTTGTCAACGTCATTAATGGTGACTATCAAGTAGGGGAGTGGATGACTCACGATGAACGTATTCCTCTTATTTCTGCGACGGGTAGTGTACGAATGGGACGTATTGTTGGTACGACTGTAGCACAGCGGTTGGGTAAATCTCTTCTTGAACTCGGAGGGAACAATGCAATTATAGTTACCCCAAGTGTGGATATGGAACTAATGCTTCGAGGTGTTGTTTTCGGCGCAGTTGGTACAGCCGGGCAACGCTGTACTTCTACCCGAAGATTGATTATACACGAAAGTATATACGATACTGTAAAGAAAAAACTTAAGAAAGCCTATAAACAAATTAAAATAGGAGATCCTCTGGATGCTAATAATCACATGGGTCCTCTCATCGATGAATTGGCGGTGGAAAATTACATGCATGCATTGAAACAGGTGAAAGCAGAGGGAGGGAGCTTCTTAGTCAAAGGGGGGATATTAAAAGGACCCGGTTATGAAAGTGGCACCTATGTTAAGCCTGTGATAGCAGAAGTAGAACCTCATTTTGAAATCGTTCAGACAGAGACTTTTGCTCCGATCTTATACTTAATGAAATACAATAACATAGAAGAAGCGATTGCGATTAATAATGGTGTACCCCAAGGACTATCCTCTGCGATCATGACCAATAATCTTAGAGAGTCTGAGCGCTTTATCTCTTATGGAGGGTCTGAATGTGGGATCGCCAATGTAAATATAGGGACGAGTGGTGCAGAAATAGGGGGAGCATTTGGCGGAGAAAAGCATACCGGTGGTGGAAGAGAGTCCGGATCTGATGCATGGAAGACCTATATGAGACGTCAGACCATCACTATTAACTATAGTGAAGATCTTCCACTGGCTCAAGGCATTAAATTTGATTTTTAGAGCAGTGAGAATTTGATGATTGGAAGGTAAATTAGAGGGAGAATGGGATTACTATTCTCCCTCTTATAGTTTTTGTGATAACTGATGGATATACCGTCAATAAATCAATGACTTTGCTAATAATCATTTGATAGGCAAAAACATTTTAATGGGCTAAATCATAGGGTATTAGGTATCTTATTCTATTCCTAAGCTGATAAATTGTATGGGGTGCTTGGGTGATTTAGTTTTCCAACACCTTAATTAGCATACCGGGCTTAGGTGGATTTTTAGTGGAAAAGTTGTTCCATTCCAATAGGTCATCTAAAGATACTTTTTTGTTATTGGCCAGATCAGATAAGGTTTCTCGTCGTTTTAGTTTGTAGTATTTGATATGTCTTTTTCTACTTCTAAAACGGGGGAGGATACCGGTTATATCAAAACCTGTCAATGGAGGCAACCCAATTGTCATATCAATCGGTCGGGTGCGTGGTAAAGGTACTATGGAATTCAATTTGCGAATGGATTTAAATTCTTCAATAGATTTGAATTTTATAAAATCCATTTTGGGAGCAGTTGTTCCTCCCCAAAGAACCTCAAGAAACTTATTCATACCCATAGCCGGAAGGACAAGATAATTGCCTTTAGAACTTTTAGGAATGTAGTTGCGCAAGTAACCGGGGTTTAAGGTATGAATGGTTGTTTGCGGTACATCTGTTAGATCGGAGAGTTCTTTGAATACTACTTTATCATAGATTTTGATGGTTGAAGTTATCCTCAACTCATCATCAAAAGTAATGGGTTCAAGATCGTGTTGAGCATAATAATTAATCACATAACTAGCCGCGATAAAAGCCGGTACATAATCTCTTGTCTCTTTAGGGAGATACCTTTTGAGTTTCCAAAAATTACGTGATCCTGACTTTCTAATAGCGCGTCGCACTCTTCCCGGGCCGCTATTATAAGCAGCTATTGCAAGGGTCCAATCGCCAAAAGTATTGTAGAGCTGCTTGAGATATTCTATTGCTGCTTCAGTAGATCTGTAAGGGTCTCTCCTGTGATCGATAGTATGATTAATGCTAAGACCAAGCATCTTACCTGTTCCTCTCATTAACTGCCATAGACCTACAGCTCCTGCTCCAGACCGCGCTTTGGGGTTGAGACCTGATTCTACAATAGCGAGATATTTTAATTCTTCAGGAAGATTCTCCTGTGTTAAAATATGATCAAAGATTGGGAAATATAAATCCCTACGAGCCAGGATGGTTTCCGTATTCTTTTTATTGCGCAGATATTGTCTAATGCGCTTTCGGACAATGGGAGTTAATTGGGCATCGATAGGGCCACTGACATTTTGCAATTTGACCTCCATGTCATTATCGAAAAGCAATCCATATCTGTCCCTTACGGGCAAAGGACGAGTACTACCTAATGGGGATGCGCTCACCGAGGTAATAGACAAAACAATCAATGTAACTACAGTATACGCTGTAATTAGTCTAAACATATTCATGGGTGTTAATTTATTCGGTTATTCACACAAATCCTATTCTACTTTTCAAAACCGGGGCGCAAAGATAGTCTTTTTTCTAAAAGCCACCGATTATAAATATTATAAATAAATATTATTTATAATTAGCGCAAATTCAGTGCCAAACTATCATATTAGCCTAAATATAGGTTCGCTCTTTATTAATTAAGAGGCAAACTCGGACATTATAAACGCCTTTTGGCGGTTAAATGGTCTCTCATTAACCGAACATTAACAAATATTAAAGATCATTAACGACCATGTGGGGGGCTGTCAAATTGTTCAGGTAAACTGTGGATCTGGTTAGGTTGTTGAATTTTACTTCTTCTTTCGGATTTTTATCTTGAAATACGCAAAGATTAAAGTCATAATGGGGCTAATTAAATTAAAAAACGCATAGGGTACATAGCTTAATGTATCTACAGTTAGCACTTTGGCATTATAAGCTCCTCCGGTATTCCAGGGAAATAGAACGGAGGTAACTGTACCTGAATCTTCTAGTGTTCTACTCAGGTTTTCGGGGGCCAATCCACGGTCGTCAAAGCTTTTCTTATACATTTTTCCAGGGACAACGATTGCGAGGTATTGATCTGATACCGTTCCATTAAAAAATATGCATGTTGTCGCAGTACTCAGGAAAACACCGAAATCTCCTTTTGCGATTTGCAAGAGCCCTTTACTGATTCTATCCAAAGCTCCGATGGCCTCCATGATTCCTCCAAACACCATTGCGGATAAGATGAGCCATATTGTTCCTAGCATTCCACTCATCCCCCCTGAGGAAAACAGATCTGTTAATTTTTCATTAGTAGTCTCTATTTGGACACCTGTTGTGATGGCATTCATCACTACTTTGTAAGAGGTATGAAAATCAAGATGGGCTACTCCGGCCAATTTTATAAGGGTCTCTCCTTGAAAAATAACGGCAAATATCCCTCCCAATAATGTTCCTATCATAAGAGCGATTAATGGTTCTGTTTTTTTGATAATTAAGAAGATGACCAATGCGGGAACCAAGAGTAACCAGGGTGTTATATAAAATGATTGGTCGATAGAGTGCAGCATCTGATCGACATTTATAGCAGACGAAGCCGTACTCCCTTGAAATATCCCAAGGACAACAAATAGGATTAGAGTGATTCCCAAAGAAGGAAGGGTCGTATACAACATGTATCGAATATGTGTAAATAAATCGATCTCTGCCATAGCGGAAGCGAGATTTGTAGTGTCGGAAAGAGGAGATATTTTATCTCCGAAGTAGGCCCCGGATATTACTGCACCAGCTACCATTCCTTCATGGATATTGAGTGCTTTTCCTATGCCAACCAAAGCTATTCCAACGGTTGCAGAGGTGCTCCACGAACTTCCGGTAGCTACGGATATTACAGCTGCGATGATGACAGAAGCGAATAGAAAAATATTGGGATTGAGAATTTGAAGTCCATAGTAAATCATCGTAGGAACGATCCCACTCAATAACCAGGTACCAGCCAGCGAACCCACAAATAACAGGATGAGTATGGCCCCGCTGGTAGATTGGATGTTTTTATCCACTGCATCCATCATTTTTTTGAAGGGAATCTTATTTTTAAAGCCTATTAATGCGGCTATTGATCCCCCGAGCAATAAGGCGAATTGATTGGATCCGGATAGGGCATCATCATGAAAGACAGCTTGAACATTGTAAGCTAACAATACGGTCAAAAACACAACAGGCAATAATGCCTCTAACAAGGAGATTTCCCATTTATTTTCCATACCCTTACTTTTTTGAAGATGTAATGATAGGGAGAATTATCGAATCAAGCAAATTCTTTTTTATTCTATCCAGGGACGTAGATTCTCAAGAGTGATTCTAATCTAGAAAATCCTTAACGTTTGATTCGAGTATTTGATAGCTGTCAAATGCCCCAAAGAAATAAGCGCGCCTTTTTCCTCTATAGATGACAGTATAGGGCAAAGCTCCGTACCATTTTGGGTTGACTTTGTCTGTCCATTTGGTGTAGTTGTCATCCGTGAGAATATATACATCAAAAGGAATCTTTTTCTTATGCAAGAAGGGAAACACATGATTTTGTACTCGTTTGGCCCCATCAATATTTATCAAGTCAATTTGAAATTTTTCGCCCTTTAACTCATCGGCTAAGCGCCCAAACCATTTCATCTCTTTTATACAAGGCGGGCAGGTAGTCGCCCAAAAATTAACTAGATATGTTGAGTCACTATCTCTGTTAAAGAGCCATTCTATAGTCTCAAACTGTGGGTGTACTGTGTATTTAGGGGAAGGTTGTTTGGCACACGAATGAAGAAGAAAAGACAGTAAGAGGATTAGTATGAAATGGTTGATTTTCATGTTTTATTTAGGATTAGAGGATTACTAATTGACAACTGAACATCATTTTAATAGGGCTAAATCCCTTTTTGTTTCAATTTCTTTGTTTATTTTGTATGCTAATTCTAACTGAATATTTATAAATCCAAATCAATGAAGGGCATACCATCCGCACAAATATTGAAAATGACCTGTCTTGCACTACTATTCCTATTTGTCAATTCATGCAGAGAGGATCAGTCATTAGAGGAAAAGCTTATCCGAGTACCGGACCGTTCGTTTAGTTTAATTCCACAACCCAATACAATACGTGTTTATAAAGGGAGGATGCCTTTATTTCCTAGAATCTGTGCAGAAGAAGTTCCGGACTCTTTACAACCAGCTTTTGATATTTTTATAAAGGATTATCGAATTCAGGTTAGTAAATGGAGAAGGGTTTACAAAAAGTTTTTTGATGATATCCCCCATCTTAAAGATACCTGCTTGGAGTTGCAGTTTGTTAGGGATACAGCTCTTGCATCAGAAGCCTATAAATTAAAACTTCGAGGAGGAGTCCAAATCCATTTTAACAGTAAAAGTGGAGCATTTTATGCTTTAAGAACATTAGATCAACTGGTATTTTTTGATATGAATGATGGCAAGGGTGGTTACTTTTATTTGCCATGGATGGACATAGAAGATGCGCCTAGATTTTCATATCGAGGAACACATCTAGATGTGGTAAGACATTTTATGGAACTAAGGGATATACGGAGATTTGTCGATGTGCTGTCTTTTTACAAGATTAATACCTTACACCTTCATCTCACGGATGATCAAGGATGGAGGATGGAGATTAAGCGTTACCCAAAGTTGCACACGATAGCTTCAAAGCGCAAAGAGACGCTGATAGGAAAGCCGAGTAAGCACGAGAGGTATGATCATAAGCCTCATGGAGGGTACTATTCTCAAGATGCTTTGAAGCAATTGGTAAAATATGCAGCCGATCGTCAGATTCAGATCATTCCTGAGATTGAAATACCTGGACATTCTCGTGCACTTTTGGCGGCGTATCCTAAACTTTCATGTACTGGAAAGCGTTTGCCGGTCGCTACAAAATGGGGAGTTTTTAACGAAGTAATGTGTCCTAAACCGGAGACATTTGAGTTTTTAAAAGGAGTTTTAGATGAGGTAATGGAGGTTTTTCCCTCAAAGTTCATTCATATTGGAGGAGATGAGTGCCCGACGATCAGTTGGGAAAATTCCACATTTTGTCAAGAGCTTATGGAGGAAAAAGGGATGAAAACAGCACGAGAGATAGAAGGATATTTCATACATGAAATAGGGAATTACCTTCAATCCAAAGGGCGCACGATAATCGGATGGGATGAAATATTGGACAGTCCGGTACCCTCCGATGCTATTGTCATGGCATGGAGGGGCGTTAATCGAGGCATCAAAGCCGCTCAAATGGGACATAGAACGATTATGACACCGGGGGCTTACTGCTATCTTGACCATTATCAATCCCTCTTAGATAAAGAACCTTTGGCTATAGGTGGTTATACTCCACTTGATAAGGTGTACAGTTTTGATCCTGCCCCCGACACCCTACCTCCTTCTATCAAATCAAAATTTATAGGATTACAAGGAAATATATGGACGGAGTACCTCAAGGATTTTGATGCTGTCAGTTATATGGCTTTCCCTAGAATTCTTGCAATAGCAGAGGTGGGTTGGACTCGCAATGAAAATAAGGATTATTCTCATTTTGTACGATCCTTAATTTCTCATTTAAGATACTTGAGATTGAAGGGTATGAAGTATTCGGAAGCCTTTAAAATTCCAAGCTATACCACCTTCAATAAGCAAGGGTATACATATGTTGAACTCCACACTCCCTTTAAAGAGGGCAGGCTAAAATACTGGGCAAATCGAGAAAATTCAGAGCGTTTGGGTGAAACCTATAAAGCACCGATTGTTTTAACGGATTCAATGTATATTCGATTTAGATATTTTGGTATGGATCGGGATGCGTCCGAAGAAACAAAATTGGATATCGTCGAACATGCTGCGACCGGAGAGCATCTTACTATGCAAACAAATCCCTTAATAGGCTATAAGCTTTCAGATCCGGATTATCTCATCAATGGTATAGTAGGAAAGCCAAGAAAATGGTCCTACAACCAAGAATGGTTAGAGATGGATACTAGCGGATTTATAGGGACGATAGATTTGCAGGATACCTTATCTCATACGATGATCCAGTGGCATTTCGGCGATGATCCCAAGTATCGGATTCTTCCTCCAAAATCAGTAAAAGTATCGATTGGAAACCATCTTGATTCTCTGAAGGAGGTACGCATAAAATACCATATAAAACACCGCAGCAAACAGGTGATTTATACTATTAATTTACCCAAAACTCCCTATAGATTTCTTAAACTGGAAGCACGCCCTCCCCGAATGCCCAATAAAAAAGCTCGTTTATTCTCCGGAGAAATAGAAGTGGGTTGGCGTTAGTGATTTAAGCTTCTCCTTTAGGTGGATTAAAATGCATGGGAGGAATAGGACCTTGCTCCGATTCTTTGATTACACCGTATTGTGCTTCATACTTTTTGATGTTTTCTATCAATGCCCGCATAAATCGCTTAGCATGCTGAGGAGGTAGGATGATACGCGATTTTACCTTTGCCTTTGGAATATTGGGCAAAAGGCGAACAAAGTCAACGACAAATTCTGCATGGGAATGAGAAATGATAGCGAGATTGGAGTACACCCCTTCTGCAACTTCCTCATTGAGTTCGATATTAATAGTCGAGGTATTGTGTTTCTTGTTTTCCATTTGATTAGAGTTTGATTAAGTTATTGACCTAAAACAAGCCGGTGGGCATTCCGTTCACTACAATTTAATTTAAAGGCATAGGCTCTAATGATGAAAATAGAGGTACGAGTGCAATCGTATCTCTTGCAAAGCCATCTTTTGTATTTAGGTCTTCGCAATGCTCTCAACGGGACATGTCTTATTCTTAAATATGATTTAAAAATAACAAAAAACTTTCGAATGTAAACATATTTTTTTTATAAAACGTATTTTTCTTTTGATAACACAATAACCAAAGAAAAAATAAGAAAAAATGAAGAACACTTGTACGTACATATATAAAAAAGTAATATATTTGCACTGTTAAAATTCTTAAAGAATTGAAGTTCAATATTATTTTATTTAAATCTTAATTCAATTACTTAAATCAATAAATATGAAAAGAATTCTATTACTCTTAACGGTAATACTGTGTGCAGGAATGTCCCTGCAGGCTCAAAATGATGATGCTGCTAGAGAAAAAGCACTCAAAGAAAAAATGAAGATGGAAGCCAAAGAAGGATGGCAAAGCATCGGGGCATTGGGTTTTGACTTGGGTCAACTTATGATTATCAATCCTTATGTAGGGCAAGGTCAAGATAGATTGGGAATAGGGGGTGCCATTGGTTATACAGCTAATTATAAGCAGGGTTTAATGTCTTGGAAGAACCAATTTAATGTCAACCTGGGTGTTCAGCGATTTGGGTCTGGTATCATAGGTGCCGGATCTACTCAGAAGCAACCGTTTGAGAAGAGTATTGATATATTGTATTTCACTTCTAACATGGGGTATAAAGTTAATGAGACTTCTAAGTGGGCTTATAGTGCGGATTTGACTTTTTTGTCCCAGTTGTTGAGTGCCTATCAGGGAACAAATGGCAAGTATTACGCGACTAATATTCCAGCATTTAGTACCATACTTAAATCTAAATTTCTATCACCTGCTGAAATAACAGCTGGTATTGGAATGAACTACGACTATTCTGATGCTTTGAAAATTTATCTCTCTCCACTGACAGCAAAGATATTCTATGTTGGAGACAATAGTATAGCCAAATTGACAACAACAGATGGAGATAATATTTGGGGCTTGGAGTCAGGTAAGAACTTACGCTATGACTTAGGTGCCAATCTTAAAGCTACCTACACGACAAAAATTCTTGATCGTGTGGCATGGACAAGCGGATTATCTTTATTTTCTAATTATTTACGGGATCCCCAGAGAGTAGATGTGATTTGGTTAAATACTCTAGGGCTTGAAATAATAAAAAATCTCAATTTGCAGGTGAAGGGCGACTTGTATTATGATTATGATAAAATCAACCAATTGAGCAATAAAGATGCCGTCGGAGGAGTAGAGGGATTTGGGCGAACTGTTAATGTTATTGAACAGATATTACTGACGTATAGCCTGACTTTTTAGCCATTAGATATAGCGTTTAAAAAAAGTCTCTGTTTGAATTTTCAGGCGGGGACTTTTTCTTTTTATGGAGCACCATAATCCTATCTCTAATGGATGGAATTGGTCTAATACAACTAGGGTTTGTATGCTCATAGCAAGGACAGGAAGGTATTCAGGTAAAATAAAAGTTGATATATTCAATTAACAGTCTGAGTGCTTCGAGTTTTAACGAGCAGAGCATGTCTTAGAATCCCCTAGAAATCTAGAATGAATACTTGTGTTGTACCTAGATGATAATTACTTTTCTGCCTTGGTAAGTACGATGGATACAGTCGAGCTATCGACATTGAGGTAATTCAATTGTACAAAGCCATACTTTTCACTGTAGTACATTTCGATTTGGGAAGTTAGATCTTGAAAGGCGCCAATACCTTTAATCACATATACGGGTATTTCACCAAGCGAAGGATGATTGGCCAGTCTTCTTCCCTTATTGTAGTAGGTGAATTTAGCATTTCTTCTTCCTTTCCAATGCATCCAATGATCGTCTCCCCATTTATCAGAGATTGTGCGTTGATAATACCATTTATTTACCGAATCCAACGGAAACTTAACATAGGGATAAGGACTTAACTCAAGGACTTTGAATAAAAAATTTCTAGGCGGAAGCATCCAAACATTCTTTTTGTTTTCGATAAGTTGCGTGAGCGCAACTTTATCAAATACTCCGTTGGGCATAAGGTATTCATAAGCTAAGACCGATCGATTAAATCTATTGTCTAAGTCAGAGAAGGGCTTTCTCCCGGGTTGGACGACTGCTCTAAATCCGGTAATTGCATTGTTTCCGGGTGAGGTAGTTGCAATTGTATCCCATTTGTCAAAATGAGTATAGTCATTTACCTTAGCCCAAAGTTCGGTTCCTTTTTTATCTTTATAAATGGCGTTGTAGTAAAAACTTCTACCGACTTTGAACACTATGTTGTCCTTGTTATAGCGCTCTTCAGAAGTATCTCCGGGAGCCGGCTTTTCAACAAACAAATGCTTAAGAGAAGGATCCCTCAAAGGTTGAATTTTAGGTGCTGGTTTTTTCTTGTGTTTATATAGGTCGTTTTGGGTTGTCTGACGGTTATTTTGACATCCGAAAATGATAAACAGTAAGATTAAACCATAGATTACTCTCATGATTAACGGGATTTATTAATTTACAATCATAGGGGATAAGTGGTTTAGAAGTATCATATTATGAAAAACGTAGGGGCAAATGTATGATTAGAAATCAGAAATGCAACTATTTCATATGCTTAAAAATTTATAATTGTAAAAGTATTACAAATTTTCTGCGCAAATGTAACCGCTGCGCTCTCACATGAATTTTTTTAAACAAAACTCTATGTGAAATTTATGTTTAATAAAATTCATGTTCGTTTCATATGCTTAAAAATTTATAATTGTAAAAGTATTACAAATTTTCTGCGCAAATGTAACCGCTGCGCTCTCACATGAATTCAGGATTATCTTTCTGTGTGAAGGTCGAATGATTGCTGTCGTTTCTTCCTCAACGTTAATGCGAATACGCATTTTGGGTTAAGATAATGAATACTCCAAGCATCTCAATGAAGATATTTACTTTTTTCCGGAGTCTATAGTCTGTTACAAGGTAGCTATTAATATAATGCGATTAAAAGACGACAAAAATCTCAAATCACTTACCTTTATGATTATTTTTGTGCTATCTTTGGAAGAATGGGCGGAGAAGGTTGCCAAATCTATAAAAAAGTAATTGATGAATAGACTCATAAGAGTTAACGCGGTAAGATTGTTATTATTCATACTTGTGCAAATATTGGTACTTAGGCATGTATCTTTGGGGCCCTATATTCATATTTTTTTATATCCGATAGGGATTTTATTACTGCCGATTGGTCTTAATACGGCCCTATTTATGTTATTCGCTTTTTTGACGGGTTTATCTGTTGATATGTTTTATCACTCTTTAGGAGTTCATGCAGGAGCAATGGTATTAATGGCATTTCTTAGACCTTTTGTACTTAAACTTATCGAACCTCATTCCGGATATGAAAAGGGAGATGCTCCGGTGGCTTCCAAGTTTGGATTAATCTGGTATTTGGAGTATTCGGGAATATTACTATTTCTATTTGTATTTACTTTTTATTCTCTGGAGGCCTTTTCGTTTATATATTGGCTTGATGTGCTGATTAAAACAATTTTAAGTTTCATTGTTTCTTATATTTTGGTATTGATACATCAGATGATTCTAAATCCTAGAAACTAAAAAAAGTACGGGCTTTTGACGATATAGACAGATACTAAATATGCAGGGAATCGCACTCTTAAAACATCGATGGTACTATATACAGACAGTGATTGTTCTCGCCTCTTCTTTACTCGTATTTAAGTTGGCTCAGTTGCAACTCATCGATGACCGGTATAAGAGTCAGGCTCTGGCGACAACGATTAGTAGAGAGGTAAAATATCCCTCACGTGGTTTACTTTTCGATAGAAAGGGAAGAATACTGGTTCATAATTCTCCACAATACGACCTGCTGGTCACTTATAGGTTACTTGATCCGGCGATGGACACAACAAAATTTTGCAATCTACTGGGGATTACTAAAGAAGACTTCAAACAGCGATTAGAGAAGGATTGGAAGGATAAACGGTTTTCCAAGCATGTTCCTTTTTCCTTTATTAAGAATATACCGGCTAAGGTGTTTCAGCGATTTGAGGAGCATTTGTATGCTTTTCCTGGTTTTACTCCACAAGTGAGATTTTTTAGAGAGTATCCACATCACAGTGCAGCGCATATTCTTGGATATATCAATGAAGTAGATGAAAATATTCTAAAGGATTCAAGTGATCAGTATGTCTTAGGGGATTATATAGGGGTTAGTGGAATTGAGAAATATTACGAAAAGATATTGCGGGGAGAAAAGGGGATATCCATTACTTTACGGGATAATAAAGGAAATAAAATAAAGACTTTGGCACAAGGTATCAATACTCCTCCCAAATCCGGTAAGGATTTGATATTGAGTATTGATCTGGAGCTTCAACAATATGCGGAGTCTCTCTTTAAGAACAAAAAAGGAGCTTTAGTGGCGATAGAGCCCAAATCAGGAGAGATACTGGCATATGTATCCTCACCGGAATACGATCCTAATATATTAACCATTAATCATAGAGATCAAACTTTGCTACAACAGCTTCAATTCGACACGCTCTATCCCTTTATGAACCGGCCCATTATGGCTAAATATCCTCCCGCCTCCATTTTTAAACCAATAGTGGCACTTATTGCGCTTCAGGAGAAAGTGATTCAGCCCAATACTGTCGGATATTGCCCCGGGTATTACAAGTATGAAAATTTTATTTATGGCTGTCATCATCATCCTAAACCATGGAATGTAAAGATGGCATTAGAATATTCCTGTAACTCGTATTTTTTTCAATCTTTCAGAAATATCATTGAGCAATTTGGGTATGATCATCATGATGAAGGATTAGACTTATTTGTGGACTATCTATATGATTTCGGGTTAGGACATCCTTTGGGGATAGATTTAGAAGGAGAAATAGGAGGATTTATCCCCACAAGTCAATTTTATGACCGCCTCTACCCCCAATACAAGTGGAAGTCTACTTATATTATGTCTATTGGTATTGGCCAAGGAGAGCTGCTTCTAACTCCTCTACAAATGGCCAATGCAGCTTGTATTATTGCCAATAGAGGAAAATATTATACTCCACATTTTATTAGAAGAATAGGTGATAATGATGATTTATTTCCTAAACGATTTAAGAAGGTGCATCAGGTACCTATAGATACGACCTATTTTGGACCTGTGATCGAGGGTATGAGATTAGCGGTACGGTCTGGTACAGCTCAAAAGGGACGAATTTTAGGAATCGAAGTGTGTGGGAAAACAGGGACTTCTCAAAATCCTCATGGAAAGGATCATTCTGTATTCTTTGCATTTGCTCCTAAGAAAGAACCCAAAATAGCGATTGCGGTTATAGTGGAAAATGCGGGATTTGGAGGAGCTGTAGCTACACCGATTGCCAGTCTTGTAATGGAAAAATATCTCCAAGGAAAAGTGAAGAGAACAAGACTAGAAGACAAAATCAAAGACATGGATTTAACACAGAACTAAACCTCATATTTGAATGGTGATTTCAGCTATTGTTGCAGCCTCGGAAAACCGAGTAATCGGAAGAAATAATGACCTCCCATGGAGACTTCCTGATGATCTAAGATACTTTAAAGATGTAACATTGGGACATCCTGTCATTTTGGGAAGAAAGAATTATGAAAGCGGTCCATTTCCTCTTCCGGGTCGAGTAAATATTGTTATAACTCGTGATCCTACCCTCTTCCTGTCGGGTTGTAAAATGGCCAAATCGTTAGAGGAAGCTATCACTATAGCAAAGCAGTATGAAAAAAAAGAGATTTTTATAATTGGAGGAGGTATGATTTATGAGTTGGCACTACCTTATCTTGATAGATTGTATTATACACAAGTTCATTCGAAAGTAGAAGGAGATGTCTTTTTTCCAACCATTAATTTCGAAGAGTGGAAATTAGAGTCTTCCGTCTATCACCCAGTGGATGAACAGCACAAACATGCATTCACCTATTTAGTATACGAAAGGATAAAAGGAAAACAGATTCTATCAGGGTAAATACGCCTGAAATTTTGCATTAAGGTATATTTTACCGTATAATCGAGTGTCATTACTGTAAGGTGAGCTTGAAGCCCACGCCGTGAATATTGACGAGTTGGATAGAGGGATCAAGAGAAAGGTATTTGCGCAATCTGGAAATGAATACATCGAGACTTCGTCCCATAAAATAGTCATTTTCGCCCCATAGCTCTTCAAGGATTTTGGTTCTTTTAAGCACTTTCCCTTTATTTTCAATTAGTAACTTGAGTAAGTCAGACTCTCTCTGGGTTAGTGTTTTTGTCTGATTGGGGTGAAATAAAGATAGGTTTTCATAATCGAAAGAATAGGCCCCAATACTGAAGATTGTGTCATCTAAAGAGGTTACAAAAACCTTACTTCTCTTGAGAAATACTTTAATTTTCAGTAAGAGTTCTTCGATACTAAAAGGCTTAGTGATATAATCATCTCCACCTATTTTAAGTCCCTCGATTCGGTCTTCTTTTAAAGCTCTCGCAGTAAGGAACAAAATAGGAATATCTTGATCTTTTCGTCTTATTTCACGTGCTAAAGTAAATCCATCCATTTCAGGGAGCATCACGTCGAGTATACAGATACTGTAATTGCCGGATTGAAAATGATCCAGAGCAGATTGACCATTGGTAAAATGATCTACTTTATAACCCTTGAGCTGGAGGTGGTCTGCCGTGATAAAAGCTAAGGTTTCATCATCTTCTACGTAAAGTATTTTATATTCCATCAGAGTATATATTCAGATTCAATGGTTGTAATAGTACGTCATTTATTTGTTGTTATGAAAACGTATTGAAAATCTGGTTCCTTCCCCTTTTGTGGAAGTAACATCCAAAGTCCAATGATGTGCTCTCACTACTTGGTCTACATAATACAATCCCAATCCAAACCCTTTAACATTGTGCAATTTTCCCGTGGGTACGCGATAAAAACGCTTAAATAAATGCTTGAGGTGCTTTTTATCGATCCCAATCCCTTTATCTTCAATAACGAGCTTGCAACCGTCTTCCACATCAACGGTTAATATGGATATAACGGGATAGTCTTTTTTATATTTTATAGCATTGTCGAGGAGTGTGTGCAATATATTGCTAACATGCAATTCATCTGCTTCTATGATTGGATATTTACTAAAAAGATTAACCAATAAACGCCCTTTTTCAGCTTCTATACGCACTTTCATTTCCGGAATAATTTGTTCGATCAAATCGTGTAGCGAAACCTGTTTTAGAGTGACTCTACTCATATTTTGTGGAAGTCGAGCCATTTCCAATACCTTTTCAACTTGTGCGTTGAGTCGTTTATTTTGAGATACGATAAGGTCTGTGTATCTTTTTAAGCGAGTATCTTTTTGGACTACCTGGCTTTCTTGAAGTGTTTGAGCAGCGAGAGAGATGGACGTTATGGGGGTTTTAAACTCATGTGTCAGATTATTGATAAAATCGCGTTGGACCTCTGAATATCTCTTTTGTTGAAGGATGACATACAGAGCATATGCCAAGAAAAGGGAAACAAGAATGATAATACCTGAAAAAAGGACAGAAAACCACATTTCTCTAAGAAAAAAACTACTGATTCCCGGAAAACGAACTACAAAATAGTAGATCAAATCCTTGGATTTCGGTTTTTTGCGTCTTTTGGAAGGAGCGATGATTTCATCGTCGTAATTGCAGCAGTTCCCATATGCCAGATCATCTGAGGCACAATCATATATTCCATACTCAAAAGGTTCGCTTATCCCTACTCGTTCAAATTCCTTAATGAGAAAGTATTCCAGAATACTCGGATCGTCTATAGGGGAATTGATATTGACCACATAGTAATTGGTAGAAGGGCGTTGAATTAGATTTTTTGTTGGAAGTTTGGTGCGATTGTACTTGGACATGGACACAGCTGCTCTACGCAGTGCTATAGTCACCGATTGGCGGAATTCAGACTGTTTTATTTTAAGCGTTTGGTAGACCCAATAGGATTGAACGGACAACAACCCTGTCACCGCAAGTGCAGATACTACTACTAACCACCGTATAGATCTATTCGTCATGACTAACCACTTAATATGCTGTACCTAAAATGGGATAAATAGTTTTTTTACCAATAGCATAGCTATTGATTCCCTCTGCAATGTTAAACAATTTAAAAGCAATACAGCCCTTAGACCTTGAAAATAAACATATAATTAACATTTTATTTGATTTCTACTGTTTTCCTGCAACAGAATCGGTTTTGATTACCTTTTACCTGATAGTTAGGGAATGATTTCCCTCTGATAAAGACCTCTTTTGATTCGGGTATTTTATCACTTTAGCCACCGGGCTGAACCCAACTATACGCCATTATTCCGAGTAAAATCCAAAATACATTTTTACTCGGAATATCTTATTTATTGTTGGCCCTAACAGAATAAGGGGGGCAAAGTAGAGGCGGACCAATCCCTTTATACAAATATTTTGGGTATTCTTAAAATAATCTGTATTTTTACATTTGTTTTTGCCATTGGCTTAATTATAATAAAATTATTAAACTACATAAACAACTCTGATGTATTTAGTACGCATTTTGATTTTTTTACTTTTCTCTAGTACGTATTTATCTGCACAAAACTTTTGGAAGGTTATCCATGCAGAAGAAATTCCATCCTCTGCTGTTATCGTAAATACGACTATTCCGCAAAAACGACAAACCTTATATTTGTCGTATAATCGGCTAAAGAAATACCTTCAATCTGCTCCGCAAGAACTCAATAATAAACACGGACTAATCCTCAATATCCCAATGCCTGAAGGTAAAATGGAGCCCTTTGAGTGTTTTTTTTCCAGTGTTTTAGAAGATCCTACACAGCATGATATATATGGGACATACACTTATAAAGCTAAGAGTGTGAATCATCCCACTTGGTCCTTACGCATGGATGTTAGCCCTTGGGGGTTTCGGGCTTCTGTCCACACGGAAAAGGGACAATTCTTTGTGGAACCCTTGACAGCAAAGGCAGGGGAGTATTACACGAGTTATTATATTGAGGATCTGGCGAAAGAGAAACCGGATTTGTTTAAGTATATTTGCGAGGTAGACCAATCTATAGTAGACCTTCGTCCTCATAAGGATCCGACCCTAGACCTTCGAGGAGAAGATTGGCCTTTAATGACCTTTCGTCTTGCTATTTCATGCACAGGTGAATGGGGTGGGAGTAGTTCTTTAGGAGGAGGAACTGTAGACCTTGCAATGGCCAAGATGATAAGTGCAGTGAACGTAATAGACGAAGTATACGAAAGAGAATTTGGTATCCGTCTGTTGCTTGTGTCGGGCAATAAGAATTTGATTTTTCTCAATCCAAAAATTGATCCTTTTTCGGATGCCAAGCTAGGGGGAGCTCTGATCGGACAAAACACTGCTGTTATCAACCGACACATTGGCAAAAACGCATATGATATAGGCCATGTATTCACTGCCACATGTACAGATGTTGGAGGAATTGCGGCCTTGAGCTCTGTGTGTTCTAGTGGAAAAGGAGCCGGTGTGACATGTTGGTACACCTCCAATCTCAATTACGTAGCAGTTCAGATATCTTGCCATGAAATGGGACATCAATTCTCTGCCCCCCATACATTTAATAATTGCAATGGAAATGAGAGTGGTTCTACTGCTTTCGAACCTGGCGGAGGAAGTACGATTATGTCATACAGTGGACTATGTGGATCACAAAGTTTTGTAAGACGTGCAGATCCTGTTTTTCATAATAACTCTCTAACCAAAGTTTATAACCACTCCAGAGTGTCGGATAATGGAAGTTGTGGAAAACCAGTTCCATCCGGCAACACACGTCCAACAGCTACTATTCCCCTCGAGGGTGGGTTTACGATTCCCTATCTCACCCCATTTGAATTGACAGGGGAAGGTATAGATAGTGAAAAGGATGCCATGACTTATTCCTGGGAACAATACACGACCGGAAGGAGCATAGATATAGGTCACCCAACGAAAGAAGATGGTTATGTTCCTCTATTTCGTTCCTTTCCACCAAGCACTTCTCCCACAAGGATTTTTCCTAGGTTATCTCTTATTTTAAATCAGAGAAATAATATCCCTGTCTCGGATCTGACAGAATTGCTTCCCCCTTATGATTTTAAATTCAAATTTGCCTTTACAGTCAGAGATAACAATCCGAATGCAGGTGCCGTCGCATGGGATTATATCTCATTTGATGCGACAGAAAGTGCTGGACCATTCCGAGTGCTCTGGCCCAATGAAAGGGAGACATTAACCGCTGGTACTTATCAGTTGATCCAATGGGATGTAGCTAAAACAGATTTGCCTCCGGTCAATTGTAAAGAAGTCAATATATACTTATTCAAAGACGGGGATTATGACCATCCCATCCCTTTGGTGGAGAATACTCCTAATGACGGTTCAGAATGGATAATATTACCCGATACCAGTATCCGTGCAGGGCGAATTAAAATAAAGGCGGCACATAGTATTTTCTTTGATGTCAGTGATCGACCTATTAAAGTTTCTAAAAGTACCAACCCAGAAGTGTCCTTAGGTATTTTCCCCAATAGTATGGTCGCTTGTGCGCCGGAATCATTTGATCTTACTATTCGCACAACTGGAGCAGGGTCCGGACAGTCTATTCAATTTGTTGATATCTCTGGACTTCCGGCTGAAGCCAGCTATTCTTTTAGTAAATTGGATATTGAAGCTGGAGATTCGACAACCTTACATTTTGACTTTACACAGGTAAAAGAGGCTGACCTTTCAGAAGCCATTGTATCCTATGTAATTGATCAAAAAGATACCCAAGCACTTGCTCCCATTCCCATTCGGGTAGTGCGTAATTACTATCAGGATCTTGCACTTTTATCTCCTGTACTTGAGCATAAATTTGCCGTCGGTCCTGTTTACTCTTGGAAGTCTGATGCAGATGCATCTTCCTACGAAATAGAGATTGCAACAAGTCCTGCATTTGATGCAAAATCAATAGTCTTTAGCGCATCTGATCTTACAAAGACAACAACTAGAGGTCCATTGCTTGATGTCAATACATTGTATTTTTGGCATGTGAGAGGAATTAATGAATGTGGGGTGGGTCCGTGGACAAAAACAACCGCTTTTAGCACTTTGGCCTCGGCTTGTTCTAATTATAAGGCCAAAATCGATAACCAAATTATCAGTAGTGGTCAGACACGTACATTTACCATTCCAGTACCCCAACAGTTTACGGTATCTGATATTAATATTGAAAATATTACCTTGTCTTCTGAATACTTAAATGGTATCAATATACAACTTGTTGCTCCTGATGACTCTACTAAAGTAGTTGTTTGGAAAAACGCTTGTGCCAATTCGGTTTATATGAACGTAGGATTTGATGATGATGCTCCCGATGTAGCGCGCTGTGGGACAATCGGTGATGGTATTGTTTCCCGATTGAGAAAAGGAAATTTGAAGCCTTTGACAGGAGTTGAAGCTAAAGGGGATTGGAAATTAATTATATCCAATAAAAGAGGAAACAGAACAGGTAAACTGGAGAACTGGAGGATGCAAATCTGTGGGGATATAGCATTTCAATCACCACATGTCGTACACAATGATACGTTTAAAATAAAGCCCAATCTCGAAGTTCCCATTATCGCTGATGTACTGCTTGTCGAGGATGACAATACCGGTCCATCGCGTCTGACTTACACTATTGTGCGTTTACCCGATTATGGAATTCTTCTTCTCAAGGGGCAAACTTTGAAGGTAGGAGATCATTTTACTCAACAGGATATTTGGGACAGAAAGCTGCAATATGCCAATATGAAAGATCACCCAATGGATGGGTTTGATTTTGTCGTCAAGGACCATGAAGGTGGATGGACGGGCATCCATCGATTTGTGCTAAAAATGGATGAGAGTAATCCCAATGTAGCGACAAAAGATCTTCCCATATCCAATGAGGGTTACAGGGTGTTTCCTAATCCTGTACATCATTCTCTTTGGATAATTCCGGAGAAAAACCTTCAGAATATTCCGATAGATATTACCCTTTCAACTTTGACTGGAGAAGAGGTATTTCGAGATATGCACAAAGAGGCTCGTAATGGATTACATTTGGATTTTTCAAAGTTTAGAACGGGCGTTTACTTGCTGAATATTCGATCAAGTCTAGGAAATACCACCCGGAAGATCGTCGTCCAGTAATACAGCTTAATAGAGTTGAATTTTTATGTCTCAGGTATGTCTCTCGGTTTAACTTACTAAAAGTTAGCTCTTACAAAAGGGTATTCCTCTTTTTTGTACAGATCGAATGGTAGCAATCTCGTAATGCTACTATGAGTTTATCGCTATTGAACTGCTCTTCGATTTGTTTTCTACAGGAGTTAGACATTTCTTTATATCGAAGGTCATCCATTTCATACATGCGAAGAATAGATTGTGCCAAAGCTTTTGGATTTCCTTCCGGTGAGATAAATCCCATTTGACCGTGGACAACCCGTTCGGGAATGGAACGATGGTTCGTGCTAAGTACGGGAAGTCCAGCGGCCATAGCTTCCAATATGGCAAAGGTAGCTCCTCCTTCACTATCTTTATCTGCTGTAAATCTGCTGGGGTGAATAAACACATCGTGTCGGGACATGAGGTCATAAATCTGGTGATGTGGAGTAAAGGGCAATAAGCGAACATGTTTATCTAAGTTGTACTGTTCTATATATGCTCTAATCTCGGATACATAGGATTTATCCCACCCTTCTCCGGACAAGGTAAGGTGGATATTCTCGTAATGTTGTAAGGCCAGATGAAGGGCTTTAATCGCATCTAATTGACCTTTTTTGGGTGTTAGAGTAGCGATTTGAAGTAACCGAAGCTGACCGGATTTTTTTTGTTTTGTATGAAATGGTAGACGGTCAACCGGGATACCCAGCGGGTGAATATATATCTTATCCGGTACCATTTCATACCTGGAAATCATCGTCCTCTTACTCGATGCACCTAAGACAAATATCCCGTCTGCAATTCGTCCTAGTTCGCGATAAAACTCCCGGTAGGCCGGTTTTTTATGCGGTAGTTTTTCCATGTCAAAGCCATAAAAGGAGACGACAAATGGAATATTTGTTTTTTCAATCCAGTGCATGTGTCGTACGCCTACTCCACCAAAATGAGCATGTATGATGTCCGGTGTATTCTTCTGTACGAATTTTTTCAACCACTGATTAAAAAATTGCGGTAGTACTTTGTCTAAAACTCTGTAAGAACCGGGCACGGACCATTCGTCCTTGGGCATCGGCAAACTTTTCTGGTAGGGAGCCAATACTAGTTGAACTCCTTCCTTGTATGAATTGTGAAATACAATGGGTGCTGTCACATAATGATCTACATCTTGCATGCTGACCATAAAATTATGAGCCCAATTCATGGTTGAATTGAGATATCGGTCAAATATGTGCAGTACCTTCATCCCTTTAATTATGCACTAACGCATCAAGACCATCTTGCCTATGTCATTCTTGAAATACGTATCTAAATCACTTAAGCGGCTATAGTCCTCTTTTTTGAGGCGCTCCATGCTGTCTCCCCCCTCCTTCTTTATAGAAAAACGATAGAGATAAACCCCCGCGGCCAATGGATCACCAAATTCATCTCGCCCATCCCAGGCAAAATCTGTCATATGTGTCCCAAATCGTAATGGGCCCAACTCTTCTTTGCTAACTTCTCTGACGACCTTACCTGTTACGGTCATTATCTGAAGGTGATATTCTTCGGGAAGCGTTTCCCCCGTAAGGGTATAGACAAATCGTGTCGAAGAAGTAAATGGATTGGGGTAATTGACTATATTCGAAATGGCGGATTTATTAATAACTCGGAAGGAAATCTGATAATCAGACTGTCCGGCGGTGTTCCCAACATTGTCTTTTGCTGCAACTTTCAGAAAATAGCGACCATCATCAAAATGCTTGCGTATAATCACGCTGGCTTTATTCTTGCCTTTGCTGAGGTCAGCGGGTTGAAAGGTGATGTCCGGATCAGAAAGTGATTGGCGTACAAAATGACTGGGTAAAGGGGAGTCCGATAAATAAATATCAAATAGTGAAGTGTCTTTTAAGGCAAAAAACTCGTTATTATCAACAAGTGTAATTCGTATTTCGGGTCGGCTAGAAACCAACTCTTCATCAACGATATGAAGTCTATCAAATGTAACATCGAGTAAGGGTTTTTCTTTATCCCCACGTACATAGAATTCGAATTGGGCAAAATTATTAAAATGCTTTAATTCGGGTTGGTCTTTATCAGGATTGAGTTCGACAATCAACTTGTAAGAACCGTTTAACTTTAAGGTTGGTAAGGAGAAATTCAGCGTAGCAGAAGCATTTCCCGGAAGCGGAGCGATACGTTGTAAAATGGTTTGAGATTCATTTGTTACAGACTGAATTATAAAGTATTTGACGAGAAGACTGTCCATATCTATCGGAGTCAGATTAGTAATCGGAAGATGAAGAGACACTTCCTCGCCTTGGTTTAATGTATCTTTGATAAATGAAAATCCTGAACCATTAGAGACTCCTACATCTGGTAAAGCATCATAATAGATGCGCCAATACGGCATCTTGACACAAGTATGGTTGGTATCATCTTTAGCAGAAAACTTAATTTGAAGCCTGGGATATTGATCCTTATCTATATTGGATAAGTCATAATTTCCTTTCTCTAGATTATCGAGAAGTACTTCTTGGACTCCATTGACATCATAACCTAATAAGGTACCAGTATAAGTATCATTGGGTTCGATATTGGATACATCCCACTGCATAGATTTCCAACCTTGTCCCGGACCGATCGAAGGGGTAGTTGTTTCCCCTTTATTTCGATATGGATAGATGTTGAATTCCCCTTCGATGACATCTGAGTCATTACCAATCTTTTCAATCGGTTTGAAAGTCGTTAATCCATCTTTTTTGAAGCAAAATATGTAAGGAACGGGACCGGTCGATATGAGATTTCTGATTTCTGTAGCCCCTTGTGCTTCGAGCAGCGTCATGATATTATCACCGGGGTCACTGGCCCATTGCTCAGGGTGATAATTACTACCTCTACTATGGATAGTATAAAATATGACCATGCTTCCCTTTGGAACAATATCTCTAATAAAGGTTTCTACAACATCACGTTCTTGTTCGTTTCTGACATAGAAAGGAAAAACATGGATAGTCTTAGCATCATTTCTTTGAGGGTTTACAGAACCGTATAGCCCACCGATCGGATTATCCCAAGTTTTTCCGGTTACCGGGTCAATAACTGCAAAAGCCACGGCAGAAGAAGGCATCCAATTTTCCCAACTTTGCTTTACTTCATTGCCATAATACCAACGAGGCTTAAATCTATCTGATCTTGGGAAGGTATTGTTAGAAACACGTATATTGATGGCCTTTTTTTGAAATGCAAAAAGTCCATCTTTGCTATTTACCTCCATTAAATCCATATTGTCTTT
>Ga0256841_1000678_pt1 | contig 33440 bp, 22 predicted proteins | sample 356308metaG_FD_185971 | JGI IMG/M metagenome (GOLD analysis project Ga0256841, IMG submission 185971) | Hydrothermal vent microbial communities from Mid Atlantic Ridge, Atlantic Ocean - 356-308 | ecosystem: Environmental > Aquatic > Marine > Hydrothermal vents | place: Atlantic Ocean: Mid... | reverse complement strand
GAAGGAAGAGATGAGGTTACTGAAATGCTGGGCCCAGAAGGGATGCCAATCGGGGATCAGGTGGGGGGAGGTGTCGCATTCCTGACCCTTCATAAAAGGCTCCCAGCTTAATAGAGTAACTTGAGAATGCCTAAAAGAGCTGGAAACCCCCTGTGTGTACCGTCCCGCCGGATTGGGAGTCAGGCCGGGGATCTGCACATAGCTCCACCAGGTATAGGTCTGCCCGGACCATTTGACATAAAAAGGCCTTTGGTAGGTTCCTGGGAGGTTGAAAAAATACACTAGCGTGTGGTCGGGAATGGGGAGCGGAGCGCTTTGGCTCCCGTTTTCTCCATTGGGGATGTTGCGGCTGAAGGTTCGAGTCCCGTTGATAAAGCCAGCCATAATGGTGACTCCCATTTCGTCTGCCCCAAGATCGATGTCGGAGTAGGCCCCTGCACTAAAACCGGGGCGGGGAGCAACCCTTGGATTCCCCATGCCCTCTGCATCCCAATCCATCGAATGGAGGGCTGCATAGTCAGCCCGAGAACCGTTGCTTTGGGAGCCGGGGCTTGGCAGGCCAGGAGCATAGCTGATGGGGGCTGCGTTGTTGGCGAAGGAAATGGGGTAGCTCAGATATCCCTTGTTTACGAGGGGGTTTTTGTTGGTCGATGAGGGAGGGCTGGTCGTTTGAGAAACTAGGGGAGCCAAGCGGAAGTCGTGCGGGGAGCGATCCAGAGTTTGGGAATTCCGGAAAATGTCATTGATATAGAGACTCCCCCGCGCAGAGGCTTGCCCCGCGTGGGTGTATGGTTGGATGTCGACCAAGGGGATATAGGAGGGATTATTGGTCCGAGGCTGTGTAGCAGGCCAGTAGGGGAGAAACCCAGGAGTTTTTGGAGAGTTGGCCAGGGCCGCCTCATAGGCATTAAAATCTTTATTCCCGGGACTCTTAATCTGAAGGTCAGAAGGATCAAGGCCCCAGAAGGGAGCGGAATTCCCCGAGTTGATCCCTGGGCCGAAGTGCCCATAGGGGTCTCCTGCATCCATGATGTTGTTAAAGACGCGAGGAATGGCATATCCGATTTTTGCTTGGACGCTGTTTCCGCTCCAAATACCCACACGGTTCCAGGCAATGGTGTTGTTTACGATGATGGGGCTGTGTTGGTAGCCCGGGACATCTTCGTCGTTGTCAATGGAGATTCCGACCCAGTTATCCGTAATGAAGCAATTACTGATGCATAGGTAGACGCTGGATTCTCGAAAGATGTGGATCCCCGAACCATTTGGGAAGCCATGGGTCGCGCTTGCCCTCGCTCCGCGGATGGTCAAGCTGTCAATAAAGCAGTCTTCATAGGTGATTTGGTTCCGAACGCCGATGCTGTCTCCGGCCAAAATGATGGGAATCTCTTGTTCCCTGGCATCAAAGATCGTGGAGAGAGCTGAGGTCCCCTGTAAGCAAACCCTATCGGGAAGATAGATGGGAAAGTCTTCTCCGTTGTATGGAAGCCCGGAGCGCGTATCAATCTCTTCTCCATTGGAGTTTGGATTCAGGATTTTTCCGTAGATGCCCTCCAAACAATGGACAACGATGTAGTCGATATAAAGATCCGGATCGGAGCCTTCTTTGTAGGGCTTTTTCCAGGGAAGATTGGTATCCCATCTTGAAAAGCCCAAAACCGTTTTTTGCGCACCAAATTCCTGGCCAATGTACTTCATGGCTCCCCCAACCGTTTTAAAGGCATAGGGGGCATGTTGCAGGTAACCGTCGGAGACCTTGGGTTGGTTGGCAACATTTTTATGATAAAGATGCTTGGAAAGGGCCAAGTAGGCTTGTTGGACGGGGATAGGTAGTGGTTTGGTGGAATCCAACTTTCCGATGGGGTTTTTGCCACCATAATTGAGGGAAAGGGCCCGGGCGTCGTCTCCGTGCAAGGGGTCGACATAAACATGGAAAACAAAGCGGGTTCTTTGGCCAAGGGCCTGGGCTTTGATTTGGGGTGAAAAGGTCATGCAAAAAAAGAAAAGGAACAAGAAAAAAACGGATCCTGAGAATCCGATTTTACCGTTTTTTAGTGAGTGAGTGAGTGAGTGAGTGAGTGAGTGAGTGAGTGAGTGAGTGAGGTGTTTGTCTCATCTTCTCCTCCAAGTTTAGGGTAAAAAAATGGGAAATGGGAAAAAGAACTAGCCAATTCACTGCATGTTTGGCGAAGGTGCAAGTTTCTGTCTTGATTTGAGATTTGTCAACTCCCCCCTCAATAAAAAACAATCTTTTAAGTTTTGTTTGTTCTGTTGATTTTGTTAGAGGCAGGATCCGATTTTTTGGTTCTTGAAATCTATGAAAAACGAGAGGAGCAACCTTCCCCATTGACCTTGAAAGTTCCTGCAGGGTCCATGCGGACCCCGGTTCGCCAGGAGTTTGCAAGGAGGTGTTGGAGGACAAGCCAGACGCTTTCTCCATCCGTTTTGCTGGGAAGGGATGCGAGGAGCTGATCTAAATTCTTTTCACCCGATTGGAGGGATTGGAGGATGGCGCTGCGGAGTTGGAGGAGTTCGTTGGCGGCCTTCTTGCCGGCTTCGACCCCGGGTTGGTCGTAGGCGTTGATGTCGATCAAGCTCGCGTAGAGTCCCACTGTCCGTTCGAACAGGGCGACCAGGGCGCCGAGGGTGAAGGCGTCGAGCTGTGGAAGGTTCAGGCTGAGGTTGGGGCGGCCGCGCTCGCTGAGGGCCCGGCGGGTTCCGAGGAAGAACGCATCCAAATAATCTCCGCTGCCGGTCCCGTCCTCTTCCACGGGGATGTGGTCTCTGCTTCCGTCTTCGAGGACGCGGAGGAAACAGACAAAGAAATTGTCGAGGCCGTCTCTCAGTTGTTGGACATAGGCGTGTTGGTCGGTGGAGCCTTTGTTGCCGAAAACGGTGAGACCCTGGTGGACCATGCGCCCCTGCCGGTCCTTGGCCTTGCCCAGGGATTCCATGACGAGCTGCTGGAGATAGCAGCCCAAAAGGCGCAGGCGGTCCTTGTAGGGGAGAACCACCAGATCCCTGGTTCCATGCCCTTTGCCAATAAGGAACCAGGCGGCGGCCAGTTGGGCCGCGAGGTTGTGGCGCAGATCTCCTTGACGGGTTCCTCGGTCCATGGCGGCGGCCCCTTCGAGGAAGCGGTCCATCTCGATCCCCATCAAGCCCCCAGGGAGAAGGCCCACTGCGGAGCAGAGGCTTGTCCTCCCCCCTACCCAATCCCACATCGGAAAGCGTGCGAGCCAACCCTCAGCTTTGGCCCGCGCATCCAGGGCTGAGCCCTTGCCCGTGATCGCCACCGCCTGCCGCGCAAAGGGGACACCCATCTTTTCGAAGAAGGCCCGTGCCACCAGCATCCCGTTGCGCGTCTCCAGTGTCCCTCCCGACTTGGAGGTCACAAGGACAAGGCAGGTCTTCAGATCCTCTTTGAGCTGCGTGAGCGTCCGTTCGAAGCCGTCGGGATCGGTGTTGTCCAAGAAGAAAACTTCGAGTCCTTGCTTCGGATCTCTCAAAGCGTCTTGCAAAAACTGCGGCCCCAAGGCCGAGCCGCCGATCCCGATGGCGAGCACTTTTGTGAAGCGGCCTCCACCAGGAGGAAAGATCTCTCCCGAGCGCACCCGCCTCCCAAACTCCAGGCAGGCCCGCCGCGTTTCTTCGATTTCGGCTCCAAGGCCATCAGGCGCAAGCTCCGGAGCCCTCAGCCAATAATGGCCCACCATCCTCCCCTCGCTCCGATTGGCAAGAGCACCTCCCTCCAGCTCCGCCATTTCGTCCAAGGCCCGGAGCAGGGGCGCTTCCATCGCTTTCCACTCTTCCAAGCCGATGCAAAGCTTTGACAAGTCCAAACCGAAGCCGGTTTCTTTGCAGGAGAACCAGCTGAGAGCCCAATCCCGCAGGGCCTCGCTCTTGAGAACGATCTCCTGGTTTTCTTCGTTCATCGATGGATCCCTTTTGTTGATGGAGGCAAAAGGATAGGGCCTCTCCCAAGGTTTTCAGAAAACAAAAAACAAGGCGAGACTGCTGAAGGCGATTTGCACCATAAAAACCAAAGTCCCGACGATCAGGGCGGACTTGCCGTCCCGCAGAATGCTGCTGAAGGTGATTTTGAGCCCGATGCCTGCCATGGCGACGACGAGGGCGTAGTGACTCAGAGTTTTGATGACAGTGGTGGCCTTTGAAGGAAGAAGGTCGAAGGTCGGGATGAGGGAGAAGAGGATAAAGCCAAGAATGAAAAGAGGGATCTTGGGTTTTTTGGATGCCCTGGTCTCGGCCATGCCCCCCTTTCCGACGGCTTCTGTTTTTCCTGCGAAGCTGAAAATCAGGAGGAACACAAGGGGAAAGAGCATGAGGATGCGGGCCATCTTGATGATGGTGGCGGTTTGTCCCGCCGCATCACTGATGGAAAAACCTCCCGCGACGACCTGACCTACAGCTTGCAAGGTGTTGCCGACCAGAAGCCCCGCGAAAAGATCCGAAAAGTGGAAGAGAGCCTTGGCGAGGAAGGGAAGCAAAAAGATCCCCAGGGTCCCCAGGCCATTTACGATGGCGACTGAGAGTCCGACTTCTTCCTCATTGGCTCCGACAATCTGTTCGGTGGCGGCGATCGCAGAGCTTCCGCAGATTCCGTTTCCAATCCCAAGGAGTAAGGCGAACTTCTGGTCGAAGCCCAGGACTTTGCCGATCCCCAGGGCGGCTGTGATGCTGACCATGACCCCCGTGATGACCAGGAGAAGGGAGGGAAGACCCAGCTTCTCAAGGATCCCGAAATCCAAGTTGACCCCCATCAAGGCGATTGCCAGGGATAGCAGGTGTTTTTCGCAAAAGCCGATCCCCGGACCAAAACTCTCGCCGGGCTTTCCCAGATTTCCGACCACGATTCCCAGCAAGATGGCGATGGCCACCGCTCCGATGGGAATGCTCCCCGAGAGAAGGGCTGCAAGCAGCCCGAGTCCCAGGCAGAGGAGGATCCCCTTCCATGTTCTTCTGAATTGCATGGAGAGGGTTCTATCGTGAAGGCTCGCTTTTTCCCGAGCATTTTTCTTTCACTTGGTTTGTTCTTTTCTCTGTGCCGTTGAGAAGACTCCATCGAGGAGCAGGGTGAAGCATCCTCCGCACTTGGGGCAGAGCACCTTCCCTGGCCTGTGCGCAAAGCGTGTTTGGCAGAAGGGGCAGAGCATGGGGATCTCTTCCTTTGGTTCTTGTGGGGTTTTGTGAGGATGGGAGAAGATGGGGGCAAAGCTGTTTCCGCTGAGTTTGTGAAAGACCGGAATGGCAATGGTGAGGGCTGCGCTCAGGATCGAAAGGGCTCCCACGATGCGCATGGTGGTGTCTTCATCGGGATGTCCCAAGAGCATGAAGGAAATCAAGAAGGCGATTCCATAGTCCGCGAAAAAAACCAGGCCGAAGGCCCAGCGAAAACGAGGCTCAAGCCGGGCCAAAAGGAGGAGTTGGACATGGGCCGTGGCCAGGGTGAAGGCAATGACCACTCCGGTGATTTGCCAGAAGCTGTCCCCCGAGGTGTCGGTCCAGATTCCGATTTCTGTGAGGAGGGTTGCGAGGATGGCGAGGATCAGGCCCATAAGAGGTAAGAGCTTCGCCCCCTTGCTCTCTCGAAGCGTTGCGCTCGCCAAGGTGCAAAAGCAAAAGGCCGAGAGCGTGAGAGATGTCACAAGGACTTTTTCTGCGAAGGGGCCGGCGTCGCCGAAGAGGATGACGACCATCCCGATCAGGGCGCTCAAGCTGATGGTGCCTAAAAAGGCAAAGAGGGACCAGCGCTTCCATCGGGGGGAGTGGGTGTTCATTTTGGTTTTCCGTCAAAGAGAGTTGCTTTCCATCATAGGGGTTTAGGTTGGCCGTGATGTTTAGAATGTCAAAGCCCCTTGCTTTCTCGAAAGCCTGTAGAAAACCCGTCCGCGGGTTTTTAGGTCGAAAGCCCTCCGGGCTTTTGGTGCAACCAGGACAAGCCCCTTGCTTCCCCAAAAGCCCAGAGGGCTTTCGACCAAAAAACCCCCGGAGGGGTTTTCTACTTCTTCGGAAGACTTGCGTTCAGGATCCACCATCCAACGACCCCGGCCAGCAAGGAACCGAGGAGGATCCCAAGGCGTTCGTCGAAAAGTCGGTTGACGCCCGACTCCTCAAAAGCCAGGGAACCGATGAACAGGCTCATGGTAAAGCCAATCCCACAGAGGACCGCCGTCCCATAGAGGGCCTTCATCGACATCCCCTCAGGCAACTTGGTGAAGCGCAATCGGATGGCCAGCCAGCAGATCCCGAAAATCCCGATTTGTTTTCCGAGGAAGAGCCCCAGCGCAATCCCCAAGGGCACGCTGTGGACCACCTGCGCCATTCCCACTCCGGCCAAACCCAGACCTGCGTTGGAAAAGGCGAAGACGGGGAGGATGAAATACGCGACCACAGGATGCAGGTCGTGTTCGAGTTCTTTGAGCGGGGAACGCTCGGGGTTTTCCCGGGAGCGCATGGGGATAAACATGGCCAAGGCCACCCCGGCCAGGGTTGCGTGCACTCCTGACTTGAGCATCGCCACCCACATGATGATCCCCACCAGGATGTAGAGACTTTTGGATTCGACCCCAGTTCTGTTTAGCCAAGCAAGGAAGAGGAGGCAGAACAAAACCACCACAAGGGCCGCCAGGGAGATGTGCGCAGTATAAAACAGGGCGATGATGACAATGGCCCCGATGTCGTCAAAGATGGCGAGGGAGGTCAGAAAGATCTTGAGCGAGACCGGAACGCGGGAGCCGAGGAGAGATAACACTCCCAGGGCGAAGGCGATATCCGTGGCCGCGGGGATGGCCCAACCTGACATTGCGGTCGAATCTCCCGCATTGAAATAAATGTAGATCAAGGCCGGAAACAACATCCCACCGATGGCGCCGAGCCCCGGGAGGATGACCTTCCGTTTGTCGGCCAGGCTCCCCTCGATCAATTCACGTTTCAGCTCCAGCCCCACGAGGAAAAAGAAGACCGCCATCAGTCCGTCATTGATCCAGAGCAGCAGAGGTTTGGCGATTTCCAAGGCCCCGATCCGAAAGACCACCGGAGTCTCGAGGAACAGGGCGTAGTACCGCTGGAGAGGGGAGTTGGCGCAGATCAAGGCCAAAACGGTGGCGGCCATCAGGATGATTCCGCTGGCGGACTCAAGCTGGAGAAACTTCTTGATGAAGAGTGGTCGTCGAATTGCCATGCGGCCTCTTGTTTTACTTCTGGAGGTCCCGGGCGAAATGGCCCGGATTGTGCGCCTGAAGGATAGACCAGGGCATGGGACATTTCCCCTAAAACCAAAGAAATTGAGCGGGAGTTGCCAGGAAGGTTCTCTTCTTCGCTTCCTCAGGTTTTTTGGGAGGCTATACTGGGCTCTTTTCTTGGGCTCCAAGTTGCCGGAAAAAGGATAGGCCATGGATTACGTTCGCGTCATGTCGCACCCCGAACCTCCCATCGTTGAACTCGCCAGGAACCTTCTTTTGGAGGCTGGCCTTCATCCACGGCCTTTGGACTATGCCGCGAATGTGACCGTGGCGGGGGCGAACCAATTTTTTTGGATTTGGGTCCCCGAACCCGAAGCGAAAAAGGCTGTTCAGGTTCTCAAGGGGACGACCTATGAGCCCTTTCTTTGGGAAGGGTTAAAAGATGTTTTGGAGGGGTAGGGGAGTTCTTGGGAAAAGCCTTGGAAAACCCACTTAGAAAAGCCCTCTGAAAAACAACTAAGAAAAGCCCTCTGAAAATCCACTAAGAAAAGCCCTTGGAAAACGCTGTGGAAAACCCGTCCGCGGGTTTTTAGGTAAAAACGCTTCCAGCGTTTTTGGGCTTTTCCAAAACGCTCAACTGCCCAAGGCTTCTTGGTTGCACCAAAAGCCCAGAGGGCTTTCGACCAAAAAACCCGCGGACGGGTTTTCCACGGCGTTTTCCAAGGGCTTTTCCACGGCGTTTTCCACGGGCCTTTCCAATGGGTATTCAACTTCGCTTCCCACAAGGATCAAATCCAGCTTTTATACGGTTTTGCAAAGGGCCTGCGCCTTGCTACCCTGTGGGATTGCTTTTTGGGCTGAGGGGACACCCCTCCGGAGGTTGGTTTGGATATTGAGATTTTGGCAAAGGAGGCCCAGGTTCTCCAGGAACGGGCCAAGGCGAAAGCGCAGGATTGGACCAAGTTGGGGAAGGCGCTGGAAGCTCTCCGGGGGGAAGCGGGCTGGCTGGATCCCAAGGCCCGCAAAAAGGTGTTTGATCTGGCCTCTAAGTTGGTCGATGGGGAGGCTTCGGATGCCGGGAGGGATCTCAGGACTTTTGTGGCCTCGGCCAAGGCGGGCTACGCAGCCTTGAGGCCGATGCTCCGCTCGCGCTTGATTGAGGGGCTGGAAGAACGCGCCAAGAAGGAGGGCATTGCCTTTGAGATTCTGGGCGAAACCCCTGTGGTCTTGCGCTATGGGGACCTTTCGCTGAATCTGGATTTTGAGAAGGAGCTGGCGACTTGGACCTATGCGCGGGAAAAGCTGGCTTCCTGCCCTCTTGTATTGGAGCAGATCCTGGAGATCCGGCGGGAGGTTCTGGCCGCCCTGCAGGGGAGCTGGCCGGGGAGAGAGGCTTTTTTTGAAGCCTTGTTCGCCGCTTGGGGAGCCGCGGTGGGGCGGGCGGGACTTCCCCCTGGAAGCCGAGTCGAGCTTGTCCAACTCCTGCCCGAGATGGGGGTGGAGATGCAAGGGCGGGGGCTTCGCAAAGAGGCGGCGGCCCCCTCTCGGGCGGAGTTTGCCTTTGGTTTGGATGCCTTGGCACGATCCGGAGGGCTCGAGGCCGGCGGAAAAAGAATTGAGCTGGGAACAGCGACGGGTGGCAGCACAAAAGATAAAAAACGCGTCTTATACCTCGAGGCGGGGTTTGGAGGGGGGCAGTACTATCTGACCCTTCGCTTTGTGCCTGCGGGAGGGGGACGATGACGGAGACGACAAAGATGACGATGGATCGGCCGACGGCGATGCGAATCCTGGAAAGCCTCGGAGCCAGTGGGAAGCCGCCGGACCGGGGGATTTTGGGGATCAATGTGGGCAACCAGACCTATCTCAGGATCTTGGACCGGGAATACATGGAGGGGCTTCTGCCTGCGGGGGGAGCGACCTTCCGAATTGTCCAGGGTGGCTATGGAGCGGGGAAAACGCACTTTCTCTATTGCGTGCGGGAAATGGCCTGGAACAAGGGATACGCAGTGGCGGACGTGGTGCTGTCGGCGCGGGAATGTCCCTTCGATAAAAGCCTCGAAGTCTATCGTGCGGTGGCGGGCAAGATCGCCATGCCGCCTCGGGATCCCCTGGGCATGCCCTCCGAGGGGCTCCCCGTGGTCCTCGATGAGATCCTTTTCGACCGCCTGAAGGAATATGGGGAGGAGGCGACCCGCCTCTGGCTGCGGGAAGAGGTGCGGCGCATCCCCTGCGACAACGCCGCCTTTCGGGAGTGTGTCTCGGGCTATCTGCGGGCGACCCTCGAGGATGACGAACGGACCCGCCGCGTGCTGGGCGCCTGGTTGATCGGCCAGGAAGTCCCTCCCAAGGAGCATCGGGATCACGGGGTCTACGAATCTCTCAAGGAGGCGAACGCCTTCCCCATGCTGCGTTCTCTGACTCAGGTTTTGCCGAGGCTCGGAGTGCGGGGGACGGTGATCCTCTTCGACGAGGGGGACCGGGTCATGAGTTTGACGGCGAGCCGAAGCCAACGCCTCATGGACAATCTGCGGCAAATCGTGGACCTCTGCGGGCAGGCGCGCTTTCCCTCGGTGATGGTTCTCTACGCGGTGCCGCCGGATTTCCTGCGCAATGTTGTGCCTGACTACCCCGCTCTGCAGCAGCGGCTCAAAGCGCCCAACCCTCTTTCGGAGCGGAGTCCGCAAAGCCCGATCATCGATCTCGAGCACCTGGATCTTCCGCCGGCCCAGCTTTTGACCGAGATCGGGAAGAAGATCCTCGAGGTCTTCGAGAGGGCGCGGGATGTCCAGCTCGACCATGCTTTGCAGGAAAAGAACGCGGCCCTCCTCGCGACTCTTGTGACCCGGCATCACTACGAGGTCAGCCACCGCCGCCTCTTTGTCAAGGCATGGGTGGATCTGCTCTATGGGCAGGTGGCGGACGGGGAGCATCCCTTGGAGACCGGCGAAGTGGAGGCTCTGGCGGGAGCGACGGCGGGGACCTTGCTTGCGCCGGAAGCTCCGGAGTTCGAGGACTTCGAGGAGGAGGATGATGATTCCTTCGATCCGGAGGACCTGGAGGAGGGGTTTTAGATTGTCCCGAGGCGGAGGGGGCAGGAAGGTGCGGGATGACGCCGCGCGGACGGAGGGGAAGGCGAAAGAGACCAGGCCCAGGGTGTTTCACAAGACCTATGGCGAAGGCACGGTGCTCAAGGTCGAGCGCGGAGGCATGGCTCTTCGGGTGCTGTTCGACCGCTTTCCGGGTTTGGACATCAGCATGCCGGCGCGGCTGTTGCGGCGTATTGGGGGCGGGCCGGAGCCGGAGGCCCAGAGGCGAAGGCCCCACAGGGCGCCCAGCGATCCGGCCGAGGTGCTGGCGCTCCGGCAGACCATCGAGGCGCTTCGGCTGGGGGTCGTGCCGACGCGGGATCTCTCGGCCTACACGGTGGGGCGGGACACCGAGGTGGAGCAGTTTCGGTTGATGCTCAGCGATGGGAGCCGGGGGCGGGCCTTGGCCCTTCTCGGGGACTATGGTTGCGGCAAAACCCACATGCTGGAGATCATGCAGGGGATCGCCCTGGACGAGGGCTGGGTGGTCGGACGGGCCTGGCTGGATCCGCAGGAGGCTCCGCCGAGCCAGCCTCGGAGGGTTTACCATGCCTTGGCGCGCTCTTTGGCCTACCCCGAATCCGTGGAGGCGGGGGAGCAGGGACTTCTCCCCCTGCTCGAAGCCTGCGAGGGGCTCGAGCTGGACGATGGGACGGTGCATCTGTTTTTGGATCCCGCGGTGCGCTATGCCCGGGCCTTGGCCGAGGCCATCCAAAAGGAGCCGGGCTCTCTTGCCCTTGGAGAGTTGCAGGCTCTTCTCCTGGATTGGATCGAGGGGCGGGCGACGGGGCTCAGCCAGGAGTTGGGGCGGGGGCTGAGTCGCAAGCTTGGGTTTAAGGGCAAGGTCTACGCGCTTTCGGATTTCCGCACCCTGGCCAAGGTCTATGGCTACATGCTTTCGGGGCTGGCTGCCTTGGCGCAGCGTTCGGGCAAGCGGGGGCTCTTGCTCCTGTTGGACGAGACCGAGCTGTTTTCGAGTCTGGGCAAGGAGGCGCGCGCGCAGGCTGCCATCGTGTTTCGGGTGTTGATCGCGGCCGCTCTGCCGGCGGGCGGTGACGCGTCCCTGGACATCGCCGACGTCGAAGGCGGGGGCCATGGAGCGATCCGCAATCTTCCTCCCCGCTTCGGCAAGGTCTCCCACCTGGCTCTCTGTCTCGCTGCGACCCCAGGTTCGGCCAGCGAAGATTTCCTCCGGAACACCCTGGGAGAAAAGCGTGTCCTCGAGCTTTTGCCGATGATGCGCAAAGATTTTGTGTTGCTGTCCCAAAGAATCCGGGCGCTCTATGCGCGTGCCTACCCAGAGACGCCCCCTCATGCTCTCTCGGCCCTCGAGGACAAAGTCGACCAGTGGCTGTCCCGCGGCCTCCCCGGGAGCCCCCGGGAGTTTGGGCGCAAGGTGGTGGACTTCCTCGATTTCTGCAGGCACACGCACCTCGACTTTGCGGGCTGAGGGCCGTGCCGGGGTCTTCCCAATGAAGCGGCCATTGCCACCATGCGCCTCTTCTTGGAAAAGCGCCGGCCTGCTTCGCCCAGGAGTCGCCATCGCAGACGAAGCCACCCTGTTTCTCGGGCGCACCGGCCTTGCCCTCCTGGGAGCCCTCCTGGGGCGGAAGAAGCCCGCCTCCCGCTTGCCCTCCTCCTGTTTTCTCGCCTCCCAACTCTTTTCCTGAAGTAAAAAACCCGTGGAACCCGGTGGAACCCCTGGAACCCCGTGGAAAACCCGTCCGCGGGTTTTATGGTCGAAAGCCCTCCGGGCTTTTGGGAAACCCCAAGCTCCCCAATAGCTAAAGCCCATCCCAAAACGCTAGAAGCGTTTTTACCAAAAAACCCCCGGAGGGGTTTTCCACGGTTTTCCCCTATTTTTTTCACAGTTTTTCCCCCCATCCCCCCAAAGCTGTGATCCAAACCTCCCCCAAACGCAAAGCCCCAAGCTGGTCATTAAACCCAAAGGAAGATACCTTTTAGGCCCCGTCACCTTTCCCTCCAGAAGAGGCTTGTTCGCAGCGGAGAGAAGTAAGCATGATTACACTCGACCAAATCCAACCGAATGCAGTGTTGCGCGGGATCTTGCCTGACTGCGCGGTCACGGTCGTGAATGTCCAATGGTTTGGTTCAGAGGCGCTCGAGCTGACTTACAAGGACCCGGCGGGGAAGGTCGCCAATGTGCTACTTTACAAACACGACGAGGCCCGCCTTGAGCTAGTCGAAGCAGGCCGGCCGTGGAGTTTCGACGGCGACGGGGCTCTCTTCCGGCTCGTGTCCGAGGCGCACCGCATTCGCCTGGCGCACCTCTTCGATCCTGTTCTCGCTGTCCACACCTCGCTCGTGGACCCACTCCCGCACCAGATTACGGCGGTTTATGAGGCCATGCTGCCTCGGCAACCACTCCGGTTCCTGCTTGCCGACGATCCGGGTGCCGGCAAGACGATCATGGCGGGTCTCTTCATCAAGGAGTTGATTGCCCGCGGAGACCTTCAGCGCTGCTTGATCGTCTGCCCGGGGAGCCTTGCGGAACAATGGCAGGACGAGCTCTACCGGCGCTTCCAGCTTCCCTTCGACATTCTTACCAACGACAAGCTCGAGGCCGCTCGGACCGGCAACTGGTTCCTCGAGAACAACCTGGTCATCGCCCGCCTCGACAAGCTCTCTCGGAACGAAGACGTACAAAAGAAGCTCAGTGCCGAGGGTTGCGGTTGGGATCTCGTGGTCTGTGACGAAGCACACAAGCTCTCCGCGACCTTCACCGGTGGCAACGTCAAGTACACGAAGCGTTACCGACTTGGACAGATTCTCTCGACGCTAACGCGCCACTTTCTCCTGATGACGGCTACGCCCCACAACGGGAAGGAGGAGGACTTCCAGCTCTTCATGGCGCTGCTCGACGGAGACCGTTTCGAAGGTCGCTTCCGAGACGGCGTTCACCAGGCCGACGTCAGCGACCTGATGCGACGCATGGTCAAGGAGAAGCTGCTTAAGTTCGACGGTACGCCTCTCTTCCCCGAGCGCATCGCGCACACCGTCCCCTATAAGCTCTCCCAGCCGGAGGCTGTCCTCTACAAGGAGGTCACCAACTACGTTCGCGAGGAGTTCAACCGCGCCGAGGCGCTCCAAAACGACAAGCGTGCCGGGACCGTCGGCTTCGCGCTGATGATCTTGCAGCGCAGACTCGCTTCATCCCCGGAAGCGATCTTCCAATCGCTCCGCCGCCGCAAGGAACGCCTCGAAAGCAGGCTCCGTGAGCTCGAGCTCCTCCAGCGTGCTGCCGTTCCGGCCGCGCTCATGGCGAGCGTTCCGCTGTTCGATGCGGAAGATGCCCTGGACCTCGAGGAAGCTCCGGAGGATGAGGTCGAAGCGGCCGAAGCCGAAATCCTTGACCAGGCGACCGCCGCACAGACCATCGACGAGCTCAAGGCCGAGATCTTCACGCTCAAGCGGCTTGAGGGCCTCGCCCGGACAGTCCGCCGCGATGGTTCGGACCGCAAGTGGAGGGAACTCGCCAACCTGCTCTCCGAAATCTTCACGCCTGCCGCTCTTGCCGGACAAGTCCGCGAAGGAGAGACCCCCTACGGCGAGGACGCCACTCCGAAGCCAACTCCATCCCCCAAGCAGAAGCTGGTCATCTTCACCGAACACAAGGACACCCTATATTACCTCCAGAGCCGCATTCAGACGCTTCTCGGTCGCCCTGAAGCGGTGACGGTAATCCACGGTAGCATTGGGCGGGAAGAGCGCCTTAAGGTCCAAGAGTCGTTCAAACACAACCCAGAGGTGCAGGTTCTGATCGCGACTGATGCCGCGGGAGAGGGCATCAACCTCCAGCGTGCTCACCTCATGGTGAATTACGATTTGCCCTGGAACCCGAACCGGCTCGAGCAGCGCTTCGGCCGTATCCACCGCATCGGCCAAACCGAGGTCTGCCATCTCTGGAACCTTGTTGCCGAGGAGACTCGTGAAGGCGACGTCTACCGCAGGTTGCTCGAGAAGCTCGAACAGGCCCGCAAGACCCTCGGCGGCCAGGTCTTCGACGTCCTTGGCAAGGTCCACTTCGAGGGCAAGCCACTGCGTGACCTGCTCATCGAAGCCATCCGCTATGGCGAGCAGCCCGAAGTGCGTTCTCGACTCACCCAGGCGGTCGAGGGCGCCTTCGACAAGGCACAGATTCAGGACCTGCTCGAGGAGAAGGCCCTCGCGCAGGACTCCATGGATTCGAGCAGTGTGCAGCGTGTCCGCGAGGATATGGAGCGGGCAGAGGCTCGCAGGCTCCAGCCCCACTACATCGAGTCCTTCTTCCTGGAAGCCTACCGCCGCCTCGGCGGCACCATTCGCCAGCGCGAAGAACGCCGCTACGAGATCACGCATGTCCCGGCGCCCGTGCGCAACCGAGACCGCTTGATTGGCGCCGGAGAGCCGGTTCTCACGCGCTACGAGCGCATCGCCTTCCAGAAGGACCTGATCGCGCCACAGGGCCAGCCGCTCGCGGCGTTCGTCTGCCCGGGCCACCCTCTACTCGATGCCGTACTCGACCTGACCCTCGAGAGACACCGCGACCTGCTCCGCCGGGGCACGGTGCTCGTCGACGAGCGAGACAGCGGCACGGATCCGCGACTCCTCTTCTACCTTGAGCACGCTATCCAGGACGGCAGCATCACCCCATCCGGCGATCGTCGCGTCATCTCCCGCCGGATGCTCTATGTCGAGATGGACGCGGCCGGCAAGGCCCAGCAGGTCCACTACGCCCCCTACCTTGACTACCGGCCTCTCCGTCCCGAGGAGCCGGGGGTCGATGCCTTCCTGGAGCGTCCGGAGTGCTCCTGGATCACCCGCGAGCTCGAGCAGAAGGCGCAGCGCTACGCCATCGGCAGCGTCGTTCCCGGCCACCTCGATGAGCTGCGCGATCGTCGCCTTGCGTGGATCGAAAAAGCGCGTGCCGCGGTCAAGGACCGGCTGACCAAGGAGATTAGCTACTGGGACTATCGTGCTGAGCAGCTCAAGCTCCAAGAGCATGCCGGCAAGCAGGTTGGGCGCGTCAACTCGAAGGAGGCGCGGCGCAGGGCAGACAACTTACAGGCCCGTCTCCAGAAGCGCATGGAGAAGCTCGACCTCGAAAGCCAAGTCTCCGCACTCCCGCCTGTCGTGCTCGGCGGCCTCATCGTCGTGCCGATGGGTCTCATTGCCGAGATGACCGGCACGGCCCTGCCCAACGCCCTCCCATGCGGAGGCGATAAGCAGGCCTCCGCTGCACGCGCCCGCGCGGTCATCATGGATGTCGAACGCAGCCTTGGCTTCGAGCCCACGGACCGCGAGTTCGAGCGTCTTGGCTACGACATCGAGAGCCGCGACCCGAAGACGGGCAAGCTCCGCTTCATCGAGGTCAAGGGCAGGATCTCCGGCGCGGACACGATTACCGTCACGCGCAACGAGATCCTCTACTCCCTGAACAAGCCCGAAGAGTTCATCCTCGCCATCGTGGAGTTCAAGGGCGAGACCGAGCACCGCGTCCACTACCTGCGGCGGCCATTCCAGAAGGACCCCGACTTCGGTGTTACCAGCGTCAACTACAACCTCAGTGATCTGATTGCTCGAGCGGAGGCTCCCTCTTGAAGACGAATCAGAGCGAACTGCGCGAGGACAGAGCCAAATGAGGATGATCTACAGATCCAGCTTTCAGCTTGGCGGATCGGAGTCGGCGGCCGCGCCTGCCTTGAACGACGTTGCAAGATGCTGCATCGAGTGGGTATTCGACCCAGGGCGAAGGCTTGAGGAGCCAGAGGAGCTTGCGGCAAATCCAACATCCTCGATCGACCGGCGCGACGTCGGGTCTCAGTCGACGGTTGAGGCGATCTTCGTAGATGGATCTGATGCTATGCGATGGGGCCTGCGCTTCGAGCATCCTGATAGTGAGGACGACATGCTCTTTTGGCAGACCGATCTCCTCGTGCGTTCCAAGGCGGAGCCCCGGCAGACCTACTTCACCTGCATCCAAAGTCGGGGCGCGCGGACGGACGCCATCGTTCCGATGCGCCCCGTGCGCAGCCGGCCGCGCATCGTCCAAACGCTACTCGAGAAGTTCGGCGGCATCGCCGACTTCCCCCTAACAACCGATCCGACGCTCCTGCGCCCAGAGGCTGTCGATGATTTCGTCGCCATGCTCTTGGACATCCGGCGAGTTCGGCCCGTAGTCTTCGTCAGTGCGCGCAATGTCGACGATCAGACCATCCTTGATGGTAGGTCTCTTGCATCCTGGCTGTGCGGCCTGGCTCACGTCTTCGTGGCAGACAGTCGGTTCCCGTCGCTCAAGCTGAAGGAATATCTGCCCGAGCGGATGCAATGCTGGAATGGTGCCATACGCATCTGCTGGCCCGGCTTCCGCAAGTCCGACAATCCCTTTCACCACCGTTTCTGGACACCGCAGCGTGTGCGTGAAATCGAAGATCGCGGCACCAATGGTTTCAGAGAGCACATTCTCGCCTACATCGCCGATGCTGCTTCTTCGTCCATCGGGGAGTGCTTCGACACGTGGGGGGGCATTCAAGCCGCGCGGCGTCGGCAGCTCATGGCTGAACTTCGCGAGTCCGGCCAAACGGACGAGCTTGTTGAGGTGGCGGATGAGACGATCCGAGACCTGGAAGAGCGGAATCAGAAACTCCAAGGGGAGCTTGAATCCGCACGATCCGAATTACGTCTCTACCAGGGCGAGGCAGAGAGCTGGCGCAGGGCATATGTAAACGAGCGCAAGGGGGTTTCCAAGGAACTCGGCGAAGAGGAGCTTGCGCCGATCGAGGATGTCTCGACAGCTGTCGCCCGTGCGCAAGAGATGTTCGCCGATCAGCTTGCGTTTGCCTTGAACTCTGTGTCGGACGTCGAGGCGAACCCATACGAGGAGCCGGAAAAGGTCTGGGCGGCTCTTGAATGGTTGGGTACGACCTACTATCGTTCCCGCACTGGCCAACGCAGTATTCCGGACTTCGACCTTTCTCTACGGGAGGTATGCGGATGGGGCTACCAGGCGCACCAGAGCAAGGCGACCATGAGCAAGAACAAGAGATGGTACACCACCATCATTGACGGGGAGGCTTATTGGTTGCATGAGCATATGGGGACAGGAAGCAGCAAAGATGCCAGGTACACGATTCGAATCGGATTTGATTGGGATGAGAAGAAACGAATCGTCGTGATCGGCTTCATCGGCCAGCACCAAAAAACGAGCGCCACATGAACCACCGCAAGAAACTCATCGAGGTGGCCCTGCCGCTGGTCGCCATCAACAAGGCCTGCGCGCGGGAGAAGTCCATCCGCCACGGGCACCCGAGTACCTTGCACCTGTGGTGGGCGCGGCGGCCCTTGGCGGCGGCGCGGGCGGTGATCTTTGCGCAGATGGTGGACGACCCGTCGAGCTGCCCCGATCTCTTCCCGACGGAGAAGGCCCAGGCGAAGGAGCGCAAGCGGCTCTTCGGGATCATCGAGGAACTCGTCAAGTGGGAGAACACCACCAACGAGCGCGTGATCGAAGCGGCGCGGGCCGAGATCTGGCAGAGCTGGCGGCGGGCCTGTGCCGAGAACGCTGATCATCCGCGCGCCAAGGAACTCTTCGACCGCGAGGTGCTGCCCGCCTTCCACGACCCCTTCGCCGGGGGCGGAGCCTTGCCGCTGGAAGCCCAGCGGCTTGGGCTTGAGGCCCATGCCTCGGACCTGAACCCGGTGGCCGTGCTGATCAACAAGGCGATGATCGAGATCCCGCCCAAGTTTGCGGGGCGGCCGCCGGTGAACCGCCACTGGCAGAGCAAATCGTCTGAGGAGCAAGCCGCGCAAGTGTGGCCCGGAGCACGGGGGCTCGCCGAGGACGTGCGGTTCTACGGCAAATGGATGCGCGACGAAGCCGAGAAGCGGATCGGTCAGCTCTACCCGAAGGTCAAGGTCACGGAAGAGATGGCGCGCGAGCGGCCCGACCTCGAGCCCTACGTCGGCCGCGCGCTGACCGTCATCGCCTGGCTGTGGGCACGGACGGTGAAGAGCCCCAACCCGGCCTTCGCGGACGTGGACGTGCCCCTGGTCTCGACCTTCATGCTCTCGACCAAGAAGGGCAAGGAGGCCTACGTCGAGCCGGTGGTCGAGGGGAACGGGTACCGGTTCACGGTGAAGGTGGGGATGCCGAAGGATGCGGCGGAGACGAAAAAGGGCACCAAGCTTTCGCGCGGCGCGAACTTCCAGTGCCTGATGTCGGGCACGCCGATGGCTCCGCAGTACATCAAGGACGAAGGCAAGGCCCGCCGCATGGGCGCTCGGCTGATGGCCATCGTCGCCGAGGGTGACCGCGGGCGGGTCTACCTCGCGCCGACGCCGGAGATGGAGGCTATCGCGCTGACCGCGCAGCCGACGTGGAAGCCGGAGACGCCTTTGCCCGCAGACATGCGCTCGCACTGGACGCCACCTTATGGGCTGGAGACCTACGGCGACCTCTTCACCCCCCGCCAGCTCGTGGCGCTGACGACCTTCTCCGATCTGGTGCAGGAAGCCCGCAAAGAGATCCAACGCGACGCGCTGGCCGCCGGCCTCCCCGCCGACGACACCCCCCTCGCCCAAGCCGGCACCGGCGCCCGCGCCTACGCCGAAGCTGTGGGGGTGTATCTGGCGTTTGCTGTCGACAAGTGCAGCGACTACTGGTCGGCGATTTGTAGTTGGCACAACTCGGGCCAGAAGATGCGGAACACTTTTGGGCGTCAAGCCATACCAATGGTCTGGGACTACACGGAGGGCAACCCCTTCTGCACCTCAACGGGCAACTTCATGGCGATGGTCGATTGGACCTGGAAAGCCGTAGGAACGGTTCCTTCGCGCAGCAAAGGCTTAGCGGAGCAAGCCGATGCGGCCAGCCAAGTCGCAAGCTCTGACAAGGTCATCTCCACCGACCCGCCGTACTACGACAACATCGGCTACGCGGATCTCTCGGACTTCTTCTACGTCTGGCTGCGCCGCTCGCTGAAGCCAACCTTCCCCGACCTCTTCGCCACCCTCGCCGTTCCCAAGGCCGAGGAGCTGGTGGCCACTCCCTATCGCCACGGTGGCAGGGAGCAGGCCGAGGCGTTCTTCATGGACGGGATGACTCAGGCCATGCACCGCCTCGCGACGCAAGCGCATCCCGCATTCCCGGTCACCATCTACTACGCCTTCAAGCAGTCGGAGAGAAAGGGGGACGAAGGAACCTCATCCACCGGATGGGAGACCTTTCTCGATGCCGTCATTCAAGCCGGTTTCGCCATCAGTGGCACGTGGCCCATGCGCACCGAGCTGGGCAACCGCATGATCGGCTCAGGAACCAACGCCCTCGCCTCCAGCATCATCCTCGTCTGCTGTCCCCGAGCAGCCGACGCCCCCACCACTTCCCGTCGCGAGTTTCTCCAGGCCCTCAAGGCGGAGCTGCCGCAGGCCCTCGCCCACCTCCAGAAGAGCAACATCGCTCCCGTCGATCTCGCCCAGGCCGCCATCGGCCCCGGGATGGCGGTCTACACCCGGTACGCGCGCGTCCTCGAAAGCGATGGCTCGCCCCTCGCCGTGCGCACCGCACTCGCGCTCATCAACCGGGTGCTCGACGAGACCCTCGCAAGCCAAGAGGGCGACTTCGATGCCGACAGCCGCTGGGCGCTGGCCTGGTTCGAGCAATCAGGCTTCGACGAGGGGGACTTTGGGCTCGCCGAGACCCTTTCCAAGGCCAAGAACACGAGCGTACATGGGCTCGTGGATGCGGGCGTGCTCGCCTCGAAGGGAGGGAAGGTCCGCCTGCTCTCGCCCGCCGACCTTCCGGAAGACTGGGACCCAAGGGCCGACTCCCGCCTCACCGTCTGGGAGATGGTCCACCACCTGATCCGCGTCCTGGAGGCAGGAGGCGAGAGTGCCGCTGCCGAACTGGCGTCGAAACTCGACTCCCAGGCCGAAACCGCTCGTGAGTTGGCCTATCGGCTCTACACCCTGTGCGAGCGCAAGAAGCGAGCCTCCGAAGCGCTCGCCTACAACGCGCTCGTCCAAAGCTGGCCAGAGATCATGCGCCTCGCCCGCGACGGCACACGACCCCAAACCGAACAAGCCGACCTGTTCGGCGACGAGAGCGAGGCCTGATCCATGCAGATCGAGAGCATTGAAATCAAGAACTACCGCTTGTTCCGATCTGCTGAACTCAAGGCCCTGCCGCGCTTGAGCGTCGTCGTGGGGGCCAACGGGTCGGGGAAATCCACCCTCTTCGACGTGTTCACGTTTCTCAAGGATGCCTTGGTCCAGAACGTGGCTTCGGCGGTCGCGCGCCGGGGTGGGTTTCGCGAACTCGTCAGTCGGGGTGAGACGGGCCCGATTGGCATTACGGTCAAGTTCCGCGAAAGCGGGGGGCGCTTGGCTACCTATCAACTGGAGATCGCTGAAGAGGGGGGCCGCCCGGTCGTGGATCGCGAGATTCTGAAATTCCGGCGAGGCCGCTACGGGCAGCCATGGCATTTCGTCGATTTCTCGCGGGGCAAGGGGACGGCGATCACGAACGAAGCGGCGTACGGCCAGGAGGGAGTGGAAGCGGAGCGCAAGGAGTATGTCCTGGATGACCCCAGTGTGCTTGCCATCAAGGGACTCGGACAGTTCAAGGAGTTCCGCGTCGTGGCCGAGTTCCGCAGCCTGATCGAGAACTGGCACATCTCGGACTTCCACATCGCCGATGCCAGGCCCAGCACAGATGCAGGGTACGCCGAGCATCTCTCCACCAGGGGGGACAACATTGCCCAGGTTGCGCAGTACCTCTACGAGAACGAGCGCGAGCGCTTCGATCGTGTCCTCCAGGTGATGAGCGAACGAGTTCCCGGTGTCAACCGAGTGGAGGCGAAACCGACCGAGGATGGGCGGCTCGTGCTGCGCTTCCAGGATGGAAGCTTCCAAGACCCCTTCATCGCGCGTTACGTTTCGGATGGGACGATCAAGATGTTCGCCTATCTGGTCCTGCTCTACGATCCGAAGCCGCATCCACTCCTCGCTGTTGAGGAGCCCGAGAATCAGCTCTATCCAGAACTCCTGCATGAGCTTGTCGAGGAGTTCCGCGACTACGCCCGCCGGGGCGGGCAGGTCTTCATCTCGACCCACTCACCGGACTTCCTCAACGGAACCCAGCTCGAGGAGATCTATTGGCTCGTCAAGAAGGACGGATTCACGCTCGTGCAGCGGGCCTCCGAGAATGAACTGCTCAGGAACCTCGTGGCCGAAGGTGATCTCCCGGGAGTACTCTGGAAGCAAGGACTCTTCGAAGGGGCCGGGCTATGATGGGTCGTGTCGTGTTCTTGCTCGAAGAGTACTCGATGAAGGTCTTGCTCGAGAGGCTGCTGCCGCGCTTGTTTCCGGACTTGCGGTTCTTGTGTGTGCCTCACGAGGGTAAGCAGGATCTCGAGAAGAGCGTGCCCAGGAAGCTGCGGGCGTGGAATGAACCGGGGGCCCGGTTTGTCATCATTCGCGACAACGATTGCGGCGACTGCCGAGCTTTGAAGGACAAGCTCGCCAGCCTCTGCCGCGAGGGAGGCCGAGACGATGTGCTTGTGCGCATTGCCTGCCAGGAGCTGGAGGCTTGGTACATCGGAGATCCGGAGGCCCTGGCCGAAGCTTATGGCAACGAGCCCCTACGCCATCTCGGACGCAAAGCCCGGTTTCGCGATGCGGACACCGTTTTGCAGCCATCCGTTGCCCTCGCAAAACTCATCCCGGAGTTTCAGAAGGTCTCCGGTGCGCGCCGCATGGGCGGGGTTCTCAATCGCGAGAGGAATCAGTCAGCGAGTTTTCAGGCCACGATGGCGGGAATTGAAGCCTTGCTGTTGGAGATCGAAAAAACGGAGGAGGGTACATGACGGAGCGAAGTTTGCCCAAGCCCCGGAACAGGACGAGGCTCGGAGGAGCGGAGGTCGCGGCCATCGTCGTCGATCTGGAGGTCGTCACACCGATCCTCGGTGGTGGGACGGGCACGCGGGTGCTCGACGAGGTGGACGTGATCCGGGTGCCAACGCTGCGAGGACACCTGCGCTTCTGGTGGCGTGCCTTGCGGGGGCATGAGTTTGACGATCCACAATCTCTATATGAAGCCGAGAGCAAACTTTGGGGTGGCGCTGGGGGGAATACGGGCTTGCGGTCTCAAGTGGAAGTTCGCGTCCAGGTGACGAGAGTTGGAGAGGTTGACCAGAGTGACATCGATTTGCAGCATACTCCTGGCGCCTATGCACTCTGGCCGGCGCGTTCACAAAAAGAAGACTCGAGGAGGGGCAGACCTTACGTTCCGCCCGCGCCACGGCGGAAGCCGGGGACGCGATTCCGACTCACGCTGACCGCGCCCGTCGATCGCGAGACCGAAGTGCGCAACGCTCTGCGCGCCTGGATCCTCTTCGGCGGTTACGGCGGGCGCACGCGACGCGGGCTGGGGAGCCTCACCGTAGTCGCGAATCGCGAAGACTGGCTTCCCGGGAAGCCGGATCGCAATGGGCTGAAGGATTGCTTCGGCCGCGACATCTTTGCCGTCTCGGAGCGATCACCATGCGATACTGCCTGGCTCGCGGGCGCTTCGCTGCTCGTCGGTTCCTCCGCAAACGCCGCCGAATCCGCGTGGACGACGGCCCTCGGTCGGTTGAAGGAGTTTCGTCAGGGAATCGATGGAAAAAAAGGCTCTCGCGCTCGCGAACCGGGAACCGGCAAACCGAAGCCCGATCGCCCGTCGATCTCCAATTGGCCGGAGGCGGACAAGATCTGGCATCTGAGGGCTAAGAGGCGAGCGCACCCTCCGCGTCACAACGCGACGCCAGTCTGGCCCCGGGCGGGCTTCGGGCTGCCGATTCTGGGGCAGTTTCAGACAATGGATCGAAGCGGTGGAAAGAGAGCGTACATCGAACCAGGCATCTTCGAGCTGCGTTGGCGCGATGGCGGTGCCGAGCACGATCGCCTGGCGAGCCCCCTCATCGTCAAGGCCCTGCCGCTCGCGGATGGAACGTTCGTCCCCTGCGCTCTGTGGTTGCATCGCGCCAACCCAGAAGGCGAGGTTTTCCTGAAGGGCTGTTATGATTCCGGCGCTCCGTTCGATCTTTTGGTCGCTAAGGGTGACACAGCTCAGTTCTCGGCCCTCGCCGATAAGGCGACCCTGCGTGAGGCGTTCCTCGACTGGCTAAAGGCACAGCAGGGCATCACGGAGGTGATCCGATGACCAGCCACCTCCTCCTCATCACGCTCGGGCCGGTGCAGGAGTTCATCGCCCAGGCTCGACGAACGCGTGACCTGTGGTACGGCAGCCACCTTCTCTCCGAGCTCGGGCGTGCGGCGGCGCGGGCCCTGATCGACTGCGGGGCGCGCCTCGTGCTTCCATCGATGGAGGCCGGTGACCCGGAACTCGAAGTTTGCCTGGCTCCCCTTCGGGCGAACCGTCAGCCACCGCTGAGCATCGCCAACAAAATTCTGGCAGAGGTTCCTCCTGGCCTTTCTCCCGAACAGCTCGCTCGCAGCGCGCGCGCTGCCGTTATCGCGTTCTGGCGTGACGAGGTTGCAGCGCCGGTGAAACAACGATGTGCGGGCCTTCTGGCCGCGGACATCGATGAGGCCTGGGCGGAGCAGATCAAGTCCTTCCTGGAGTTCTACGCCACCTGGGCCCCACTCGATGACTACGCTGAGACCCGCCGCGCACTCGAGCAGACCCTCGCGGCGCGCAAGAACTTGCGGGAGTTCGCCCCCTGGACCAGGCAGCGCGGCAATGTCCCCAAGTCGAGCCTCGACGGCGCGCGCGAGACCGTGCTGGGTCGTCCGCGGCAACGGGATGCGAAACTTGCCACACGCTTTCGCATCGCGGACGCCGAGCAGCTCGATGCGGTCGGGCTGGTGAAACGCGCGGGCGGGAATCCAGGACAATTCGTTCCGATCGTCAACGTGGCGCTGGCGCCCTGGGTCGCCCTGGGTGCAAGAGAGGTTGCGGACGAGCTGGACGCGCTTCGAGCAGCGTGCCGCGAGGCTGGCCTCGCCCAGGTTACCCGTGCCCTGCCCTGTTGTCAGGATTTCCCCTTCGATGCGAGCGTGCTCCTACCCAGCCGCTGGACAGCTCTGTTCGAAGAGCAGAACCTCAGAGGCGACCCTGAGACCTGGGGACGAGACCACGTCAGACCGCTGCTCAGACAAGTCGGTGAGCCCTATCCCTACGTCGCCTGCCTTGTGGCCGATGGAGACCGCATGGGGGCACTCCTGGATGGGCTGGGCAGCGCCGATGCGCATCGAGAACTCTCCCGCCAGTTGGCAGCTTTCTCGGTGCGCGCACGTGAGATTGTGGAGAAGGAACACATGGGCGTCCTCGTATACGCCGGCGGCGACGATGTGCTGGCCTTCGTGCCGGTGTCCCAGGCCCTCGCCTGTGCTGAGGCCCTGCGCCATGCCTTCCTCGAGGATCGCCCGCAGGGCAACCGACCGACACTCTCGGTCGGTTTGGGCATCGGCCACGTGATGGAGAGCATGGGGGATCTCCTCGAGCTGGGTCGGGCCGCCGAGCGGGAGGCGAAGCACGACCGGAACTCTCTTGGACTCGTCGTCGACAAACGCTCCGGGGGGCGCTTCGCCTGGCGTTCTTCGTGGGACGCTGATCCTGTGTCTCGGCTCGAGGGCGACTCGCGGCTTTTGGGCGAAGCGCTCTCCTCGCGCAAGGTCTACGAGATCGCACGCACTTTCCGGAGCCTCCCTACGCCGGCCGTATCGTTGTCGCCGGGTTGGTCCCGTGTGCTGTGCTCCGAGCTGCGGCGTTCCCTGGCTCGCAGCGGTGACGGGCAGCTCTCCCCTGAGGCTGTCGGCCTGCAGCTTGACCCAAAGCAGGACTACGCCACCTCCCACGAAGCCGTGGATGCGTGGATCAAACGCCTGCTGGCGGCGCGTCTCTTCGCCATGGCCCAACCATGGATGCGCACTCATCGTGAGGAGGTCCCCCAATGACGACCGGAACCAAGCTTGCATTTGTTCCACGCGGTAGTTTCTTCTGCAAGGATGGCCGTGGTTGGCATACCAGCGCCTCGGGCCGCGGGCATGGTCTTCCGTGGCCCTGGCCATCGACCGTGCTCGGAGCGCTGCGCTCGGCTTGGGGGCGCGCGGAGGAGTCGCGGACCCACCGGGCCTTTGACCGCGACGACTGGCGCACGCGCACGCGCGACGTGACTCTGCACCAACTGTTGGCCCTGCGCCGAGAGCATGGGAGCAGCTGGACTCGTGATTGCCGGATGTGGCCGGTCCCTGCCGACGCAGTCTGGATGGAAGGCCAAGGCGAAGTCGTGCGCCTCGATCCCGCGCCTGCCACCCTGCCGACGCTGGGCCGTGACGACGATCCAGTGCGCGAGGCACTCTGGCGCCCCTCGCCTCCTGGTGACGGCAAGCCCATGGCGCGGCCCCAATGGTGGGGTGAGAGGGACTTCGTCGCCTGGTTGCGTGGCGACGGAGTCTCCGCACAGCCGGTGGAGACCTATCCAACCCTCTCCCACCGGCTGCAGACACATGTCGGCATTCGTCCCGAGGAAGGGACTGCGGACGAAGGGGTTCTGTTTTCCCACGATGTGACCGAGACCCTCGAATCCGGTGCCGAGTGGGCATTGGGTCTCGCCGCGGCGGTGCCGTCCGGTGGGTTGACCAACATCGCAACCTTGGGCTCGGACAGCCGCCTCGCGCGGATCGAGACCTTGCCGGACGAGGTTTTCGAGCCGCCAAAGGCCCTGCTTGAGAGCTTCGCGACGCAGTCCTCGGAGACCGTCGGCTTGCGAATGGTCGCGGTCACGCCGGCGTGCTTCCGACGGGGCTGGCTCCCGGATGGCTTCGAGGCCACCGACGGCGAGTTTCGCGGGCAGTGGCCCGGGATGGATGTTCCGTTGGTGTTGCGTGCAGCCTGCATTCCGCGGCCCCTGCACATCTCCGGTTGGGATATGGCCCTGGGGCAGCCCAAGCCGACCTCTCGGATGCTGCCTCCGGGTGCCGTGTTGTTTCTCAAGCACCGTGATGGTGAGTCTCTGCGTTTTTCGGAAGAAGATGTTCGCAAACTCTGGCTCGCGCAGCTCGGCGAGCGCTCTGAAGAGGGATACGGTCGCTTCGTTCCCGGTATTTGGCACGTCAGGAGGAATTCATGAAAACCCGAGCATTTCTGGTGCATGCGCTCTCGTCGCTGCACGCTGGCACCGGCCAGGCGGCCGAGATCATCGACTTACCCATCGCCCGCATGCAGGCGACCGGCATCCCTTTTGTTCCAGGCTCGTCGCTGAAGGGCGTCCTGCGCGACGCACGAAGTGCTGGCGCCGAGCCCGAGAAGATCGAGGCGGCCTTTGGCCCCTCCGACGACCCCGGCAAGCACTCCGGTGCCCTGGTGGTCGGCGACGCTCGCCTGCTTGCACTGCCGGTGCAGTGCTTCCGAGGCACCTTCGCGTGGATAACGTCGCCACTGCTCTTGGCTTTGGCAAAGCGCGATCTCAATGGCGCATCCAATCTTCCCGTACCTGTGGTCGACTCGCGGGAAGCGAGGACGCCCGGTGGCAGCGCCTGTGTTTATGAGGATCGAATCTATCTGAACGACCTCGATCTCCAAGCGAGACAGGATGATGATGCTGCGACCTGGGCCCACTGGTTGGCCCCCATCGCTTCGCCGGGGACCGACATCTTTACCAAGCGCTTCGTCATCGTCGACGACGAGACGATGGCCTTCCTCGCCGAAACGGCGACGCAAGTGGATGCTCGGGTGCGCATCGATGGCAAAACCCGTACGGTGGCCAAGGGGGCGCTTTGGTTGGAAGAGAGTCTTCCCTCGGAGACACTGTTGATTGGCGTTTTGGCCGCGGATCGGAGTCGGCGCGCCGGTGTCAACATGACGCCGGACGAAGTTCTTGACTTCGTGCTGTCCGAGGAGATCGTGGTGCAGGTTGGCGGCAAGGCCAGCATAGGGCGCGGACGCTGCCGCTGGATTCCTGTCTTTGAGGAGGTTTGACCTATGGCCAACCAGACGACGCAGTTGCTGCGAGATCAGGCGCGAGCGCTCCATGCCTACAATGCCGTTGCCGAGGTGCCCATAGACAAACGCGCGGATTACGAGATCGCAGTGAACGATCTTGGCGCGACGATTTTGCGCAGTGGGCTCTGCGCGGCGTTGGCGAACCTCCAGCGTAGAAAAGCGTCTTACTTGCTCAAACACCTGGCGGCCGCCGATCTACCGGGGCTGGAATCACCGGACGCGACGACTTTATTCGCAGAAATTCGCAAGCTCGATCCCGAGACCTACATGCTGGTTTCCCGCGAGCTTCTGGCCGTCGCCAAGTGGCTCAAACGGGCGGCGCAGGCCGACGAGGGGGGGAGCTGAACGATGCGTGAAGCACTCCCTTCCGCCGCCGTTCCCGAACATCTGGCGCTGGCTTACACCCGCTGGGCGCCATGCGGGGATGACGGCAAGGTTCCCGACGACAAGCTTGCGGATTGGCTCTCGGATCTCGCGGAAACGCCGATCGCAAAGGACTATGCCGAAGCGTTCCAACGCTGGCAGTCGTCGTTTCGAGACTGTGATGCCCAGAGCTTCGAGTTGCACCTTACGGGCCGTTTGCTGATCGGGCATGGCAACGCGAGCGCCACCGATGTCGGCTTGTGCGTCCATCACACCTGGGCTGTCCCGATGATTCCCGGTTCTGCGCTCAAGGGGCTCTGCGCGCACTATCTCGAGACCGTTTACGGTCCTGAGGATCCAGCACGCGTGCCTTGGGAGCAGCCCGACGGGGAGCGCGAGCGCACCCCCTACCAGGGGGCAACGTGGAAAAAGGGCCGCATCCAAATGGGTCCGGGAGAGGTGTACCGCGCCCTGTTCGGCGCACCCGACGCCGAGCAAGACGACGAGCTGCGCACCCATGGCCTCCCCGCTGGCGCGAGCGCCGGTCTCGTCACATTTCACGATGCGGTTTACGTTCCGGGCAGCTCACCCGAAGACAAGCCCTTCGCCGCAGATGTCCTCACAGTGCACCAGAAGGGCTACTACGACGGCTCCGGCCGGACCTGGCCCAACGACTATGACAGCCCGAATCCGGTGAGCTTCTTGAGCGTTCGACCGAGGATTCAACTGTGGTTCGCACTCTCAGGTCCAAGTGAAGAGGTAGCGCTCGCAGTGCGATTACTTCGCGAAGCGCTCTCCCAGTGGGGCATTGGTGGGAAGACGAGTGCTGGGTATGGACGTCTTGAAGCAAGCGCAAGTCCGCCGCCGGGGCCACCGCCAAAGCCTCCGGCGTCGGGAGACATCGTCGAAGCCGTGCTCCTGGAAGAGAAGACCAAGAGGGGCGGGTGGAAGGCGCGGCACGAGTCTGGATTGTCCGGTCACATCCTGAATAGTGGCGACGTTCCCCCCGGGGCCGCGCCGGGTGATTCGTTGACGCTGACGATCACGGCTGTGACCAACGCTTCAATCACGTTTCGTTACTACGGCGCAGGATCGGGAACCAAGAAGAAGCAGACACCGAAGAAGCGGAGGAAGGGATGACCAACGCGGATAAGGAATCTCGATTGCTGATTTGCACTGTCGGTGGCAGTCCCCAGCCGATCGTAGCGACGCTTGCTCATTGGAAACCTCAGAGGATTCGTTTCATTCCCAGTGCGGGGACTCGGGCGACGATCCAGGAAGCCATCGATGAAGCAGCCAAGGCGGACTTTGAGATCGACCAGGGTCGCTACGATGTGTTGGAGTTGACCGACCCAGAGGATTTGAGCTGTTGCCTGGAAGACATCAGGAGCCTGACTCCGACGGTTCAAGAATGGGCGAATCGCGGTAAAGGTAGTAAGGCCATCGTTGATTTTACTGCTGGCACCAAGTGCATGAGCGCCGCTCTCGCGCTCCAGGCCCGACGATGGCCCTGCGTTTTTTCGTACATCGGGGGCGAGCGGCGAAACAAAGAGGGAGTGGGAGTCGTCGAAACAGGCTCAGAGAAGGTCGTCCACCAGGTCAATCCCTGGGACGCCCTCGGCTACCAGGCCGTCGAGGACTTCTGCCTCTTGTTCGATCAGGGAGCGTTCGATGCAGCAACTTCACTTGCTGAAGAGGCCAGGGAGCGTACGGACGACATGACCCGAAAATCCGAGTTCAGTGCTCTCGTCATGCTGGCTAAAGGCTATGCGTTCTGGGATAAATTCGCACACGAGAAGGCCCACGCGGAACTCGCACGCCTCAACAAGCAGTTCAACAACCTCGAGGCCGTGTTCGGTACCACCGCAACGCGAACTCTTCGTAGCGACATCGCGAAGGCTCAGGGTCACCTCCAGGCCCTTTACGACGAAGACCACCTCAATGAGACTCACATTGCGGACTTGCTCGCCAACGCTGACAGACGTGCCAAAGAAGGCCGCTTCGACGACGCGGTAGCTCGCCTCTACCGCGCAGTGGAAGCGATGGCCCAGCTGGCTCTGAAGACCGAATTCGGCATCGAGAGTACAGCGCAGGTTCCACTCGACAGAATCCCGGACGATCTACGGCAAAAATGGAGCCCACGAGCCGACAATAACGGCTGTCTGCGGTTGGGCCTCCAAGATATCTACGCCCTGTTGCGAGCCAAGAAGCACAAGCTAGGATCCTCCTTCTTTGACCTTGGCCTAGCGGATCAGGAGTCACCTCTCTCCGCCCGCAATCACTCCATCCTGGCCCACGGGTTCGAAGCGATCTCGCAAAAGACTTTTAAGTCTCTACGATCCAAGGTCTATGAAATGTGGGGTTCCAGCAAGGGCCCGTCCTTTCCGAAGCTGCGTCCCACAACCGAAAAAGGGGACTGAACACCATGGCCATCAGTAACCAGGAACGCGTGGGCAAAGCTCTCGAGCAACTCAAGGCGGGGCTCGCCCCCTTCGTCGATCGTGAATTCACGAACCTCTACAAGGGGAAAGCTCTCGAAGAGGCAAACCAGTACGTCCGCGACGAGCGCCAGAAGACCGATCGGCCCTTCGCCGAGTGGGACGCGGCAGCCTTGCTCAAGCTCATGTGGGAGGCCTGGCACAGTGTATTCCGGCAAGTCCTCGGCCAGGCGGAGCGAACTCTCGTCAGCGAGCTGCGCGACGTGCGGAACCGTTGGGCACACCAGAGGGCGTTCTCGAGCGACGACACCTACCGCGCCCTTGACTCCGCCACGCGGCTCCTCACGGCCGTCTCGGCTCCCGAGGCCAGCGAGGTCGAGAAGATGCGAATGGAGCTTCTCCGTGTACGCTTCGATCAAGAGGTTCGCAACGAGAAGCGCAAGAGCGCAGGAACGGCGGTTGAGAGCGCGGCCACGGGGCGGCTCAAGCCCTGGCGCGAGATCACCAGCCCTCACAAGGACGTGGCGAGCGGTCGCTATCAGCAAGCGGAGTTCGCTGCGGACCTTTGGCAGGTCCACATCGGTGAAGGGGCGGCCGAATACCGCGAGCCGGTGGAGTTCTTTCGGCGGACCTACCTCACCGAAAGCCTGAAGAAGATGCTCGTTGGGGCCGTGCAGAGGCTCAGCGGCGGCGGCAGCGACCCGGTGGTCCAGCTACAGACCAACTTTGGCGGCGGCAAGACGCACTCGATGCTGGCCCTCTATCACCTGTTCTCCGGAATTGGGCCAGGAGAACTACCGGGCGCGGACGCCGTGCTCGAGGAGGCGGGCGTCACGAAGCTCCCCGCGGTGAAGCGAGCGGTGCTCGTTGGGAACAAGATTTCCCCCGGCAACCCGAGCACCAAGGCCGATGGCACAGTTGTTCACACGCTCTGGGGCGAGCTTGCCTGGCAGCTCGGCGGCAAGGATGCTTACGAACGCATTCGCGCCGACGATGAGAAGGCGACGAGTCCCGGCGACTCGCTCCGCGCCCTTTTCAACGACTACGGTCCCTGTCTCATCTTGATCGATGAGTGGGTTGCCTACGCGCGCCAGCTCCACGAAGAGAGCGACCTGCCGGCGGGAAGCTTCGAGACGCACTTCTCCTTCGCCCAGGTTCTCACCGAGTCGGCGAAGCTCGCGAAGCACTGTCTCCTCGTGATCAGCCTGCCGGCATCAGACACGGCGGGCTCGCCGCATACCCAAGCCGATGACTCCGAGGTTGGTGGCCAGCGGGGGCGTGAGGCTCTCGACCGTTTGCGCAATGTCATTGGTCGCGTCGAGTCCTCCTGGAGACCGGCGAGTGCCGAAGAGGGCTTCGAGATTGTGCGGCGGCGGCTGTTCGAGCCGATGACCGATCCTGCACAGTTCAAGGACCGGGACGTGGTCGCGCGAGCGTTTGCGGACATGTACCGAACGCAGCACCAGGAGTTTCCGCCGGAGTGCCGCGATGGGGACTACGAGAAGCGCCTCAAAGCAGCCTATCCGATCCACCCGGAGATCTTCGATCGGCTCTACACCGATTGGTCGACTCTGGTGAAGTTCCAGCGCACCCGAGGCGTGTTGAGGCTCATGGCGGCCGTCATTCACAGTCTGTGGGAAAAGGGTGATCGCAACCCACTGATCATGCCCTCGAACGTGTCAATTGACGACCCGCGAGTGCAATTCGAGCTCACGCGGTATCTCTCGGACAACTGGACCCCCGTCCTCGAGAAGGATGTCGATGGGCCGAACTCTCTTCCTCTCCGTATCGACGGTGAGGTTCCGAATCTCGGCAAGTTTGCAGCCTGTCGCCGTGTCGCGCGGACGGTGTATCTCGGTTCGGCACCGACCGCAACGGCTGCGAACCGGGGCATCGAGGATCGGCGCATCCGACTTGGGTGTGTCATGCCAGGCGAGTCCACCGCGGTGTTCGGAGACGCATTGAGACGCCTGGCGAGCGCGGCCACGTACCTCTACGAGGATGGACCACGCTACTGGTATTCGACGCAGCCCACAGTGACGAAGCTCGCGGAGGACCGCGCTGAGCAGCTCAAGCGGGACTCCGACGCAATTGTCCATGAACTCGATAAACGACTCCGGGCCAACCTGCACCACACAGGCGATTTCGTTCGCGTTCATCCTCTTCCGCAGACAGGGCAAGACGTGCCCGACGACCTGGACTGTCGTCTGGTTGTCCTCGGTGTCGACCACCCTTACAGCAAGGAAGCAGGGTGCTCGGCCGAGATCGCAGCCAAGGAGATCCTCGAGTTGCGCGGCACCGCTCCACGGCTGTTCCGGAACACGCTCATGTTCCTGGCGGTTGACAAGACGCGCCTACAGGACCTCGACGAAGCTGTTCGGCGTTATCTCGCGTGGAAGTCGATCGTCGAGGAGAAGGAGACGCTCAACCTGGACCCGCATCAGCTCAAGCAAGCGGAATCCCAGTGCAAGGCTGCGGATAGCACCGTGACTGCGCGCATTCCCGAGGCCTATCAGTGGCTTCTCATCCCCACGCAGTCCACGCCGCAGTCGGATGTCGAGTGGCAGGCCTCCCGACTCACGGGCCAGGGGGCGCTCGCCGAAAGGGCCAGCAAGAAGATCCGTGGTGACCAGCTTTACACCAGCTTTGCAGCGACCGTCCTCCGGATGGAGATGGACCGTGTGCCGCTCTGGCGTGAGAACCACGTCTCAGTGAAGCAGCTTGCCCAGGACTTCGCCCGCTACCTCTATCTGCCCAGGTTGCGCGACACGGGCATCCTCCTGGCTGCCATCCGGGACGGCGTCACGCTGATCACCTGGGAGGAAGACTCCTTTGCCTTTGCCGACAGCTACGATGAGGAGACCGGCCGCTACCGAGGCTTGCGCCGGTGCCAGGGCATTACTCTTACCGACGTCGACACACCGGGGCTTCTCGTGCGCCCCGAAGTGGCTCGGAAGCAGTTCGACGCGGAAGCAGCGGCAACTGGCGTAGCGACCGATGGCCCGTCGACGACCTCCACGGGAACCGGCAAGGGAGGGGGGGCAAGGGCGACGGGGACAGACGACACCGACGAGTCGACGGAAACCGAACCTGCCAAGCCCCGGCGCTTCCATGGAAGCGTTGACCTCGATTCCACCCGGGTCGGCCGCGACGCAAGCCGTATCGCCGAGGAGGTCATCTCCCATCTCTCTGGCCTAATCGGCGCGAAGGTCCGCGTCACCCTCGAGGTTGAAGCGGAGATCCCCGATGGAGCCCCCGAGAACGTCGTTCGCACGGTGACCGAGAACAGCCGAACGCTGAAGTTCACGTCTCACGGCTTTGAGGTAAACTGAGCCCATGCTTCAAT
>Ga0256841_1000677_pt1 | contig 33444 bp, 27 predicted proteins | sample 356308metaG_FD_185971 | JGI IMG/M metagenome (GOLD analysis project Ga0256841, IMG submission 185971) | Hydrothermal vent microbial communities from Mid Atlantic Ridge, Atlantic Ocean - 356-308 | ecosystem: Environmental > Aquatic > Marine > Hydrothermal vents | place: Atlantic Ocean: Mid... | reverse complement strand
TCCACAATCCGGGCAAGGACATGCGATAACGATTGAGACTCCCATTCAGATATCCCCTGTAGATATCAGCCCGGATATCGAGGCATATGAATGTACGGGGACACCTGTTGATTGTGTTAAAATAGCAACCAATGTACTACTAAAAGATCGCCCACCGGACTTGTGTTTATCCGGCATTAACCACGGGTCCAATGCTTCGATTAACATCCTTTATTCCGGAACTATGTCTGCAGCGATGGAAGCTTCTCTTGAGGGAATTCCATCCATTGGGTTTAGTTTATTAAACTTTTCTCATGAGGCAGATATGGGACCTTCGGAATTTATCGTTAGGAAGATTCTGCAATATGTCTTGGAGCACCGGATGACGGACACACTTCTTTGGAATGTCAACATCCCTAACTTGCCAATCGAACGGATCAATGGTGTCCGGGTAGTTCGCCAGGCCAAAGGAAATTGGGTAGAGGAATTTCAAGAGGGAGTTAACCCGAGAGGTCGTAAATACTATTGGCTGACGGGAAAATTTGTCTCTCTAGACGAAGGAGAGGATACAGATTTAGCCGCGCTGGAAGCCGGTTATGTCTCCATTGTCCCCTCCTGTCATGATTTGACGCATTACACTGCTTTAGATGCTAACAAAAAAATAGAATCCATTTCCTTGACAACTAAAATAAAATCCAATGAAGAATGACACTATTTGGATGGGCTTATTGCTAGGACTTGTGGGGCCACTTATCGGTTATTACTTAATCATCGGGATCCTCAGCATTGTCGATGTACTTCTCGACAGCAAAGACATTTTTATCCTCTTCCAGCCTAGGACGCATTACCTATTGGCTATAGCCTTTAACCTCTTAACGGTCAACTGGGCCAACAAACAGTATCGCACCCGTACAGTTAGAGGGATCGTAACTGCGACACTACTTTACGCCTTTCTCTGGCTATGGATGTTCTACAAACTTATTCTGTGATAATGCTGCCGCAGTAACTATGTTATACAGATGCTACTTTATACACACCAACACGGGGATGAGGACAAGAGTCGAACAATCTAAAGCACATGTTGTATGAAGATTATAAGCATCGACCTTTAGACGAAGAGGCTTGATCATTATTAACTTAAATCGTCTTCCTATAATACATAATTTTAAAGCCATGAAGTACTTTATCATAGCAGGAGAAGCCTCTGGGGATTTGCACGGAAGTAATCTCATCCTAGCCCTGAGACAATTAGACTCCGAAAGTACTTTTGAATTCTGGGGAGGAGATAGAATGGCTACTGCTGCCGGGAAAGCACCTTTGCGACACATTGCCGATTTGTCCTTTATGGGGGTATGGGAAGTACTTAAAAATCTTCGCACTATAAGTCGTCATTTTAAGGAGTGCAAACGTGACATATCTGTATTTGAGCCCGATGCTCTTATATTAATCGATTACCCTGGTTTTAATCTAAAGCTATCCGCTTGGGCAAAGCAAAATGGATATAATGTCCAATACTACATCTCTCCCAAGTTGTGGGCATGGAATAAAGGCCGCATAAAAGCGCTGCGCGCTCATGTCAATCATCTCTATACGATTCTGCCTTTCGAAACAGCCTTTTACAAAGATCAAAATCTCCCTACTACTTATGTCGGAAATCCTTTGGTCGAACAAATCACAGCGTTTAAAAACCGACATAACTCTCCCAGCCCAGCTCAACCTCCGATCATTGCCCTACTCCCTGGAAGCAGAAGACAAGAGGTACGACGAATATTACCGGTTATGTTGGATGTCGTGTGTCGTTTTCCGGATTACTCGTTTGTAATAGCGGGCATTCATACCATACCGGAGAAGCTTTATAGGGAGATACTCCAAACACATCCCTATGGGGAAAAAGTCCAATTGGTCTTTGATGCCACTTATGAGATCTTGTCAAAAGCCAAAATGGGTTTAATTACATCAGGCACAAGTACTTTAGAAGCCGCACTGTTTGGCTTACCTCAGGTAGTGTGTTACAAGACCTCTCCACTAACCTATGTTCTGGCGAAACTATTCGTTAAGATCAAATTCATCTCTCTCGTCAATCTCATCATGGATGCATCGGTAGTAACCGAACTTATTCAAGGGCAACTAAATGCTGACAACTTAGAGGAAGAAATGCACCGACTCCTTCACCCCGAACACATCCATAAATTAAAAACAGATTATGTGGTATTATATGAAAAACTAGGCACCCAATCCGCATCCCGGGAAGTAGCCAAAGGGGTGGTACGCTCTATTGCCCTTTCTTCCAATGAATAATTTCCTCAAAGGACGCAGGGCGCTCTGAAGTAATCCATCGGAATCCTTCCAATTTCAGTTTTGTAGCCTTAGGATCCTCAAGGGGAAGCATTTGCCCTTTTGGTTGCTTATAGAATCGAATCTTATCCACTTTTTGGTCGACGAAGCGAATCTTCATTTCGCTACATTCCGTCTTGTTCGCAGCGACATAATCACCATGGTCATCGACGATGTAATACACTACTTCCGCATTGCCTACAATATGGGATTGATAAGGCTCTTTATCGAGAAAAGTCGTAGTAATATTTCTCCCTTTGAGTTGGTTAAAGAGCACTTCGTCCTCTGTAGTTATAATGAAAGCATGTTTGCGTTGGTCGACTCTATCAACCGTCTTATTTTTCATATAAATCAAGATGGTATCGGCTACAAATTGGGAGGTATCGGACCAAAGGACCGGTTCTTGTAATAGCTTAAAAGAGGAGTCTTTCTCATACCAAATCAGGCTATCGCATATACCTTGAAAATCTTCTTTGAACATCTGAACATTATACCAAGCCTTAAGTATACGAGTCGTGTCGGTCTCGCTTATTCGAAAAGACAAAATCGTATCCGCAGCGATATAAAGGGAGTCTTCCCCTGTATGTTGAACCATCCAGGGACGGGTGCCTGTAGCTTTCAAAAAACCGGTTTCCTTATCATGAAGCACCCGATCACAATGTAGTTCAAAATGATCGGAGGTATCGATGATAACAACATGGCCTTCAGCCCTCCCCATTCCTGTCTCTTCATCATAGTCCATCTGTTGTGCTACAATTTCGCGGCTTCCATCCATCACCTTTGAATCCCCTACTGTACGAAGCTTCTTTGTTTCGGAGTTGTAGTAAATCTCTTGAGCATCAACGATTTTACCGGGTTCTGAATAATGTGCGTCTCCCCTCATTGCAATATCCTTGGTGCGCTGATTATACTGTATCCAAGCTGCTGTCGCCCGTTTGCCAGGTTCTACCACTATGGCCTCATTACGCAGTGTAATCAGCCCTTGATCGTGCAGATAAAAGATGGTATCTGCATTGGCAATTTGATCGCCCTTTCTATAATCTGCATTACCGGCAAACAAGGCATCCCGGCTATTGAAGTCAAACCATCCCCTCTCACAATAGATACTGCTGCTGTCGGTGTCTATGACTGTAGGACTGATAAAATAGGCTCGTTGTTCTCCAGTGCTGTACAAAAGGGAATCCGCGCGTAAGACAAAACTGGTATCCAACACGGTTACACTATCGTTAAAATAGACATATTCTGAGTTCACGTAGTATCTTCCGGTCTTAGACCTGAGATAGGTAGAGCCATCTGTCAGAACCGCTGAATGTTGATAAACACCTATTTTTTCCTTCAGGTCATAGTGGAGTTGGGAAGTAAAGAGTTCCCTTTCTTTATCATGTAGCACTACCTGGCCATACAGATCAGATTGATGGGTCGTCCCATCGTAAAGTAGTGTATCTGCATAAACTCTTGTAGAATCTCCTTGAATAATCGTCACATTGCCGAGTGCGTCAACTTTGCGTCCCTTCATTATCGCTGAATCACACAGTAAAAAAGTGCTATCATGCAATAGTCTAACCTGCCCGATCATGCGATGGACATAGTCCTCTCCTACCCGCTCATAGAAGAGATTATCCGCATGCAAGATTTCAATTTCCCCCGTATCCGGGACGCCTCCCCCGGTCACCTCTTGCGCATATACTGAGGCTCCGGAAACGAGCAGAACCAGTGTCGCTACAATACGAAGAAAATACTTGAAAGACATCTATGAATGATTAAAATTTGAAAGCATTTCAGCAGCTTGCTTACCCACCCAAGATCCGAGAGCCACACCCATTCCCCCCAAACGCACCGCGACTCCGATTTGGTCTGTCATCATACGTATAATTGGGGATTTATCCTTTCCTACTCCCAGAAAACCATTCCAACGATAATCAATCTGAGGAGTGCCCCCGTCTAAAATAACCTCAGATAACAGTTGCTCTAAGTATTGGGTAATTTGAGGTATTTCACCGGAACAATCCGTATTGGATCCCTCTAAGTCCAGATGCCTGGCCCCGCCAATCAACACCCTCGACCCGATGTTTCTAAAGTACACGTAGCCCTCTTTCATATGAAATGCTCCCTGAAGCTTCAACCCCTTTATGGGAGCGGTAACCAATACTTGATTGCGGACGGGATGCACATCCAGTTGGGGGATCCATTTTGAAGCGGCTCCGTTATTGGCAAACAATATTTTTCTAGTATGAAAGGGTGCCCTATCTCTAAAATGAAGCTCCACCGTGTCCTCTTGCTCCTGCAAATCGACCATTTCATACCCCCAAAAAATATTAACCCCTTTCGAATACGCCTGACGTACTAGCGCGGCCATCATTCTACCGGCATGAAGGGTGCCTTCCCAACGATTGGTAACTACATGTAAAACTCGCTTCAAACGCATCCTCGTAATCACCTCATCTTGCCTTTCAAATACTGATTTTACTCCTGTGGCATTAGCGACAAGCTCATTTAATGTCGGGAGAGCCTCCATCACTTGCTCAAATGAGGACTCATCTTCAGCGCCAAATAATTCATAAGAACGCGTTTGCTGAAATAACATTTCCGATTTATCCACTAAGGACATGAGGGTGTGCAAACCTAAATACCGCGCTCTAATCAAGGACTCAACGCCCGACACCCCCATCATCTCGAGGTCAGACAATATCTCCGTCGGGCTCCCGAAACAAGCAAAACCGGCATTTTTGATACTTGCGCCATCGGGATGTGCTCCCCGCTCTACCACTACAACTAGCCATTCCGGATGCAGCGTCTTCAGATATATGGCACTGGATAGCCCCACTATCCCTGCTCCGATAATCGTCACATCCCATCGGGGCCAGGGCGCTTCGGCTTGCCATATCGAACCGTTATCCTTCATCCTAGTGGATTAATACGTCTTCGTCATCTCTTCAGGTATCAACATAATATAATCCCCCAAGGTCTTATACTCGTCTTTAAACTCCATGGTTTCACTCTCTACCGGAGCCAATGTGACGATCTTTAACATTGGGGAATACAATCTAAGGTATACATAGATCCCACCGTAATTCTTAGAGTGAAAATCTCCTTGATAGTGTACAAAGGGGACGCCCTTTCTTTTGTTTTTGACTATAAAATAGGCCATGGTTGCATCTTTCAATGCTTGGGCTTTGGTGATGTTGAGGTTAGAGCTGTGCCCCATATCCATCTCCATCATCTCTTGATAATTAGGGGCCGTAGTATCAAAGTGCATCGGCAGAGGAGCAAAATAGCTCTTCGCTTGATCCGAAAGACCTTCAAGCGCTTCATAGCCTCCATTGGAAACAATCCCAGCGTATCTTCGCGGAACATTCGTAGCGTAAAAACCAATCTTACCCGGATACTTTTTTGCCAAATCGAAAATGGGTTTGTAGTCCGTCTTAAAATTCTTCCACCTTTTTATGGCTCCCTTGAGGTAGAAATACTTAAATCGTCCCTTCATGTATTCATCGATAGCCAATTGATCATCCGCCTCAAACATCTCCATCCCAATATCCAATGTAGAATCCTGCCCAAACAAATCCAACGCCACACGATACTCCATCCAATGCATAATCGAGTTGTTGTGAAACTCCCCGATTAAGGTGACATCTGCTTCATGCATCTCCCGGATCATCTCTTTGTAATCTGCCGGAGTTCCATCCGATTTGTACAATTGGTAGGCCTTGGGCTGGTTTTGAGCCAGGATAATACCGGAAGACCATACCATCATTAAAATTAAAATACCCTTCATCATTATTTTTATTTATTTTTTTGAAATAGAAGGCAAAAACCCTCTTCATATTAAATAGTGCACAATCCTCGCGAAACTCTTTCTTCCAAATATCGATAGATTCTTCTTCTCCGAATGCAAAGATACACAAACAGATGAGCTTATTCATGCCAATTGACATATTTGATCTGCAGATATTCTTCCATCCCATAAGCACTGCCTTCCCTACCAAAACCGGATTGTTTAATCCCACCAAAAGGAGCCCATGCAGTAGAAATCGAACCCGTATTTACACCGACCATTCCGTATTCAAGCTCTTTGGAAATACGCCAAATCCTTCCGGCATCGCGGGTATAGAAATAAGAGGCAAGACCATAAGGAGTGTTGTTGGCCATTTCAAGCACCTCTTCCTCCGCCTCAAATGGAATTAGGGTTACTACGGGCCCAAAAATCTCCTCTTTGAAGATATCCATATCCGGAGTTACCCCCTTTAGAACAGTAGGAGCATAAAACAATTGATCTGTTTTTAAACGCTTGCCCCCACAACACAGATGAGCTCCTGCCTCACATGCTCCCCGCACTAATCGATCGACCTTGTGAACAGCAGATTCATCAATAAGAGGCCCCAAATCATAATCTGTAATACTGTCCCCAACCTTTAGTGCATGGATCGCCTTTTCTAATAAAACAGCAAATGGCTTAATCACTGACGCATGGACAAATACCCGATTAACACAGATACAAGTCTGTCCGGAGTTCCTAAACTTGGATAACATTAGTCCTTTGACAGCTTCCTCTAGATCTGCATCCGAAAAAACAATAAAGGGGGCGTTTCCGCCGAGCTCCAGACTAATGCGCTTAACGGTTCCTGAAGCCCATCGCATAAGAAGTTTACCTACTTGTGTAGAGCCTGTAAAGGAAATTTTGGCAACTTTTGGATGAGTGGCCAGGCGCTTACCAATCTCCGGTGGATCTCCCGTTATCATATTAACCACTCCGGGAGGCAGACCGGCTCTTCTTCCCAGTTCCATAATCGCATAGGCGGTCAAAGGAGTTCTCTCATCCGGCTTTACAACACAGGTACATCCTGCTGCCAGAGCAGGGGCTACTTTCCGAATAAACATAGCTGCCGGAAAATTCCATGGCGTGATAATTCCCACTACCCCTACCGGCTGTTTTAAAACGAGGGTATGCGCATTCGCAAAGGGGGAAGACAAGAGATCCCCTTTAATTCGCTTAGCCTCTTCTGAATAATACTCAAGGTAAGAAGCTGCGTATTTGATCTCTCCCACCGCTTCGCGATAGGGCTTTCCCTGTTCCATATTCATCAATCGACCGAGATCCTCCTTATTTTCATGCAATAATCCACACCAACGGGACAAGACTTTAGCTCTCTGAGCTACATCGACCTTTTTCCATGCTACAAAGGCTCGATGAGCCGCACGTATAGCATCATCAATCTCTGTTTCATTTGCAAAAGCCACTTCTGCTATCTGTGTCCGATTAGCAGGATTTGAAACACTGAAACGCTTTTCTGTACTTTGCCATTTTCCATCTATAAATAAGTCGGTATGAAATAGTGACTTATCTTGTAGTTCTTCACTAACGTTATTCATTCTCACTAACTTTTTTTATTTATTAGGCACGAGCCTTAACCAATCGTGTTTACTCCTACTATTAATCTACTGCATCCTTTTCGTCTGCTTCAGAATATAAACCAGCTTCGGCACCATCCTCGAGGGTTCCATGCAATTGAACCGGCTTTGCTCGCAGACGCATATTGAGCATTTCTACCGCCAGTGAAAATGCGATGGCAAAATATAAATATCCCTTTGGGATAACACCAGGTACTGTACCCAATATTTCTAAGCTTGCCATATGTGCACCCTCGAGTATCAACATAAATCCTACCAATATCAGAAACGACAATCCCAACATTTGAATACTAGGGTGTCTATTGACAAAATCACCAACCGGTATAGCAAATAACATCATGATTACCACTGAAAAAACTACGGCAATAACCATAATAATCAAGGCCCCCTCAACTCCATTGGTCATTCCCACCGCAGTCAAAATGGAATCTAAAGAAAATAGGAGATTGATCACCCCTATTTCAATAATCGCACGATACAAGGTCAAACGAGAGGAAGTAGTTTTATGAGTCGGGGCTATGGAGGAAGCATTTCCTTCTAATTTTTCGTGCATCTCTTTCACACTCTTATACAGTAAAAATAAACCTCCTAGAAGCATGATCAAACTCTGACCGGTAAAAGAGGCCTGAAACAACTCAAACTCTATTTGAAATAAAGTCTGGTTCATCGCAATAAGTATGGAAATTCCAAAAAGAAAAATAAGGCGCATTAGCATGGCGAGAAGAAGTCCAATCTTTACGGCACTCCCTCTATCCTCCCTCCTAAGTTTGGTACCAATGATGCTTATAAATATAATATTATCAACTCCAAGAACAATCTCCAAAAAAGTCAAAGTGGTAATACTCAACCAGACGTTAAGACTCATAAAATCAGGAAACAGAATATCGTCCCACATAATAATACGATCATAAATTCAAACACGATAAGACCACTCCGGATCATTCTTCCAACAAATATAGCAAATCTAACAACATTCTAAGTATAATATAAAAAGCAGTCCTGAAATCATCAAGGCTGCTTTATTATATCTATAATGGTATCACAAGGATAGATCCGACAATTGATGGTCAAGTCTCTTCCCTTTAGACCATGATGTTAAAATTTCGAGGGACAACTTCCGGTATACCCCGGCTTATGACGTCTCATCCTTTTTCTATCCTTGCCCAAGTAATATCTCAGACTAATGAGCCCCACACCATACCAATCCTTACTATACTTTCCACCACGAACTCTACCGGTCTCCCGATTGATCTTATTTCCAAGAAGGGCGGCAATTTCACCATTATTCGCCGACAATTCTTCACGAGATACATAATTTTTGCTAACATCATCTAGATAATCTGTTGCCGTCCGTCGCCATGCCAAAGAAAACACCAAGTCTACATAGTCTCGGACAGGATACTTGTACCCCAATCCAAAATTGAAAGCTGTAGTCATCAGGGAGTATTTTGCATCGTATCCCTGCATACCTTGCCCCTCAGTACCTAAGGGTTGTAATGCAATTTTGCTTCCATTGTAATATGTCATTGGATTGAAATGCAAAACGGTCATCCCAATAAAACCATAAGGATATGAAATCCCAATGGGCAAATTAAAAAATCGACCAAAATCAGCTTCAATCTGGACACCCACTTCCATCAGACTCGTCTCAAAATTCAAATCTCTTTGCACTTGCCAATCCTCTACTCCAAATTGATCATCACCGGAAAGCTTGGAATACATCAAGTGACCACGCAAACTGTACGCATTTGAAAAGTAATACGCTGCACTTATTTGCCCGGCAGCATGCGACTGCCTAACATAGGCTTCTAATGAGGGCGAAGACAAATCTCCTGCATATACCGCCCCACCAACTCCGATACCCACATCGTAAAGTTGAGCTTGGGACAAAAAGGGTAACATCAAAAATACAAGCAACCATTTCATGGTAAAAAAATTTTTAGTTAATCGGTTGAACTGAGAAAAGAGAAAAACAAACCTACCTAATCCTCTATCTAAAATGCTAAATTGGATTCTCGCATCAACAAACGCAATAATTAATTGTTCCATCACCTCTTCCAATAAAACCCTAAATCAATATCTAATCAGGCGCAAATATATTACATATTTTTATAATATGATATACATATTGAATATTTTTTTAATATTTATTTATCACAGTAATAGTTTACTGCAGTAAATATCCAAGAAACAATGAAATGGGGAATAACTTCATTCAGAGCGTAAAAGTCTCTTATAAAGAGCAGAAATCAAAAAGGCGACCATATATTACGGAGCATAAATCCATGGCCTAATATAGGGGATTTGTGTAATAATATATTAATAAAAACGTATATATTAGAATATTATTATACGAGTTAAAATAATTCTCAATATAATATTTCAGAAACAGTTTCTGGATTAAAGGGAGACCGTGGATTCATTTAGACGTACCTAACCGCTCAACAAGCCTCTGGGCTTTGGGCATCCAAAAGCCCAGTACTCCAAAATATATCAATATACGACAGTAGAAAAGAAACTATAAAATGGGACGTAACTCTACGCAAAAGAAGCGTTAAGTAGCAAGAATTACAAGAGCATCAATGGTCATACTCTTTGTAAAAACAGTAACGCAACACATCGAACATGGTAACGAGACCTATCAACTTATGATCTTCTTCAACGATCGGAATGGCTTGAAACATATGCTCTAAAAAGAGCTCTGCTGCAGAGCCCACTTTGTCATCGGGTCCTAAGACCGCAAGATGCGTCGTCATGATATTCTTAACCGGAATGGTGGCGTAATCAGCAGGAGACATCTCCATCTTAAACAAATCCCAAGTAGTAACTAACCCTACCAGCTTATCACCTTCAACTATGGGAAGATGATGTACCCGATAAGTCCCTAGAATCTCTCGGGCTTTACCTAACGTATCATCAGGGTTAATGGTTATCAATTCGCCGTACATAATCGATTTGATCGGTTCATTCATCATAACGCAATATCATTTCTTTGTGATGGTAATTAAAACTTGGGCAAATATAGAAAAAATAATTTACCTAATCAACACGCTTATATAGGAAGTATAAAAAAAATCACAAACAGCACAGCTATAGTATTCATCTTATTTTCAAAGACCAATTGTATGTGGGGAAAGCATCCTTGATGAAGTACAGGGGTTAAAGTCAATAGTCCAATCAACCTGAGCATCTCCCTACTATTTCTAAAGGATTTTGACTATCCTTTTCAATTCAAAGTCAATTCATACACCTCCAACGTAAAAAGAAATGAACTAAAACACAACAATATCCCATCTTCATGCTTTATAGTAGAAAAACAAACAACCTATAAAGATATGGGCAAGGAAAAGTTTTCACTAGAATTTATATTTAAAGCATCTCCGGCTATGCTTTATCAATTTTTTACTACCCCTGCCGGATTAACCAGATGGTTCAGTGATAGTGTTGACATATCGGGCAATAAATTTACATTTGAATGGGATGGTGCCGAGGAGGTAGCTGAGTTAGAAGAAGATGAAGCGGATCACCGGCTCAAATTTCGTTGGGAAGACTCTGAAGAAGATGAATTCTGGGAGGTAAAATTCTCCAAATCACCTATTACGAATGAAACCATTTTAGAGGTCATCGATTTTGCGGAACCGGATGAATTGGAAGAACAGAAAGATTTTTGGAAGGAGCAAATCAACCAATTACGCGGGGTGATCGGAGGATAAGCTCACTAAAAAAGACTCCCCTGTTTGCCGGGATAAACTTCTCCGATATGATCAAATGCCTTGGGGGTTGCCTCTCTTCCTCTAGGTGTTCTTTGGATGAAGCCTTGCATAATTAAAAAGGGTTCATGTACTTCCTCGATTGTCCCGGGTTCCTCCCCTACCGCTGTAGCTATAGTTGTCAATCCCACCGGCCCTCCATGAAACTTTCGAATGATGGCATCTAGTATTCTATTGTCCATCTCATCCAATCCACAATCATCGACATTGAGCGCATTGAGTGCAAAATTAGAGATTTTTTTGTCTATCTTTCCGCTTCCTTTTATTTGAGCAAAGTCTCTGACTCTTCTTAAGAGCGCATTGGCGATTCTTGGCGTACCGCGGCTCCTGGATGCGATGACATAAGCTCCTTCATCTGTAATTTCTATATTGAGGATATGAGAAGATCGCTTGATGATTTTCTCCAGTGTAGCAATGTCGTAATAGTCCAAATGACTATTGATACCAAAACGAGCACGCATAGGTGCCGTCAGAAGTCCTTTTCTTGTAGTTGCCCCCACTAAAGTAAATGGCTGAATATTGAGTTGGATACTTCGAGCATTAGGTCCGCTATCGATCATAATATCTATCCGATAGTCCTCCATAGCAGAATACAAATACTCTTCCACTACGGTATTCAAACGATGTATTTCGTCGATAAACAGCACATCGCCTTCATCGAGATTAGTAAGTAAACCTGCCAGATCCCCTGGTTTCTCCAAGACGGGGCCAGAGGTCATTTTTATATCGGCCTCTAATTCATTGGCTATAATATAAGCAAGGGTAGTTTTACCCAGACCCGGTGGGCCGTGTAAAAGAACGTGGTCTAGCGCTTCTCCCCTTAATTTGGCGGCGCCTATGAAAACCATTAGATTTGAAACCAGCTGCGGTTGCCCGGTAAATTCTTGCATTGTAGCCGGACGCAACGCACGTTCTATGGTTTGCTCCTCTGAGTCAAAAGTACTCCCACTGGCATCCAAATGGGGATTAATCATACCCTTATTGTTTTTGTGTGTAACTACAGTTTTGATAGTTAGACTTTTATTCAGTAATCTATTTTTAATAAAACCTCCTTTTCGCCCATTTGTTTGATCAACTTATCACAGGCGGTCTTATCTCCGTAATCCGTCCTACAGAGTAGCTGTCCTCTACAATCGTATAAGACCTTACCAAATTTCCCTTCAAATGAATACACTGACGCAGGGCCTTCTCGGTACATTGAGACGATAGAGGGATTATATTTTGATATAATTTGGTTCATCCAGGCCACTTGAAGAACATCCTTCGTATGAATACAATCCTGCTCCCCAAGTGTATCCAATGCCGGTATCTCCTCCACACACGTAACTTTAACTGCTGCTTCGACCTTTTCACACGATGGAAGTACATCGTCTTCGCGCACCAAAGTCACCCATACATGTCCTCCCGGAGTAAAAGAAAAATCTACATCTTCTATTTTAGTCACTTGATACTTTAAACCTGATTTTAATTTGATGAGCACGCCACAATCAGGAGAAAGTTCCAACACCCCAGGTTCACTACATTTATGGGACGCTTCTTTGTCGACTTTTGCAGGAGAGGCCATTTGAGTTTTGAGCCCACTACAAGCGCCCAATGCCCCTACCCCTACTAGGATAAATAGGGTTTGGAACAAGAATAAGAATAAATTATTTTTCATCATAAATGTCAATTTCCGCGTATCACTTAACAAATACAAACAAACGGTAGCCTTTCTTGACAAGGTATCTCCATAAATCATTCATAGGAATGATAATAATTACCTACCTTTGACGCCTCAAAAATAGGGTTATTTCCCCATAACGAAGTAACTTATTAAAGTATTTCATAATTAAATCATAAGACATGCTTAAACATCACATTAAGATTGTAGACGGGGTGCTGGATGTACCAAATGAACCGATTATCCCTTTTATTGAAGGAGACGGTATTGGACCGGATATATGGGCAGCAGCCTCTCGAGTATTGGATGCAGCTGTTGAAAAAGCTTATAATGGTACGAGAAAAATTCATTGGAAGGAAGTTTATGCCGGAGAAAAAGCATTTTTAGAATTCGGCGAATGGCTGCCCAAAGACACCTTGGATACGATCAAAGAATATCTGGTTGCAATTAAAGGACCTCTTACTACTCCAGTAGGAGGCGGGATTCGCTCCTTGAATGTCGCACTGAGACAAAAACTCGACTTATATGCCTGTGTTCGTCCTGTAAGATGGTACAAAGGGGTGCCTAGCCCGGTGAAGCATCCGGAATATGTAGACATGGTGATCTTCAGAGAAAATACGGAAGATATATACGCCGGTATAGAGTTTATGGCTGGGACCAAAGAAGCCAAAGAACTACGCGATTTTCTAATCAACAAACTTGGCGTCTCAAGCATTCGTTTCCCCGATTCTGCATCCTATGGAGTTAAGCCGGTATCCAAGGAAGGAACGGATCGTCTTGTGAGATCGGCCATTGAGTACGCCTTTGAAAAGAAAAGAGCCTCTTTGACCTTGGTTCACAAGGGGAATATTATGAAATTCACAGAAGGTAAATTTAGAGATTGGGGATATGAGTTGGCTAAAACCGAATTTGGTGCTGTCGATTATGAAGGGGGTCCATGGCAAATTATTCATAAAGACGGTCAATCCCTAATCATTAAAGACGTCATCGCCGATAACTTCCTTCAGCAAATCCTCCTTCGCCCTAAGGCATACGATGTTATAGCGACCCTCAACCTCAATGGAGATTATATCTCTGATGCACTAGCTGCAGAAGTGGGTGGAATCGGAATTGCCCCGGGTGCAAATATCAATTATCAAACCGGAGTCGGCATTTTTGAAGCTACTCATGGTACAGCTCCTAAATATGCAGGAATGGATAAAGTTAATCCGAGCTCCGTTATTCTTTCCGGTGTAATGATGCTAGATTATATGAAATGGCCGGAAGCCGGTGATCTTATTGAAACCGCTTTGGAGAAGACCATTTTGGCAAAAAGAGTCACTTATGATTTTGAGCGCCTTATGGAAGGGGCCACTCTACTAAAATGTTCTGAATTTGCATCTGAGCTAATAAAAAACATGTAGTTTTTAGTGATTATAAAACGAATTATCAAGTCCCTCATTTGTCGGAATGACAATTGGGGGATTTTAGTTTTCACAATGCCCTAACTTCTAATTAGCCTCCTGCTTTCTTGTCTATGCACCTATATCTTCCTATGATTTAATCCTATGTCCCCAGCGGCTTTAGAACTAAGTTATTCCTATTTTAAACGCCGTCTATTTTTTGTCTGATCATGCCAATAAATGGGGGGGTTATCGAGACAAGTGACTCATTCATTGGTGAAGAGTAGGCGAAAAAGAGCAGGTTTAATATGTGTGTTATTTAGTTCTTAAGACACTAGTGTCTTCTAAATGACGTACCCACAATTATTTTTGAAATAATACCTTCAGATACCGACTCTAATGTCCTTTATGTTAAATATGAATTATAGATATTTATAGATATATTATTTCATATATACATCTATTTATGGCATTTTAAACTGTAAAAGCAGAAATATATACTTACCCCTCTCACACACCCTAAGAGCATCTTAGCACTCAGGATAAAAAACATTTTTCATAGCTTTGTGCAATTTTAATTTTAAGAGTTACCTGTAAAAGTACTCTTCACCTCAGAATGTTCAATAGTTTAATTACAACCAAATTAGTATGAAACTCAGATCAATACTTTTCTTTCTACTCTTGGCTGGTCATCTACTCGCTCAAAGGGACGACTTGCCCTATTTACCCTCCAAACTCTATGATACAGGGGGATATGAGATACATCTCTTTAACAATTACTTCACCTGGAGTGATGGTGCTCCAAAAACCAACTATAAGTACGATTTTTTCACATCCAACCTTCAATTTTTATACGGAATTTCGACGAAATTGAATGTCGGTTTAGATGTAAAACTTAGATCTGTTAGCCAGACTTCCGGAACGGACATCCCTGCCTTTGAAGCTTTACAATGGAAAAACACAGGAAAGTATGATGATGGCCTCACTAAAGGTTATAGACGCTCAGGCGTTACCGCCCTAGGGCTGAGATGGAAAATAGCACCTTTTGAGAATGTTCCTAACTTCTCTATTCAACAGACTGTTTATATTCCACTGGGTAAAGAATTGGAAGGGAGTGCTACGAATGGGTTTATCGATTGGGGGGGATATAGCTTTTTTACTCAGCTCTACTACGACCACAGTGTAACCTCGAAGGTCTCTCTCTTCGTAGAATCAGACCTCATCATTGAGAATATAGGCAAGGCCATGTTTGGCCAAGAAGATGGTTATTATCAGATGAGTACGCCTGTATCCGTCATCCTAAGTTATTTTCCCAATCCTCTACATACATTCTATGGTCTAATTAATGTAGCCCCTCAATGGGGAACTACCGTCAAGGCAGATCCTCTAATGAGAACACCGGCTTATACTCCGTTCAATCAATATGGTGTCGGGTATAAATACGCCATTACACGACGAATACTAGCCGAAGTAATTTGGACTAGATTTTTTAACCCGTCAGCGCAAGCCCGGATTTACACCTACAACTTTGGTATAAGATACTTCGTTAATGGTTAATCTCACCTCAATGTAAGCCGAGGGCATACTGCAGCAAAGAGTTTATAGCCATACAAAACTAGCTTTTGCTTCCGTAAATGAGATGAGCAATTCATCTGATAAGATTGAACGAGTTTTGATCTCAAAATGAGAAAGCAGAATGCATCTAATTTATTTCGAGAATAAGGATTAGAAGAAGATATTGACGAAAAGTGTCACAATAGGATGAGCGTACAGTAAGGGATGAAGCTTCAAAGACAGTTAAACTGTGTTTTTTCTTCAATCAATACAGCCAAAAGGATAAATCATCATAGAACAGAATGCCATAAAATCCAAATTTCCTCCATACTTCACATTGATTTTTTACAGTTATGGTATATTTTTTGGGAATTGGGGGGGATATTCCTCGAATTAGATGTACCTTTATCACCCGAATTCTAATCATACAATTATAGACATGCGCAATAATTTTATACTATTTATAGGATTGATTTTAGGCCATATTTCATTTGCTCAACAATTTTATATCAAAGAAATAAAAGAACCACTCCCCAAAAGAGCTGTTCAAATCGCCGCTACAGCAGAAGGAGGATTTGTGGTATTAGACGAGCTGGTAAACGACTCTATATTTTTTCAACTCTTCAAGTATGATACTTGTGGAAATTTGGTCTGGCAAAGAATTTTTCAAGACACTAATTTGTCCGTGTTAAACCACCTCAAAATAGCGATTGACGCCTCCAACACCCTATATATTGCCGGACAAGCCATCCATCGAAAAACCGGAGAAATCGCTATAGCCCTTACGATCATCCCCCCGGACCTCAGTACGGCCAAGACACAATATTATAATAATGGTACTTTACCTCTAGAAATCGACCAATTGTACCTTACCGAAGGCGGGCAACTCTACTTGACAGGCACCTATAATAATCAATTTATATCGCTTATAAAATTCAAGAATGACGGTCAACTTGAATGGGCAAGGGGAATTCCCTCCGCCCAAAATGCCCATATAACGCAAGTAGAAAGTAACAATATTTTACTCACTTCTAACACTGTCGACTCCAACATGATAATGGGGAAGTTCCAACCTAATGGAGATCCTTCTTGGATTAAACTTTTTGAAGATAGTATTACCTATGTCTCTAACCCTTCTTATTCACTCGGTACGTATTATGTGGTAGTCCAAAAAATACACGCTAGCCTCCCCAACGACAATTACCCCTATTCAAGGCAGGTGCTCCACTTTGATATTGATGGGAAACTCCTTCATTCTGGCGAGCGGTTTACAGGGCGAGGACAAGGCTACCTCACCGGCAATGAGCAAAGTACTATTTTCATACAATACGATTCTATTATACAAGATGGACTCAATGCCTTAACTTTCTCCGTATTCAATTCAAGTGGTAGTATTGCTGCTCAATTTTACTATGACGACTTCGAAGATACGCTTACCTACAGCTACTCAGCTCCTGCTTTTACTGCAATTCCCTCAGTAGGCGCTGATAATATAACCTTTGCACTATCTAAGTTTGCCCAGGTAAACGATACGACGTATAAACACTACATCGGCAAGGCCGCCTCCCCCCAATTCAGCTTTGGTATGGGATGCATGACACAGAGCTACTTTCAAAAGGACACAGTTATACCATTTCAGGAGGGAAAAGAATACACAAATGAGTTTGATTTCCAAATCTTAGATAGATCAACTGACACACTGGAGATGTCTTCAAATCTTATCGAAGATCAAACTATTTGCATGATTAGCCCGCAAAGTGGAGAAGAACAGGAATTTCACTGTACCGGAGAATCTGTGATATTTGTTGATCGGCGACTTGGAAAGACCCTCACCATCACTCGTGACACGACCGTCATCAACGACCAATTTCAATTCTGTGGTAATACCATTACCTATTCGACAAAGTATATATTTACTAATCCTTCGCCTAACCTCCCCTTCCCTAAAGCATTTACTCCCAATGGAGATAACCTAAATGATCAATTTGGAATAGTGGTAGACACCCTACAGCAGATTTCCTTTTCTTCCTATAGCCTTTCTATATTCAATCGATGGGGAGAAAAAGTATTTGAATCTACAGATGCGCTACAACGATGGGATGGAACGACTAAAGGGAAACCAGCTCCAACAGGTGTATATTTATTCATCGCCCGGTATGAAGGAAAGATGAACGGCACTTGCGATATTAGTGGTGTCCAGCGAGGAGATGTGACTCTTATCCGTTAGTAAATATCATCTAAAGCATTCACCTCTGCCTGATGTGTTAATCATGAGGAGTTCTATAGGCTTATTTTCCTCTTCCAAGGACATGAGGCTTCTTTGGTATGATCGGCATTTGATATCATTCACATTCCATGTCGTCAACTTAAAAATCTCAGATAATTCCTCAAGAGTACCTACCTAATCCCTAATATAACCCCTTAAAGAAAAAAGGGCAATTCAAACTGTCCTATCTGTAGGATTAGACAGGTAAGTCCAGCGACCTTCGAGGAGACAGGTACTTGACCTATAAACAGCAGCAATCGCACTCTGTAGTATAACCTCATTTTCAACCTACCCTAATTTCAATATATTTGAGTGGTATAAGCATATGGGAAATCTCTATAGCCCCTTCCAACTAGAAGAATAATCTTTGAAAAAATAACCTTTTACAAAAAATAATTGAATTTTCTACCTTCCTTTTACTTTTCTGTATTATATTTGCCATATAAAGTATTTATAAGATATGTTCTATACACACATAATCATATCGCCCACCCCTTTTATGGAGAAGGTAACACGTCTCTTTAGAGGCATTGTCGCACCTTTGCCCATTAACTTTTTAAGGAACAAGGAACAAGGAACAAGGAACAAGGAACTTGTACATTTCATCTATCAGTAAAATTATATCGACTTATTCATTGGTGCTTTTGCGCTGAGGTCAACATAATACCGGACTCGTTATTTCATACAATACCGCATAAGGAGGTTATACTGTGTCTTGTCCGGTGGATGGGGAAGCCTCCGTTTTGGTGAGGGTAAATACACTTCTATTAATAATTTATTATATTTTTCACTCAGAATGGATAGTGAGAAATTATTTTTAATACACTAAATATTAATACTATGAAGTACTTGATGATTATAGTAATTGGAATATTAATATCAATTAACTTTACACATGCAGATACCCCACTAAAGCCTAGCCCACAATGGGTAATTTTGTACGATAGTGACGGTCGTATATCTATCAATGATGATGGAGATTATGATTGTATTGAAGTAATCGAGCAACATGATGATGCCACGTGGACTAGTACATTTGGAGAGGGATGTTAGTCATCGTAACAAGTTAAGGTAAGAACGCAGCGGGAATTCATCAAATATTCCCGCTGTTTTCACTATTATAAATTGTTTTGGACTATCAAAATAATAAAAACATGAAAAATTTATCGTTATTTTCCGGTTTTCTTTCTCTATTCTATGTATTATTTCCGTTCAACATCAAGGCACAAAGCACCATACAGGTGATTTACAGAGAAAAGACTATGATTGATGAAAATAAAATTAGACAAAACTTAAAAAATAAAATAGAAAACACCGCGCGCTTACAGGATTTGTTATTCCGATTAAAAGAGATGGATACCGTTTATCATTATTACACATTGACTATTTCCAAGGGGTATTCGATATGTAAATACGACTCAACCGTTGGGAGAGGAAGTAAGACGACTCCAATCATTTATAAAGACCATGTCAAAAAGATTATTATCCTAGACTATCCCCATATTAAGGGAGGACAAGGAGTGAAACCTTTTCCCACTCTGTCCTCCTGGGAAATATGCTATGATAAAACACTAAAAATCGGGGGGTATCGCAGCTTTAAAGCGACACGATTGGACAAAGCCGGACATAGAATTGAGGTGTGGTTTACGCCGGACATCCCCATTTCTGACGGACCAAATTCATCTGCGGGTTTGCCGGGATTGGTCCTTAGACGAATAACCGAGGGTTCTATTAATAAATATATTACCAACGCTATTCAAATAAATATAACCAAGAAAGACTCGATCATCACCTTGCCCAACAAAAAGCAGTTAAGTGTAGAAGAATTTACTGAGTTGGCAAGGCGTAGTTTTGGATATTAAATATAGATGAGGACCTGTTTTTGATATATTACTGCATTGAAATGAAAAAGAAAAATGTCGTTATAATATCAAGATGTTAACCATTTAGTCTAATTTTCGAAGGAGATTGTCTGAGATGTGGTTTAAACTTACTCTACTGTCCTAACCTAGTTCTAACCTCATGACTGAAATAAAAATTATAGCATGTGCCTATTTTTTACCATTTCATACCTAAAATCCATCCGCCCAATTAGAAGGGGTCTAATCTCTCTTCTGATAGTTATAGGAAGTATAGGGACCTCCACGCCACAGACGCGGATTACCTTTCGTTCGTTGGAGGACAGTGCCGCCATCTCGAATCTGGTCATTCAGATATATAAGGACGCTGCGCACCATCAAATTGCCAGCATAAAGGTCACAGATAAAGTAGGACAAATGATGATTCAAATACCCTCACAGGACAGTATTTATCTACTTACTTCCCACCTTGAGTTTGCCCCAACAACATTTGCTTGTTCCCAAAAAACCTCCGACACTGTGCTTTACCTTAGGCCTCAGATCTTCAAGATAAAAGAAGTCACCGTAAAGGCAAAAAACAATGGCATACGAGTAAAAGGTGACACTATAAGGTTTGATCTAAAAGTATTTAGAAATGCTTCTCAAAAAGATCTAAAGGATTTACTTAAAGACCTTCCCGGTATTGATATTTCAAAGAACGGCAAAATCACATATCAGGGAAAAAATATCGATAAAATACTTGTTTCCGGACGTGATGTTGTTAGAAGCCAATTTGAAGCAATCAATCGACTCATCGCTCCACCAGATCTTGCAACCATTCAAATCACTCCGGGGAAAGTTGAAAATGCTGAGGGGGATAAAGGGCAATACTTGGATTTAATCTTAAAGAAGGATACACAAATATTTCTGAATTCCGAAGTCGGATTAGCACATAACCTAAGAACTGAGCAAACCGGCACTCTACTCTCTACTGGCAAACAACCTTTCCATCATTTTGTATCCATCTCACGTAGAAGGCTGGATCAACCCGCTATAAATTCTGGGGATGCTCTCCGCGAACAAGATTTTGAACTATTGCGAATATATCTTCATAACGCTCCTCTTTCAACAGAAACTCTTCTTTCCCCTAGCACCTATAGAATGGGGCCTAATGATCGTGATATCGGAGTACAATACAATAGTAATTATTTCGATCGTCAGGATATCACTCTTTATTTAAAAGGAGTGGACAGAAAAGGACACGACTTTAGAAATAGTACAACTACTTCCGTAGTAAATGGAGAAGAAATTGAGTCCAGCCAATTAGGCGCAGAAAATAGGGTACAAGGCATTCTGGCTAGTATAAAATGGAAGTATCAAATCTCTAAAAGTCTGCGTGCTTTAAGTTTTATAAAATCTGACTACAACAATCGTAAGGAGGACGTAATGGGCTTTTCCAGTTTCTTAGGTAACAATTCCAAATACAATCAAACCACATCCATAACTAAAGCGAATCTACAAATCCTTCAATCTACTCAATACACTTTGACCAAGAATTGGGAGCTTGGATTATTTATGGAATTTTATCAAAACAAAAAATCCTCTCCATTTAAAGCCCGATCTACTCAACCCATTTTCAGTAATTTAGATACAACTCCCAATACATACATCTTTGAATACGACTTGCTTCGCAGACACCAAAGACTCCTTATTACTAGTTCTATTGACTATAATACACCTCCCCTGTCCTATGGATTAAAATACACAGCGACACAGAACAGTCTACTAGAATCCGGAAAAGCCATGCCTTTTTCAAACACACCTTTTGCAAATGTATATCTAGCACGTAAGGATTATACTCATCATACCCCGAGACTATACCTTATGCGCAAATCCGAAAGATACAAGTACAACATTGAAGCAGGAGTTTTGGTATACAGAATGGATACTGCTCACCATACCACTCTCGGAAGCGACTTCTTTCTAAAAGGGTATTTCCACTACAATATTAGCAAAACACTCAAGTTGCGCTTGGCCTATAATCAGTATAGAGCCCCTTTGCCAATAGAAAATCTTTGGGGTACTCCTACCTTTCTATCCATACGATCTTTTCAAGAGAACACACCTGTGGCAGATGTGTATACCAATATTGTTTCCGGCCTGTTCGTCTTAAAATATTTCTATCCTATTGGGGGGAAGTTCTTTCTTACCTCTGTCCGTTATAGCTACCGGGACTTATCCTTATTGGGTATTCTCTCAACAAAGGATAAATATCAGACCACAACCTATCAACCTGCCCACAACTCGACTACTTTTAATCTGAAGTCCATCTTCATCTGGTCACTTTATCATAGTTCTTTATATTTAAACTTAGACTATATCCGACGGAAAGCACAGTTGCCGCCCTTGTCTTCCCTTGGGATATACAGTTATCAAAAAATCACCCAAAGAACCAGATATACTCCTAATCTTGGGAAAAAATCCTCGTTGAGCCTAGAGGTTGAGGTTTCTAGAATACAACAATCTTATGCTTTGACTCCTCAGTCTCAAGCTTACACACTGTGGGCACCTTCACTAAATTTTAGACGACAACTTGGAGAGCAATGGCAATTCGAAAGTAAATATGAAATGATTTACCAGCTTCCATTTCCAATCCAGCATATCCTATCAGGAAGCCTAGAGTTTAGTATTATTCCAAAACACTTATCCGCTTCTATCTTTTTACATGATCTCTTGCGATTCAATGAGGCGACCAATTATACAACCCTAATACAGTCTGACTTCATTGCCTTACAGTATAATCAACGTATCGGAGGATATATTTTAGTCAAATTACAATACCGATTATAATGCCTAACCAATATCAAGAGACTGACTATAAAAAGTTTAGTTTTCATTTTCTCTGTTTCAAAAAAAAAGGGAGAATCCTTATATGGACTCTCCCTTATTAGGTGTATATAAAAAACATTTATATACTAGCTTTTATTTCCCATACCGGGTTGAGAAGTAGGGGCTGCATCTTTGGTCTTGGCTCCTTTTGTGCAGGTCTTGGCACCTTTACAACATGCCTTTTTTCCTCCTTTACAACAAGCCTTTCCACCCTTTGAACAAGTCTTGGCTCCCTTTGAACAAGTCTTACTTCCTTTAGCACAAGTCTTTCCCCCTTTACAACAGGCTTTTCCTGCTTTAGAGCAACTTTTCTTAGCGGCGTAGGTTACTTCTTTGCCATCCTTATCTAGTACCGGAACAAGGGCCTTGCGCTCTACATCGTATTGCATAACAGTAGTAGTTCCATCCGCATTCTTGCGATAGAACCCTTGTTTACCGGAATGCTGACAGGTTTTTACCGAGATATTAGGGTCTGCAGCGGCAGCTTTTTCGCCCGGCGTTAATTGATCCATCGCATTTTCCACTTTAGCTGGAGCGTCTTTAGCTACAGTTTTAGCTGCATCAACTTGAGCATTGCCCATCAAAGCAGTCAACGAAAGAATAGAAAGAATAAAGAATAATTTTTTCATAATTTAATATTTAATATAAACAACAGGATAAAATCGATACAAATATAGGAATTAATCCAACACAGAAGTAGTATTAAGCTTAATTTTAAGTATTTCTTAACACTATTCGGTTAAAATTGGGTATGAAATGGCAAAATTTCAATTTTTTGATAAAAATCAAACCAAAATATATTATTATAAAAATTCATATAAACCTTTTGCTTTGGTTAAAGAGATCTCTTTTCAGAGAGCCTATTACATCCGATCCGGCATTTGGACCCCCAGTATATTCATACCGCTTTGTAAGACGCTTGCAACCCTATTGGCTAATGACAAACGGAAAGATTTGGCTTCCTCCGTCTCGGCACTTAGTATCCTAACCTCGTGATAGAATCTATGAAATGACTTCGCCAATTGGTAAAGATAGACCGCTAACCCGGAAGGGTTGTATTCCACCGCTGACTCCTCCAAAATGGAGGGATAGTCATGAAGTAGTGTTAATAGGTGTTTTTCTTCCTTTTTAATAGAATGGTATTCTTTACTATTGCCGGGTTGAGAAGTGGCTGAATCTTTTCTTTCCAGAGATTTAATCCTAACAAATGCGTTTTGGATATAAGGTCCCGTCTGCCCTTGCAAATCAACAGACTCCTCCGGATTAAAAACCATTTTCTTTTTCGCATTTACTTTTAGGATGTAGTATTTGAGTGCTCCAAGGCCAATCATTTCATACAATGCTTTTCTCTCTTGCTCCGGAAGCAGCTGTAATTCTCCTCTATCTTTAGATTCGTTTTCTGCTAGAGAGACGACCGCATTCATCAGATCATCCGCGTCTACTACTGTCCCCTCCCTCGACTTCATTTTGCCATCCGGCAGTTCCACCATACCATAAGACAAGTGGTGCAAACCTGCTGCATAAGGCGCCTTTAGCCTTTTCAATAATTCGAACAACACTTTGAAGTGGTACTCTTGCTCATCCGCAACAACATAGACAAACCGCTGAGTGTCAAAGTCTTCATATCTCAGATGGGCCGTCCCCAAGTCTTGAGTGATATAAACAGAGGTTCCATCACTTCGCAGGACGATTTTTTTGTCCATACCTACGTCTTCAAGATTAGCCCATACCGAACCATCTTTTTCAGTGTAGAAGACTCCTTGTTCTATCCCTTGCCTAACCATAGTTTTGCCGATACTATAGACCTCTGACTCATAATAATTCTTCTCAAAAGAGGCGCCTAACCTTTGGTAGGTCTTTTCGATTCCCTCCAGCACCCAACCATTCATTGTCTGCCAAAGTGCACGCACCTTTAGGTCGCCCTTCTCCCAATTCTGTAGCATTTCCGTCGCTTCTCGTCCTAAGGGACTATAATTGTTAAAATAAGTGTTTTTATACGTCCCAAAGAAGCTATCCGAATCCTTGGCATCGCTTTGCTTATAAAGTGCCTGAGCTTGTTCTGAGGATTGCCATTGCTTATATTCCTCTTTAAAAGCCTGATCAAACAGCACATAATATTTCCCTACAAAGTGATCTCCTTTCATCGGAGGATTTGCAGTGAAAGGTGTTTCACCATCTCCCCATTTCTGCCAAGCCAGCATCGATTTGCAAATAGCAATACCGCGGTCATTTATGATCTGTGTTCGGATGACTTCATGTCCCTGACTTTGGAGTAAACGCACCATCGCACTGCCTAATAAAATATTGCGGATATGCCCCAGGTGAAGCGGTTTATTCGTGTTGGGGCTAGAATACTCTATTAGTACCTTTTTACCCGAAGGAGATTTGAATCCGAAATGAGGTTCTCTGTTCATCCATGCCAGCATGGCGTGCCAATAATTATCGGAGAAAACTAAATTAAGAAACCCTTTAACTGCATTAAAATCTTCCACAAAGTCAAGATTGGACTTTAAATAGGCTCCCAATTCATTGGCTAATTGTTCAGGGTTCTTCTTAACATATCGCACAAGTGGAAAAACAAGTAGGGTCTGTTCTCCTTCAAACTCCTTGCGAGTGGGCCCTATCTGAATGTACTCAATACCTACTTTTGCCTGGTAAAGCTCATCTAGTCCCTTTACGACCGTAGTCCTTAATATATCATGTAAAGTAAAATCTGCCATTTTCCTCGAATTATTGAAGCGCAAAAATACTACAGTTAGAAGGTTATTTTGCTTTTAGAAGGTCTTTCTTTCTGCCAATGATATATCAATACCTATAAATATCGACGAATCAAGGCTTATACCGGGCATTTAAAAAAAGAAAACACGGTATGCCCATATTTCTTGGAATGGGTAAACTCAGGGTAATGCTCCAGGTAAGTATGGGCGTCATGTTCTACGACTAATACCCCGCCTGGGGATAATAAACCATTGTCAAAAATCCATTTGGGTAAAATTGGTAATTTAGGCCATCTATAGGGCGGGTCTGCAAATATAATATCAAATGGGGTCATTTCATACTTTAAAAATTGTTCTACATCAGACTGGACAAAGTGAATATACTCCTCTACTTTAAATTTCTGGGCAGTATCCTTAATAAATCGAATACAACTGGCATGACGATCGACGACAGTAGAATCCTTACAACCTCTAGAAACCGCCTCGAAGGTGATCCCCCCCCAACCACCAAATAGATCTAAAAATCTACTGGACTTTAAGCTATATTGGTGATCAAGAATATTAAAAAGAGCTTCTCTTGCCAAATCCGTAGTTGGTCTTGTGTCAAATTTACCTTTCGGTGGAGTAAATCTCAATCCCCCCAACGACCCACTAATGATGCGCATATTCTATTCTTAACTTTCGATGTACAGATAGATGATCCCAATATTTATGATACTTCGGGAGGAGACACTCCGGAGAGCTGTAGAAATAAACATTTTTGAAGTATTTTCGCAAATTAGAGTAGATGGAGCTATCCTCTTCTATTTGACCATAGAGATAAAGCGGAATTGTCCCGGTACTTGAATTTGTCATTTCATAGGCCAACAAAGTGAAGTAAATCACCTCTTCAGAAGTCTGAAAATCAAATTGATTGCAAAATAACAATTTATTCTCTTCCACGACGACGATAAGAATCCGGGAAGCACCAAATCGAAGGTGAACACCATCAAGTCCTGATCTCATCCCCAACTCTCTGATTAAATGGGTGATATAATGTTCGGTCTTCGTAGCGTCCGGCATCAGATGAATTGCTAATTCTTCCGGTAATTGAACACGATATGCACCTCTTGCTCCAAATTGGAGTAACGCGTCCATATCAAACTGCTCCGTTCCAGCTTTACCACTGATAGGATTAATATTTTTCTCAAGAATAGAATAGTGATCCCTTTCGTCTATCAGCGTATAAATCGGGGTATTGAATAGGATCAAAACCATGTCCGCCAACTGCACATCATCATGCCATTCTTTCGATGAACTTAAACTTTGAAGATGTCCTTCCTTGACAAATGAGGGAAGATCCTCGCATTTCAAATTATCAGGAACACAACTCCATGAGATGCGAGCATCATCAAGTATTACGCAGAGACTATGCAAATTCAGATTTTTGATCCTTTAAATAAGATATTACTCCCAGTTCCCAGAAGTAGACGGTTTAGTTCGATCCCCAAATTTCAAGGGGGCATCCGGGTCAAAACTACTATTGGTCTTAGCAAAACGAGGGTCTGCATATTTCCCCATAAAGACCTTATAATAAGTCGTAACTTCTACGACAGGTACCTTGGTCTTTTGATACTCTATGGTATCGGCAAAAACTTCAAACTCCTTTCCTTTACCGTAAGGCACCAAGCGAAGGGAATCTAGATTGAGACCAAGCGCACGAATGGTATCAATAGCGCGATAATAGGAAGTATCGTAAATGATGGCTTCCGGGTCATCCGGATTATTAGGATCCTGGACCGCTTTGTAAACCGGAACGCGTCCATTCTTCAAAACCGTCTCCAAGGTATCAAAGGAGGGCGCAAATTGGCCTGTAATGTCCCGATAAATTTCTTGGGCAGTACGAACATCTTTAAGTCGCTTAATAACGGTGATTTCGCGGTTTGATTTGACATTGTTAAACATAATGGGCTCTTTTATGCTGTTGATCAACAACATCGCTAATATTATTACGCCCAGTATTAATAGTAATCCAATAATTCGCTTCATCATTGTTTCCTGAAAATTAATGTTATAAAATGATTTTCAAATAGTTTTAGGTAAAAATACACCTTAGCATCGTGCAATAATAGGTATTTTTGTGGAAATTATTAAAGAATTATGAAAATAATCCTTAGAACTTTTTTTTAAATGAGCAACAGGAGGAAAGGTAAAACCAAACTTAATAAATGAATATCAATATTTTAGCTATAGAATCTTCTTGTGACGATACATCTGCTGCCATTCTTCAAAATGGAACAATATTATCAAATGTTACCGCCAATCAAACCGTACATGAATCCTATGGGGGAGTCGTCCCCGAGTTGGCTTCAAGGGCGCATATGGCACAGATAGTACCAACTGTCGATCTGGCATTGAAGAAGGGGGGAATATCTATCGACGAATTATCAGCTATTGCCTTTACTCGAGGTCCCGGATTGTTGGGCTCTCTCATTGTTGGGGTTTCCTTTGCCAAGGGTTTGGCCTTGCGTTTGAACATACCGCTCATCGAGGTTCATCATATGCACGCTCATATACATGCATTATTTATTGGGGAAAGAAAACCTTCCTTTCCCTTACTTAGTCTAACGGTGTCCGGCGGACATACTCAGATCAGTGTGGTTCACTCCCCTTTGGAAATAGAAGTAATAGGTAAGACAAGGGATGATGCTGCCGGTGAAGCGTTTGACAAAGCGGGAAAGCTAATGGGTCTACCCTACCCCGCCGGACCGGTTATCGATGAATTGGCCAAGGCGGGAAAGCCGGTTTATTCTTTTCCTGAACCTCGGGTCCCGGGTTTAGACTTTTCCTTCAGTGGATTGAAAACATCATTTTTGCAGTTTCTCCAACGAGAAATGAAAAAAGATCACCATTTCATACAAAACAACCTTAACAACATCTGTGCCTCTATCCAAAACAGAATTGTAAGTATACTGCTCAATAAGCTTATCTCTGCTTCCGAACAAACCGGCATCAAGGAAATTGGTATTGCCGGTGGGGTCTCGGGCAACTCAGAACTTCGCAAAACCCTTGCACACATCGGTCATAAAAGAGAATGGAGTATCTATATTCCTCCAATAGAATATTGTACGGACAATGCAGCCATGATTGCAATGACGGGATACTTCAAATATCTCGAAGGACAGTTTACTGACCAACGCGTCACACCGGAGCCAAGATGGACTCAATAAACCTTTCTTACATTGGTTAAGGTCATTAAACTCAAAACAAAAAAGGGAAGAGCAGCCCACTGCATCCTTCCCTTATATCGGTAGTATACTTGTATTTCAAAAAGTTAGTATTTAAGCACAAATGATTTTATGGTCAAATACTATCGTCATGCTTTTGTATGAAATTTATGATTCATAAAATTCATGTTTATTTCATACCATCATAAACTTTCATAACAGCACGGACATGTTCAGCTGATTCCTTCAGAAGGGCACTTTCCTTTTCATCCAACTTCAAGGTGATAATCTCCAATATTCCTTCTTTACCGAGTTTTACTGGAACGCCAAGATAAATTCCATCCTGGCCGTATTCTCCTTCCAACAGAGCACAACAAGGGAAAATTCGATGCTCATCTCTAAGAATCGCCGTCACCATTTGAGAAGCTGCAGCTCCCGGAGCATACCAGGCAGAAGTTCCCATGAGTTTCACTAATTCTCCCCCCCCTTTCTTTGTTCGTTCTATTATAGCTTGCAGGACGTCTTCGTCGATCAGGTCTCGCACTGGGATTCCACTTACCGTGGTATATCGGGGCAAGGGCACCATCGTATCTCCATGCCCTCCCATCAATACCGCCTGGATATCTTTAGGCGAAACTTGAATCGCCTCTGCGATAAAAGCCCGATAACGAGCTGTATCCAAGATCCCCGCCATTCCCATAACTCGATTCTTCGGCAGGCCACTTGCTTCATGCGCTGCATAAGTCATCACATCTAAGGGATTAGACACGATAATGAGAATCGGGTTTTCGTTATACTTCATCACTTCCGCAGTGACGCTCTTTACAATTCCAGCATTGATAGAGATTAAATCGTCTCTACTCATTCCTGGTTTTCTAGGGACGCCTGCTGTAATAACAATAACATCACTTCCCTTTGTCATAGAATAGTCCTCTGTACCTGTCACTTTAGTAGAGCAATAAACAATAGGAGCTTGCTCCCACATATCCAGGGCCTTTCCCCTGGCCATATCGCCTTTGATATCGACCAGAACCACTTCGTTGACGAGGTCTTCCATAGCAAGAACATTAGCAACTGTAGCACCTACGTTTCCAGCGCCGATGATTGATACTTTACTCATAGTTTTATATTTATTTTTTATGAAATAGTAGATTGTAGACCGCAAAGATAAGCCCGGAATCGAGTGGGCGCAGCAAATTGTAAAATAAAATACATATTGGCAACAATTTCATATGAAAAAGCCATTATATAATGACAAAACTGAGATTTTTTATAACTTTGATGCTTCATACTTTAGTCAATCTCGCATTTTAAACTTTTACTTATGAAAAAATGTTTCTCATACTTCTCATTTTCAATCATTTTAAGCTTGCTTTTTGTTTCTAATTTATCGGGACAAGAGCAAACGCCTCGCTGCGGAACTACGATAGAAGACCAAGCTATTTTAGGGGAGAGGTTGCGATACAATAGAGCACACCCCTCTCCAGAACTGAGAACGGGAGGAGCAATATACATTCCAATGATCTTTCATTTGGTTGGAAAAAAAGACGGGTCGGGAAGATTCGATCGCTTAGATAAGGTTTTGGATGCGATCTGCAAGCTCAATCATGACTACGGACCTCAGGGCATGGTCTTTTATTTGGAAGGCGTAACCGAGAGTATAAAGGAGCTCAATCACACTGCTTCCTGGGATAATCCCAAGGGGCAATTCTCAGGTATCAAACTCACGAATACCGCCCACAACTCCAGCAATGGTTATGCCGTAAATATCTTTGTCGTTAATGACATTAAAGATGGTAACAATCCCGGGGAGATATTGGGCTTCTATTCTCCACAAGGAGATTATGTCGTAATGAAATCCAAAGAAATCAAGTCTCCCTCCTCTACCTTCGCTCATGAGTTGGGGCATTTCTTTTCTTTAATGCACCCGTTTTATGGTTGGGAAGGGCGATCTTATAATTACAATAGTCCGACGCCTACCTCTATATTTTATGCAGGCCGACAAATTCTAGTGGAGTATGTCAGTCGGACTAAAAAACAAGGAAATAATAAACTCTGTGAGGTCGCTGCGGATCAACTTTGTGATACAGAAGCCAATTATAAACTCGGATTTGGTTATAGCGGATGTGATTGGACGGGCAAGGCCAAAGATCCGGACAACGAGATGCTCCATCCCCAAGAACGCAATTTCATGGCCTATTTTTTGAACTGCAATAATTACAGCTTCACGGATGAACAAGGTGCCGCTATGCAAAGAGATTACAACAGTAATCAGCGTGCATTCCTTCGCCAACACACCGTTCCCAACCTCGGAGAACCAGGTGAAACAACTCCTACATTCCCTGAGAACAACCAGACTTTGGATTATTATGATGTCGTAACTTTGGACTGGACTGACGCACCTGAGGCGACCCACTATCTGGTAGAACGCGCAACTCGTTCGGCATTTAGTACAGGTTACACCAGTTTTATAGTAGATAAGAGTGAAATAACAATGACTGACCTCGCCAAGAGAAAAACATATTATTGGAAAGTAACACCGCTCAACGACACACATCTCTGTGGATCTGCTACCAAAACTCAAAAATTCAAAACAGGCTCCAAAATGTATACTGCAACCAAAGACCTCAATGGGGTCCAGGATTGGTATATCGTACAAGGGAACGACTCGGATCATCCGACTCATATAATCTTGAATACCACCCAATCCTGGAAAGGACAAGTTAAGCTCCTGTCTCCGGCAGGAATTGTCCTTTCGACACAAAATGTAGAAATTGCTCAAGGTCGACATATCCTCCCGATAAAGACAAATCTCGCTCAAGGCCTGTATCTTGTATCTTTAAAAGGGGAAAATGGGGGAATTGACACTAAAAAACTCCTTATTTCAAACTAGCTAGGGACATTGTAAAAGAATCGTTCTTCAAATCATGTACCATGGTTATGAAACACTATATTAGATATTTATCAATACTTGTGATTCTTTGTTATACGTCGCCAAGTTCCGGTTTCGGACAAACTCCGGATTTAGATCCCTGTGGGACACTTCCGACACGAGATGCATGGCGTATCCATTACCTCCGACACTCCTTAGACTACCGTGTCGTGGAAGACTCTATACTTGATGTTCCACTGAAAATACATCTCTTAGGAAGCGACGACAGTTCACATTTTTATAAACGAAGATTTTTAATGGCCGCGTTGTGTCAATTGAATGAAGATTATGCAGATGCTAATATCCGTTTTTACGTATATGGGGATGTTGATACAATTTATAATACCAAATGGAATGGAATTGGTGATATTTTAGAAGGAGCTGAACTAATGCTTGCCAATAATGACGATCAGGCCATCAATTGTTATCTCGTCTCTTTTGCCGCTAGATTTTGTGGTTTCAATCTCCCTTATGCCGGTATAATTTTGGATAAAGAATGCTTAGATAGAGGTAGTCATACTTGGGCACATGAGTTAGGGCATAATCTCAGTCTGCCGCATCCATTCCTAGGATGGGAAGGCACGACATACAATTACAACTACAACACACCGAAGATACTTAGGTACGACTATACTTTATTCAAAGACAGCCTTATTACTGATACCACTATTTATGACACTGCTATCGTCGAATTGGTAGATGGGAGCAATTGCGAAGAAGCTGCCGACCGAATTTGTGATACCCCGCCCGACTACTTATCCAAACGTTGGTCTTGCGATGAAAACGGCAGAAGCCGGACCCTACAAAAAGACTACAACGGGGTTGATTTTAGGTCAGATGGAACACTATATATGTCTTATAGTGCCAATGGATGTCAAACCCGGTTTTCTCCCGAAGAAATTAAATTGATGCGAGCTACCCTTCTTTATAAAAAGGCATTTCTCTTTGAGCCGACCCCTCCGGAAGTCCTAGAAGTAGAAGAAGTATCCCAGCATCTTCTACCTTTAGAGGGAGAAGAAGTCCCCATTAATCAAGTTTATTTGGAATGGGCCCCACCGGCAGGAGCCACCAACTATGTCGTTCAAATTAGCTTAAATAAATCCTTCAGCCGTGTCAAGTATGAAAAGGCCACCAAAGAGCCTCATATGCTCGTTACGGCACTTTCTGTACCCAGAAAATATTATTGGCGGGTATTTTCTTATGGCTTGACAGATTATTGCTCAGATAAACCACCTGTAACCAGTTTTGTGGGCAGGGAACCTGTTAAAGTTAAAGACCATACCGATAGGTCTGTAACTGCTTCCTATTTTTCCTCTCCCGGAATTCCGGCCAGGATTCGTTTAAAATCCGATCATAATGATCGTATAAGACTTCGTATTTACGATATATTGGGTCGACCTCTCACCTCAAGCTCATATGAGATTCACAAGGGGGAACAGACACTCCCATTCCATTCTAATTACAACGGTTGGGTCATCGTACAAATCAGAACGCAACAGGGAGAGATC
>Ga0256841_1000676_pt1 | contig 33450 bp, 35 predicted proteins | sample 356308metaG_FD_185971 | JGI IMG/M metagenome (GOLD analysis project Ga0256841, IMG submission 185971) | Hydrothermal vent microbial communities from Mid Atlantic Ridge, Atlantic Ocean - 356-308 | ecosystem: Environmental > Aquatic > Marine > Hydrothermal vents | place: Atlantic Ocean: Mid... | reverse complement strand
CTGGGCCGCGAGCAGATCCGGGCCATCGCGAACATCCAGATCGACTACCTGCGCCAGCGGCTGGCGGAGCGGGATCTGTCACTGGAGCTCACGGATGCCGCCCTGGACAAGCTCGGCGAGGCCGGCTTCGACCCGGTCTACGGGGCGCGGCCGCTCAAGCGGGCCATCCAGCACCAGCTGGAGAACCCGCTGGCCCAGCGCATCCTGGCCGGCGAGTTCCATCCGGGCGACACCATCGCGGTGGACGTCGAAGACGGCCAGCTGGTGTTCCGCCGTCGGGCGGCGCAGGCCAGCGCGGCCTGAAATTGCTGCTGAAGCCCGTGTCTTCGGGGCGGCCTCTGGCCGCCCTTTTCAATGGGGCGGGAATCAGGCGGCTGCTTGAACAAGTATTGGCCAGTCAGTAGTATTGCGGCTTCCGGGTCCAGACTCGGGCAAAATAATCAGGAGGAGAGAAAAATGGTTATAAAAAAAGCTGTTACAGCGGCAATGGTTCTGTTGGCAGCTGGGATGGCCGGTTCGGTGCAAGCCGCGAAAGGCTTCAGTTACAGCTACGCCGACTTCGGTTACCTGCGTCAGAACTTCGACACTTCGGATACTCCGTACAACGACATCCACGAGGATGGCGTTGCCGTGGATGGCGCCTTCGGTATCTACAAGTATATCTCGCTGCGTGCCCAGTTCGGCCGTAGCCGCCTCGACTTGTCGGGTGACTCGGTAAGTGAAACGCGTTTCGCCGGCGGACTGCTTGGACACTTCCCCATTGTTGCCAAGAAGCTGGATGTGTACGGCGAATTCCTCTACTTCAACTCGAAATTGAACGACAGCAATGTGAGTTCCAATACCGATCTGGGTGCCGATTACACGGCAGGACTGCGTTTTCAGGCATTGAAGAAGCTCGAACTGGATGCCGGTTATCATCGCATCGGTGGAGACCTGGACGAGGGATTTGGTACGGTGGCGGCCCTGTTCAGGGTGACCAAGAAGCTCGATCTGGTGGGCAAGGCGGAATTCGGCACCGATGATGACGAGCGCTATTTTGCGGGTGTGCGTCTTAACTTCTAGCGTCTTCGACGTGTGGCGACGAATGCTCGCTTGTGCTGCCGATAGAATCTTTGTCGCGCGTTGATTACCCGTTTTCGCCGCTGGAGATCTTGTGCAGTACACGATCCAGGCTTCGGCTGCTCAGCAGTCTTTTCAGATAACCGAATAGATAGGTCGGGAAAGTTACATAGTAGCGCGGTCGCGGAGGGATATGCTCCAGCGCTTTGATGACTTTCCCGACCACCGCTTCCGCCGGTAGCGTGAACGGCGCTGCCGGTCCTTCTTTCTCCAGCCGTTTCAGCATGGCCGCGTAAGTGTCGCGATGTACACTGTGTTCCCTGTCGACGGTGCGCAGGAACACCTGTTTTGCATTCTGCCGGAAGCGGCTGGTGATGGGGCCCGGCTCGATCAGTATGGCGTGCACGCCGCTGCCGGCCAGTTCCAGCCGCAGGGTGTCGTAGAACCCTTCCAGCGCGTACTTGCTGGCGTTGTAGGCGCCGCGCCAGGCCAGCGACACGAAGCCCAGAACCGAACTGTTCTGGATGATGCGCCCCTCGCCCTGCCGGCGCATGACCGGGATGAGGCGGCTGGTCAGCTCTATGGTGCCGAACACGTTGGTCTCGAACTGGGCGCGGATGGCGGCGCGGTCGAGATCCTCGATGGCGCCGGGCTGGCCATAGCCGGCGTTGTTGAACAGGCCATAGAGGCGTCCCCCGGTCTCATCCAGCAGCCTGTCCACGGCCGAGTGGATGGAGGCGGAATCATCCAGGTCGAGCTGCAGGCACTGGAATCCCTCGCCGCGCAGGCGCTCCACGTCGGATGCCTTGCGGGCGCTGGCGAAGACGCGATAGCCCCGCTGCCGCAGCAGGCCGGCGGCGCAGTAGCCGATGCCGCTGGAACAGCCCGTTACGAGAACACTGCGTTGTGCCAAGGTCTCTCCTCTCCATTGTACCGCGCTGTTTTCGCGGGGATTTCAATCATTCCCCCGTCTCGCGGCCGGGTGCGCCCACCTAAAGATCTGGCCGCGTCCGGCGATACAGCGGATGTGAACCACACGGGTCTGACCCTCGCAAGCAAGCAGTAAGGAGAATCGTTCATGGATCTCGCAACCCTGGTCGGGCTGTTGGGCGCCTTTGGTATCATCATCGCCGCTATTGTGGTCGGCGGCAGCGCAATCATCTTCGTCAACATTCCCTCGCTGCTGATCGTCGGCGGCGGCACCATATTCGCCGTCCTGATGAAGTTCCCCATGGGGCATTTCTTCAGCGCCTTCAAGGTTGCCATGAAAGCCTTCATCAATAAAGCCGAGGATCCGAAGAAGCTCATCGAGGAAGGCGTCGAGCTGGCCAACATCGCCCGCAAGGAAGGTGTGCTCGGCCTGGAGGGCCAGGACATCGACAACGAATTCCTCAAGCGCGGCATCCAGCTGTGCGTGGACGGCCACGAACCGGATTTCGTGCGCAGCATGCTTACCAAGGACATCAACATGACCATCGAGCGCCACGAGCGCGGCCAGGCCATTTTCAAGGCCATCGGCGACATGGCCCCGGCCATGGGCATGATCGGCACCCTGATCGGCCTGGTGCAGATGTTGTCGGCCATGGACGATCCCAAGTCCATCGGTCCGGCCATGGCGGTCGCCCTGCTGACGACCCTGTACGGGGCCGTCATCGCCAATGCCTTCGCCCTGCCCATCGCCGACAAGCTCGCCCACCGCAGCCAGGAAGAACGTCTCAACAAGGCACTCATTCTCGAGACCATCAGCTCCATACAGGAAGGTCTCAATCCGCGTGTCATGGAAGAGCTGCTCAAGACCTATCTGCCGGCCAGCAAGCGCGACACCGTAGGTGAGGCGGCGGCCGACGCGGCCTGATCCGGCGCCGCCACGACCCGATTCGCAACGGAAGCCTGCAACATGTCGGACGACGCACCTGCCAAGAAAGCGGACGAAGGCGCACCTGCCTGGGTCATGACCTTCGCGGACCTGATGTCCCTGCTGATGTGCTTCTTCGTGCTGCTGCTGTCGTTCTCGGAAATGGACGTGGCCAAGTACAAGCAGCTCGCCGGGTCGCTGAAGTTCGCCTTCGGTGTGCAGCGCGAGATCAAGGCCAAGGAGCCGCCCAAGGGCATCAACGTCATCGCCCAGGAATTCAGCCCCGGCCGGCCCGAGCCGACACCCTTCAATGTCATCCGCCAGATGACCACGGCGGACAAGAACATCAACCTGGACCTGGGCAAGGAGCGCCGCCGCCCAGTGCCGACACCCAGGGCCGACCGGGTGCCGGACAGAGAAGCGAGTTTCAAGCCGCACGAACGCGCCAGGGCGAAGGCCGACGCCGATGCGGGGCAGAAGGCGGGCACCAAGGCCGATCTCAAGGCTGGTCAGCAGGCCGGCCAGCGGGCGCAGCTCATGCCGGGCACCCGCAAGGGCCAGGCCGACGGCCTCAGCGCCCAACAGAAGCAGGCCTTGCAGAAGGCCAAGAAGCTCGCCGCCATTCGCCTGGAGGAAAAGTTGAAGGCGGAGCAGCAACTGGCTGCACGGAAGCCGAAGGAAGCGGTGCCGGTAAACCGCAAATCACTGGAAGAAATGATCAAGGCGCGAGAGAAGGCCGAGCGCCTGAAGAAGCTGGAGAAGAGCGCCCGGCTCATCAGCAACGCACTGGGCCACGAGATCAAGGCGGGCTCCGTCGATGTCGAGCTGGAAGGCCAGAAGATCATCATCCGGGTGCGCGAGAAAGCCTCCTTCGGCTCCGGCCAGGCCGAACTCAAGGGCACTTTCCGGCCGCTGCTGGCGAAGGTGGCGAAGATACTGAAGAACTCGGAAGGCAAGATCGTGGTGGCCGGCCACACCGACAACCTGCCCATCTACACGGAACGCTTCCGCTCCAACTGGGAACTGTCCTCGGCGCGTGCCGTGTCCGTGGTGCACGAGATGATGCTGGCCACCGACATGCCCGCCGACCGCTTCCTGGTCGAGGGTTATGCCGACACCCGGCCGGTGGCGCCCAACGATTCCGCCGCCAACCGGGCGAAGAACCGCCGGGTTGAAATCATTCTCATGCAAGGTGAGGATAAGGAGGGGGAGGACATCAGCGCGGCGGCTCCCGCGAAGGCTCCTGCGAAAACAGCACCCGCGTCCAGGGCGGCCGCCAGGCCGGCAGCCGGCGGGAACACAAAGCCCGCCCCGACGAAGGCGAGCATCAAGGCGCGCGGCAGCAAGGCCAGGTCCGGCTCGCCGGGCATCAGGGCGGGGGGCAGCCGGTGAACGGTCAGGAATCAGACGACATGAGTGAAGAACGCAGGGAATATTTCCGCATCGACGACCAGATCGCGCTGGAGTACCGCGTTATCGACGAGGCCGATGTCGAGGCAATCCGGGACAAGATCCATGCGGCCGTGCCCGACAAGTTCATGACCGCCTCCAGTTTCGCGGCCACCTCGCGCCAGATCGCCCATCTCCTGCACCGCCTGCAGCCGCAGTCGCCGGAGCTGGTGCGCTGCCTGCAGGCCATCGACCAGAAGCTCAACACCCTGGCACAGTTGTTCGTGGCCGAGGAGATGAAGATCGAGACCCAGCCGACGCGCGAGGTGAACATCAGCGCCGGCGGCCTGGCGTTCCGCTCCCAGCAACAGATCCCCGTCGGCGCGCTGCTGGAGATGCGCATGGTGCTGCTGCCCTCGCTGGTGGGCATCCTGACCGTGGCCCGGGTGGTCAAGTGCGAACACGTCAACGACGGCCAGCTCCAGTTCCCCTGGCGCATCGCCGTCACCTACGAGCACATCCGCGAATCCGACCGCGAACTGCTGGTGCGTCACATCATGACCCGCGAGACCCAACTGCTGCGCGCCCAGCGCTCGGATGGCGGGGCGCCTTCCTAGGGCGTGGTGGGCGCTGCCGGGGTGCTGAAAATATAGCCACGGAAAGCACGGAAAGCACGGAAAAAACCCATCTCTCATTGTGGGGCGCGCCAGGCGCGCCCCACAAAAATCATGTCCGTGTTTTCCGTGCTTTCCGTGGCTATAAGAAAAAGTGCAACCACCTCCCTTTCTACACCCCCACCGGTGACGTTTCCTCTTCCTCCTGGCGCTGGAGTTCCCACAGTCGGGCGTAGACGCCTTGTCGTTCCAGCAGTTGCGGGTGGGCGCCGCGTTCGACGATGCGGCCGTGTTCCATGACCAGGATCTGGTCGGCATCCACGATGGTCGACAGTCTGTGGGCGATGACCAGCGTGGTATGGTGCTCGGCGGCGCGGCGCAGGGTGTCGAGGATGACCTGCTCGGAGCGGCTGTCGAGGCTGGAGGTGGCCTCGTCGAACACCAGGATCTTCGGGTTCTTGAGAATGGCGCGGGCGATGGCGACGCGCTGCTTTTCGCCGCCGGACAGCTTCAGGCCGCGTTCACCGACCACCGTGTCGTAGCCCCTGGGCAGGGAGACGATGAAGTCGTGGATGTTGGCCGCCCGCGCCGCCTGTTCGATCTCGGCCTGGCTGGCCTCCGGGCGCGCATAGCCGATGTTGTAGCGCAGCGTGTCGTTGAACAGCACCGTATCCTGCGGCACGATGCCGATGGAACGGCGCAGGCTGGCCTGGGTGACGTCGCGGATGTCCTGGCCGTTGATCAGGATGCGCCCGCCCTGCACGTCGTAGAAACGGAACAGCAACCGCGCCAGGGTGGACTTGCCGGCGCCGCTGGGGCCGACCACCGCCAGCTTGCGGCCGGGCGGAATGACGAAGCTGACGTCGTGCAGGATGGGGCGCTCGGGGTCGTAGGCGAAGCCGACATGCTCGAAACGCACCTCGCCCTCGCCGACGTCCAGCTCCGTGGCTCCGGGCTTGTCCTGTATCTCCGGCTCCTGCTCCAGCACGTCGAACATGAGCTGCATGTCGGCGATGGCGTGCTTGAGCTGGCTATACACCACGCCCAGAAAATTCAGCGGAATGAACAACTGCAACAGCAGGGCGTTGATCAGCACCAGATCCCCCAGAGTCAGGGTGCCGGCCACGACACCTTTCGAAGCGAGCACCATGAGCGTGGTGACACCGGTGGCGATGATGGCGGCCTGGCCGATGTTGAGCGCCGACAGCGAGGTCTGGCTCTTGACCGCCGCATCCTCCCACTGCTCCAGCGACTCGTTGTAGCGCCGCAGTTCGTGGGCCTCGTTGCCGAAATACTTGACCGTCTCGTAGTTGATCAGGCTGTCGATGGCCTGGGTGTTGGCCTTCGAATCCATGGCGTTCATCCGCACGCGGTACTTCATGCGCCACTCGGTGATGCGGAAAGTGAAGACGATGTAGGCGACCACCGAGGCGATGGCCACGATCACGAACCAGCGGTCGTACTTGCCCAGCAGGATGCCGGTGATGAGGGCGACTTCCACCAGGGTCGGCAGGATGCTGAACACCATGTAGTTGAGCAGCGAGCTGACGCTGCGCGTGCCGCGCTCGATGTCGCGCGAGATGCCGCCGGTCTTGCGCTCCAGGTGATAGCGCAGCGACAAGCGGTGCAGGTGCTCCAGCACCCGGATGGACACCTTGCGCATGGCCCCGTGGCGCACCCGGGCGAACACCGAGTCGCGCAGTTCGTTGAACAGCGAACTGGCCAGGCGCAGGGCGCCGTAGCCCAGCAGCAGCCCGAGCGGCAGCACCAGCACGCTGTGGCCGTTGGCGTCCAGGGCGTCGACGATGTCCTTGAGCACCAGCGGCACGCCCACGTTGGCGACCTTGGACAGCACCAGGAAGGCCAGCGCCAGCAGCACCCGGCCCCGGTACTCCCACAGAAAGGGCGCCAGCGAGCGCAGCGTCTTCCAGTCGTTGGGCCGGGCCTCGGGCAGTTCGGTGTGTCGCACGTGCATGGCGCGCTATTGTACCCGCTTTGGAGCGCTGCCCGCGCTCAGCCGCCGGACCGGATGCCAGGCCGCCCTTGGAAAGGTATACTGCCGCGCCCATATTGGAGCTGTCCGTCGAATCGCCGGGGATGACCTATGCCGATCTATGAGTACCGCTGCCGCAAGTGCGGCCACGAGTTCGAGAAATTGCAGAAAATCAGCGACGCGCCCTTGAAGACCTGCCCGGAATGCGGCGCCGACGCGCTGGAGAAGCTGGTCTCCGCGGCCGGCTTCCGGCTCAAGGGCGGCGGCTGGTACGAGACCGACTTCAAGAGCAAGAACCGCAAGAACGTCGCCAAGGCCGACAAAAAACCCGACTCCGGCAGCGGAAAAAAGGCGGATTCGGGGGGCAAGAAGGGGTGAGTCTGGCTGCGAAGGCGGGGACCATGTAACCGGGAAGGCGCATGAATTGACCACGAAGGCGCACAAAGGTAAAGCCAAGGTAAAATATGGATGGAAGATAACCGCGAAGGACGCGAAGGATAGTAAAAAACCAACGTTTTACCGCGGTTCCTTCGCGACCTTCGCGTCCTTCGCGGTCAAGTTCCGGTTTTTTCCTTTGTGCGCCTTCGTGGTTAATTCGCGTCCCTTCCTGCTTACCTCCAGCCGAACCGCCACACCCCGATATTCAATTTCCCCCCCGATCCCTGTAAGATTCGCTGTTTTCCTGCCGGGCGACCGGTTTTTGAGCGATCGGGGCCGAAACGACCATGCGCACCCATTATTGTGGCGAACTGAACACCGCCCAGCTGGACCGGGAAGTGACCCTGGTGGGCTGGGCGCACCGCCGCCGTGACCACGGCGGCGTGATCTTCATCGACCTGCGCGACCGCGAGGGGCGGGTGCAGGTGGTGTTCGACCCCGATACCCCCGACACCTTCGCCACCGCCGAGCGGGTGCGCAGCGAGTTCGTGCTGCAGGTGCGCGGGCGCGTGCGCCGCCGCCCGGAGGGCACCGAGAACCCCGACCTGCCGACCGGCGAGATCGAGGTGCTGGGCCTGGAACTGGACATTCTCAACAGCGCCGAGACGCCCCCCTTCCACCTCGACGACGACAGCGTCTCCGAGGAGCACCGGCTGCGCTACCGCTACATCGACCTGCGCCGTCCCGAGATGCTGGGCCGCATGCGGCTGCGCCACCAGGTCACCCGCGAGCTGCGCCGCTTCCTGGACGACAACGGCTTCATGGACATGGAGACCCCCATCCTGACCCGCGCCACCCCGGAGGGCGCGCGCGACTACCTGGTGCCCAGCCGCACCCACCCGGGCGAGTTCTTCGCCCTGCCGCAGTCGCCGCAGCTCTTCAAGCAGCTCCTGATGATGTCGGGCATGGACCGCTACTACCAGATCGTGCGCTGTTTCCGCGACGAGGATCTGCGCGCCGACCGCCAGCCGGAGTTCACCCAGCTCGACATCGAGATGTCGTTCATGGACGAGGACGCCATCATGACCCTGATGGAGGGCATGATCCGCGGCCTGTTCGACACCGTGCTGGGGGTGAAACTGGACGACCCCTTCCCGCGCATGAGCTACCAGGAGGCGGTGCGGCGCTTCGGCTCCGACCGGCCCGACCTGCGCGTGCCACTGGAACTGGTGGATGTCGGCGACCTGATGCAGGGCGTGGAATTCAAGGTGTTCTCCGGCCCGGCGCTGGACCCCAAGGGACGCGTGGCGGCGCTGCGCCTGCCCCGGGGTGGCGAACTGACACGCAAGGAGATCGACGACTACACGAAGTTCGTCGGCATCTACGGCGCCCGCGGGCTGGCCTACATCAAGGTCAACGAGGTGGCGAAGGGCCGTGACGGCCTGCAGTCACCCATCCTCAAGTTCCTGCCCGACGAGGTCATCGCCGAGATCATGCGGCGCACCGGCGCCGGGGACGGCGACCTGGTGTTCTTCGGCGCCGACAAGGCGCACGTCGTCAACGAGGCGCTGGGCGCGCTGCGCGTGAAGCTGGGCGAGGACCGCGGCCTGATGGAGGACGGCTGGAAGCCGCTGTGGGTGGTGGATTTCCCCATGTTCGAGTGGGACGAGGACGAGGAACGCTGGCTGTCGCTGCACCACCCCTTCACCTCCCCCAAGGAAGAGCATCTGGATCTGCTGGAATCCGACCCGGGCGCCTGCCATTCGCGCGCCTACGACATGGTGCTGAACGGCACCGAGGTGGGCGGCGGTTCCATGCGTATCTTCCGCACCCAGGTGCAGAAGCGGGTGTTCGAGCTGTTGGGCATCAGCGACGAGGAAGCCGGGGACAAGTTCGGGTTCCTGCTGGAAGCGCTGAAATACGGCTGCCCGCCGCACGGCGGCCTGGCCTTTGGCCTGGACCGGCTGGTGATGCTGATGGCCGGCGCCCGCTCCATCCGAGAGGTCATGGCCTTCCCCAAGACCCAGACCGCCCGCTGCCTGCTGACCGATGCGCCCTCGCCGGTGTCCGAGGCGCAACTGCGCGAACTCCACATCCGCCTGCGCAAACTGCCGGAGACCTCTTCCTGAGCCCATGAGCGACTACAAGCGCCCGGAATCGGTACTGGTCGTCCTCCATACGCAGGCTGGCGAGGTGCTGCTGATGGAGCGCCGCCAGCCGCCCGGCTACTGGCAGTCGGTGACCGGCAGCCTGGGCTGGGACGAGCAGCCGCGCGAGGCGGCGCTCAGGGAAGTGCGCGAGGAGACCGGCCTGGACGTGGCTGACCGGCTGGTCGACTGCCGGCAGGCGACCCGCTTCAAGATCCTGCCCGCCTGGCGCGACCGCTATGCCCCGGACGTGGAGTACAACCTCGAACACCTGTTCCTGGTGGAGCTGCCGGAGCCGGTGGAAGTGACCCTGAATCCCGCCGAACACAGCCAGGCCGTCTGGCTCGACGCCCGCCACGCCGCCCTCAAGGCCAGCTCCTACACCAACCAGCAGGCCATCGAACACCACGTCTTCCGCCGCCAGCGCGGCTGAATGCGCTGGATTTCGATGTTGGTGCCATAGGGGAAAAAAACAAAAACATAACCGCCAAGACGCCAAGAACGCCAAGAAACACAAAGAAGAAAGTGTTTCCGGCTGGCGCGCTGCGCGCGCCGCCGCGAACACGAACAAAAGCTTTTCTTGGCGCTCTTGGCGTCTTGGCGGTTATTCCCGCTGCCACCCGATCCCGGACGCAGCCCGCCCCTCCAGGTCTTCTCATCCCTCGGAGATGAGCGGGTTTCGGGCTTGCGCGGGGCGTGTTCTTCATTGAAAATTGGCAGAATTCACCGGCGGAGTACGGACCATGGCGGCCAATCCCATCGAAGTCGATCCCTACACCTCGCTGAGCGACGAGGCATGCGAGGCCCGCATCGTCGCGGCCAGGGAGAAGCTGGGCGAGCGGCTGGTCATCCTCGGCCACCACTACCAGCGCGACGAGGTGTTCCGGCATGCGGATTTTTCCGGCGACTCGCTCAAGCTGTCGCGCCAGGCGGCGGCCTCGAAGGCCGAGTACATCGTATTCTGCGGCGTGCACTTCATGGCCGAAGTGGCCGACATCCTGTCGCGCCCGGAGCAGGTCTCCATCCTGCCGGACCTGGCGGCGGGCTGTTCCATGGCCGACATGGCCAATCTCGCCAAGGTGGAGCGCGCCTGGCGGGAGCTGGCCACGGTGCTGGATCCCGACGAGGAGGTCACGCCGGTCACCTACATCAACTCGGCGGCCGACCTGAAAGCCTTCTGCGGCCGCCACGGCGGCATCGTCTGCACCTCCACCAACGCCCGCCACGTGCTGGAATGGGCCTTCGGCCGCCGCGACAAGGTGCTGTTCTTCCCCGACCAGCACCTGGGCCGCAACACCGGCTACACCATGGACATCCCGCTGGAAGACATGGTGGTGTGGGACTACGACCAGCCCATGGGCGGCCTGAGCGCGCAGCAGATCCGCGACGCCAGGCTCATCCTGTGGAAGGGCTTCTGCTCGGTGCACCAGATGTTCCGGCCCGAGCACATCGACCGCTTCAAGGAGAAGTACCCCGACGCCCATGTCATCTCGCACCCGGAGGCGCCCTTCGAGGTATGCCGGAAGTCGGACTATGTCGGCTCCACCGAGTACATCATCAAGACCATCCGCGAGGCCGAGCCCGGCAGCCGCTGGCTGGTCGGGACCGAACTGAACCTGGTCAACCGTCTGCACGACCAGTACCGGCACGAAGGCAAGTCGGTGCACTTCATGTCGCCGACCGTATGCATGTGTTCCACCATGTTCCGCATCGATCCCCAGCACCTGCTGTGGACGCTGGAGAACCTGGTCGACGGCACGCCGGTCAACCGCATCCGGGTACCGGCTGCCGAGGCGGAACAGGCCCGGCTGGCGCTGAACCGGATGCTGGACGTGTCCCCCTGACGGTGGGGTCCGCTTCGCTCACCACCACCCTGCGCAAGGCGGCGCTGACTTGATCGGCCCGGCGGTGCTACACTTCCGCTCGTTGAAAATCGAGTGAGGCAGGCATGGCTGGACACAGTAAATGGGCCAATATCCAACACCGCAAGAAGGCCCAGGACGCCAAGCGGGGCAAGGTATTCACCAAGCTCATCCGTGAGATCACCACGGCGGCGCGCATGGGCGACCCCGACCCGGCCGCCAACCCGCGCCTGCGCCTGGCGGTGGACAAGGCGCTGGCCGCCAACATGTCCAAGGACACCATCGAACGCGCCATCAAGCGCGGCGCCGGCGCCCAGGACGGCGACAACTTCGACGAGATCCGCTACGAGGGCTACGGCCCGGGCGGCGTCGCCGTCATGGTCGACTGCCTGACCGACAACCGCAACCGCACCGTCTCCGAGGTGCGCCACGCCTTCACCAAGGCGGGCGGCAACCTCGGCACCAGCGGCTCGGTGGCCTTCCAGTTCGTCCACACCGGCGTGCTCAGCTACCCGCCCGGCAGCGACGAGGACGCCATCATGGAGGCGGCGCTGGAGGCCGGCGCCAGCGACGTGGTGACCGACGACGACGGCTCCATCGACGTGCTCACCGAGCCGGAGGACTTCGTCAACGTCAAGGAAGCCATGATCGCGGCCGGCCTGGAACCCGAACAGGCCGAAGTCACCATGCGCGCCACCAGCACCACGCCGCTGGACAAGGCCGACGCCGAGAAGATGATCCGCCTGCTGGAGCGCCTGGAAGACCTCGACGACGTCCAGGCCGTCTACTCCAACGCCGACATCGCCGAAGAGATCCTGGCGGAACTCGAGTGACCGCCACCCCCCTCCCGACACCACCCGCAGGGTGGGGTGAGCGCAGCGAACCCCACCACTGCGACACGGATTCCCCCGGCACTTCCCGGCCGGCCACCCCATGCGCATCCTCGGCATAGACCCCGGTTCCCGCATCACCGGCTACGGTCTCATCGACGTCGACGGCAACCGCTCGGTGTACGTCGCCAGCGGTTGCCTGCAGGTGGCGGGCCGCGACCTGCCGGAACGCCTGGGCCTGATCTTCCGCGAACTGTCCGCCCTGATCGGCGAGTATGCCCCGGCGGAACTGGCCATCGAGAGCGTGTTCATGCACCGTAACGCCGACTCCGCCCTCAAGCTGGGCCAGGCGCGGGGTGCGGCCATCTGCGCGGCGGTGACCTGCGACCTGCCGGTGGCCGAGTACTCGCCGCGGGAGATCAAGCTGGCGGTGGTGGGCAAGGGCGGCGCCGACAAGGTGCAGGTGCAGCACATGGTGCGCGTGCTGCTGAACCTGTCCGACACCCCCCAGGCCGACGCCGCCGACGCCCTGGCGGTGGCGTTGTGCCACAGTCACCATGGCCAGGCGTTGCAACGGGTGTCGGCCGCCGCGAGCGTGCGCGGGGGGCGGCTGCGGTGATCGGTTTCCTGCGCGGCGTGCTGCGGGCCAAGGAGCCGCCGCGGCTGGTGATCGAGGTGCAGGGCGTCGGCTACGAGGTGGAGGCGCCCATGACCACTTTCTACGACCTGCCGGCGCTGGACGAGAACCTGCTGCTCTACACCCATCTGGCGGTGCGCGAGGATGCCCACACCCTGTACGGCTTCAGCAAGGCGTCGGACCGGCGCTTGTTCCGCAGCCTGATCAAGGTCAACGGCGTCGGCGCCAGGCTGGCCCTCACCATCCTGTCCGGCATGGACGCCGGCCTGTTCGCCGCCTGCGTGCAGGCCGGCGACAGCGCCGCCCTGGTCAAGCTGCCCGGCGTCGGCAAGAAGACCGCCGAACGCCTGATCGTGGAAATGCGCGACCGGCTGGCGGACTGGGACACCGGCCCGGCCGCGGGCGGGGGCGCGCCATCCCCCGCCGCCGCACCGGGCGCCAGTCCGGTGGAGGAGGCCGTCACCGCCCTGGTGGCGCTGGGCTACAAGCCGGCCGAGGCCAGCCGCATGGTGCGCGCGGTCGACAGCCAGGGGCTGGCGACCGAGGAGATCATCCGCTCGGCACTGCAGGCGATGGCAAAGTAATGGCCGCCGCCTGAACCCTGCTGCCCGCACGCAGTCCAACCTCCAGGTTCACTGGCTGGGGGCAAGTGCATGCGCATTCCCAATCCCGTCCTGATCCGTGCCCCGGCGGCGCGCTGGTCGATCTACCTGCTGGTGATCTTCTTCGTCGGCTACCACTTCGGGTCTGCCCTGCTGTACGCCGGCCCCACCAACGGTTTCGACCTCGGCGGCGCGCTGGTGCCCCAGGCCGACATTCACCCCGGCGGGCCGCCGCGCGACGGCATCCCCGCCATCGACCACCCCCGGTTCGTCGACGCCGGACGGGCAGACTTCCTGGCCCCGGACGACCGGGTGCTGGGCGTCGACCGCCACGGCATCCGCCGCGCCTACCCGGTCCGCATCCTGAACTACCACGAGATCGTCAACGACCGCTTCGGCGACGAGGCCGTGGTCGTCACCTACTGTCCCCTGTGCGGCACGGGCATGGCCTTCCTGGCCGAGGTGGAAGGTCGGCCGCGCAGTTTCGGGGTGTCCGGCCTGCTCTACAAGAGCGACATGCTGCTGTACGACCGCGAGACGCAGTCGCTGTGGTCGCAGCTGCGCAGGCAGGCCATCAGCGGACCGTCGCGCGGTGCGCTGCTGCGGCAGATCGTGCTGGAGCACACCACCTGGGCCGACTGGTCGCGGCGTTTTCCGGATACCCGGGTGCTGTCGACGCGGACCGGCTACCGCCGCGACTACAGCGTGTCGCCCTATCCGGGCTATGCCCGCAGCGACGCGGTGTACTTCCCGGTCGGCGCCATCGATCGCCGCTACCACCCCAAGGAACAGGTCATCGGGGTGACGCTGAACGGGGTGCACAAGGCCTATCCCTTCGCGGAGTTGTCGAAGGCGCCCGGTTTCGTCCGCGACCGGGTCGGCGGCCGTGCCATCCGGGTGTTCTACGACGCCGGGCACCGCACCGGCCGGGTGCTGGGTGAGGATGGGGGGGTGTTGCCCAGCACCATCGCCTACTGGTTCGCCTGGACGGCCTTCCATCCCGGTACCCTCGTCTGGCAGGCCCCCCAGGGTACATCCTCCCCGTAGGAGCGGGCTTGCCCGCGAAAACCGGTTCAGCCGCTACGACGGGCGCAGCGGCCGCCGGTTTCGCGGGCAAGCCCGCTCCTACAGGGGGGCGGTATTTGGCGGCCTGGTTGGAAGGCTGTATCCTCGACCCCATGATCGAGCCGGACCGCATCGTCACCGCCGGCGCTTCGTCGGAGGACGAGGCGGCGGATCGTGCCATCCGCCCCAAGCGGCTGGCGGACTATGTCGGTCAGCCGCAGGTGAGCGAGCAGATGGCGGTGTTCATCGAGGCGGCGCGGCGGCGCGGCGACGCCCTCGACCACGTGTTGATCTTCGGCCCGCCGGGCCTGGGCAAGACCACCCTGGCGCACATCGTCGCCAACGAGATGGGCGCCAGGCTGCGGCACTCGGCCGGCCCGGTGCTGGAGAAGCAGGGCGACCTGGCGGCGCTGCTCACCAATCTGGAGCCGCACGACGTGTTGTTCGTCGACGAGATCCACCGGCTCAGCCCGGCCGTGGAGGAGATCCTCTACCCGGCCATGGAGGACTACCAGCTCGACATCGTCATCGGCGAGGGGCCGGCGGCGCGTTCCATCAAGCTCGACCTGCCGCCCTTCACCCTGGTCGGCGCCACCACCCGCGCCGGCCTGCTGACCTCGCCGCTGCGCGACCGTTTCGGCATCGTGCAGCGCCTCGAGTTCTATGATCCGGTGGACCTGGCGACCATCCTGCAGCGCTCCGCGCATATTCTCGGCATCGAGATCGATGCGGCCGGCGCCGAGGCGCTGGCGCGGCGTTCGCGCGGTACGCCGCGCATCGCCAACCGCCTGTTGAGACGGGTGCGCGACTATGCCGAGATCAAGGCGCAGGGTGTGGTGACCGCTTCGGTGGTGGAGCGCGCCATGGGCATGCTGGACGTGGACGACCAGGGCTTCGACAGCCAGGACCGGCGCCTGCTGCTGACCATCATCGAGAAGTTCGACGGCGGCCCGGTGGGCGTTGACAGCCTGGCGGCCGCCATCGGCGAGGAACGTGGCACCATCGAGGACGTGCTGGAGCCCTATCTCATCCAGCAGGGTTTCATCATGCGCACGCCGCGCGGCCGCCTGGCGACGCCCAATGCCTGGCGGCGTTTCGGCCTGCGTCCGCCGCAGCCGGATACGGGCGGCAGCCTGCCGCTGCTGGACGACTAGCCGAGCGGCGGCGCGCCGTTGCGCATCGCGCGCAACCGACAGGGTGACGGCGGTCTTGTCGCGGTGGATGCACCTTGTTTAACAACACCAGTCTTTGTGCCTATAATCACCCGACTTGCTGACAGGGGACGACCCGGAGGGTGTTGAATCATGGCGACTGTAAAGAAGAAGGCTGGCAAGAAGGCAACCGTGAAGAGGAAGACCGTGGCCAGGAAGAAGGCCGCCACCGGCAAGAAGGTGGCGACCCGTACGGCGGCGGCCAGGAAGAAGGCGGCGGCGAAGAAGAAGGCGGCCGTTGCACGACGCAAGCAGATCGAACAGAATCGCCGCGAACTGATTGCGCGTCTGCGGGATGAAGTCAGGGCCAGCCGCGAGGCCTTGCGTGCCGCGAAGGAAGCCGCCCGCAGCGAGATGGCGGAGCTGAAGGAACAGCTGGCGCAGGCACTCAAGCGCGAGCAGGAACTGCTCAAGCTGGGTGAGAAGAAGGCCCGCATGATGCTGGCCGCCGGCGAGCGCTGGGAGCGCAAGCAGGTGCGCCGCATTCAGTCCATGGTAAAGAAGAAACGCAGGAAATCACGCGCCTGATACGACAGGCCCGCCCAGGTGACGAACGGCCCCTTCCGGGGCCGTTTTCCTTTGCCGGTCTCAGGCCGAGCGGGGCAGCGCCAGAGGTGCCCGGAAGCGGATGATCTGGCGGTTGCCCGAGGCATCGGTCAGCGCCAGCCAGGCGATGCCGGCGGTGCTTTCCTCCACCAGGATCTCGGCGGGATGATGCACGATGTGGTCGACACCCTCCAGCGCGATCTCGACGATGTCGTCCTTGGGATCGTAGGTGATGCCGGTCATCGGTACCCAGTCTGTCTCGATCTGGTCCCCGATGCCCAGGCCCGCGACTTCGATCTCCACCAGCTGGGTCCCGAGAATCCGTGTCATATGGTCGAAATAGGTCTCCCAGCGCGCCTTGTCCAGTGCCTGTGCCATGTCTGCCTCCTCAGGAATCGGTTCTGCCCGGTGTCTGCTGTCACTGGGTTCAGCAATGGGGGTGGCGGGAGGAGATTTCAAGCATGGCAGCGGCTGACGATTTCGTTCGTTGTGTAAAGTATCAGAGAATATCAGTCTTGATTTCTTTACACCCCGGGGACTTAAAAAAATCCCGGTTTTGTTTAATCGACTGATTTTTCAAGCGGACTGCGCGCCAGGGCACGGAAGTTGCCTGTTTTAGTCAGGCATCGTTCCCCATTGAGCGACCACCCCGACGACCGGGGCCCAGGAAAATCGGAGAAGGCCATGAAAACAAGACTGTTCTGTGCGTTGCTGGCCGCCACGCTGGTTGGCGGCAAGGCAGATGCCGCGTCCATTGCCATCGCCGCCACACCGCAGGAAAGCAGCGGCCCCTTTCAGCACAACGTCTTTCATACCGCCAACAGCGCGCAGGGCCAGTACGGGTCCATTCTGGCCTGGTTCAGCATGAACGGCGGTGGCGGCTCCTGGGACCCGGTCAGCGGCGCCTTCTCGCTCAGCGTCGACCTGTTCAGCGACGCTGGCCTGACGGCTCCCATCGGTACCGCGACAGGTACCGGCAACCTGGCCGCTGGCGCATTCAACGGCAACGATGGTGGCCTGATCGGCACCATCAGCTGGAGCTTCGACGCCACTGCGCTGGGCAACGGCCTGACCGATGCCACCCTGAGTTTCTATGACATCAACTACGTGACTTCGAGCGCCGGCTACACCGCCAACAGCACCACCGGCAGCTACAGCTCGCTGACCTTGTGGGGTGCCGACGGTACGGCGGATCCCAATACGGGTATGTTCGACACCAACACCACGAGCATGGGCATGGACCTGGTGGTTACCTTCGTGCCGGTTCCGGCCGCGCTGTGGTTGTTCGGTTCCGGTCTGGCCGGACTGGCGGGCCTGTCGCTGCGCGGGCGCAGGGCAGCCTAGTCCGTCACACTCGTCCCCCGGGAAGACACGGCGGCCTTCGGGCCGCCTTTTCGTTGCCCGGTCACCGGCCGGGCGGGCGCTGCGGCAGCGGCAGCCGGCGGGTATCGGCCACGGGTCTGCGCCGGGGCAGGGAGGCGCGCAGTTTCCTCATCAGGGTTTCGGCGGTGGCGCGGTAGGCGGTCAGTTTGCCGCCGTACAGGGTGACCAGGCGCGGCCGCCGGCGCCGGTCGGTGACCAGCAGGGTTTCGCGGGGCCGCGAGAAGGCATGGCCGTCGCCGGCCGGCAGTACGCGCAGGCCGGCAAAGGCGTCCTGCACGTCGTCGCGGGTGAGCCGCTGTTCGAAGTACTGGTTGTGGACCGCCAGCAGGTAGTCGATTTCCCGTTCCAGCGGCCGCACTGCGGCCGGGTCGCCCTGGTACGGTGTCTCGGTGGTGCCGATCAGCACGGCATCCCGCCACGGCATGACGAACACGGCGCGGCCGTCCTGGGGGGCCTCCAGGTAGTAGACGCGCTGCAGCCGCCCCGGCACGCGGATATGGGTGCCCTGCACCAGTTCCACCGGCTGCGGTCGCTGGGCGGGCGTGATGGTCGCCAGCACGCGGTTGGCCCAGGGGCCGGCGGCGTTGACCAGTACGCGCGTGGTGAGGCGCGACGTCGCGTCGCCGCCCCGGAATACGAGTGTGCAGCCTTCCTGGCCGAGTTGCGCCGACTCGAAGCGCGCGCCCAGCCGCACCTCGGCGCCGAGCTCCCCGGCGGAGGCCAGCACCGCCTCGGTGAGGCGGGCGTCGTCGGTCTGCGCGTCCGCGTAGCAGAACAGGGCGTCCAGCGCCTCGCGGCGCAGGCCGTCCAGCAGTTCGTCCGCCGGGTCGGCGCCGTGGCGCCGGAAGGGTCCGCCGCCGAGCAGCCGGTACAGCCACAGGCCCAGGCCGATCTTCCAGGGTCGGCGGCGGGTGTGCCGATAGACGGGGATGCAGAACGGCAGCAGCCGGACCAGGTGCGGGGCATTGCGCAGCAGCAGGGCGCGTTCGCGCAGGCATTCGCGCACCAGACCGAACTGGCCGCTCTCCAGGTAGCGCAGGCCGCCGTGGATGAGCTTGGAGGAGCGGCTGGAGCTGCCGCGGGCGGGCCGTTCGTACTGTTCCAGCACCAGCACGCGGTGGCCGGCGGCGGCCGCCGCCTGGGCGACGCCGGCGCCGTGGATGCCGGCGCCGATGACGGTGACGTCATAGTCCACGCCGGCAGGCCCGTTGGCCCAGCAGCGGATCCGCCAGCATGGCGCCGATGTCGCGGGTCTCGATGAACTCGACGCCACGCGCCGCCCAGTCCAGCGCCAGCCCCGGCTCGGTGATGTCGTACAGCATCCAGCGCCAGTCGCCGGGCCAGGGCGTTGCCGCCGCGGGCAGTTTGCCGTGGTTGCAGATCAGGAGGTCGGGCTGCAGCGCACGCGCCTGGCCTTCGTGCCGGCTGTCGTAGCGCGGCAGAACCCAGCCGGTGCGCCAGCCGCCCTGGCGCCGCAGCCAGGCCAGCGCCAGCGGCTCGAACGAGATCAGGGTGCAGCGCTCGCGGTGATCGCGCAGGGCCTCGGTCAGGTGTTCCATGACCCTGTCCAGGCCCCAGTGCTGCAGGCTCTCCGCCTTGATCTCCACCAGCGCGCCGGCGTCCGGGAATTGCTCGAGCAGCGTCAGCGCCTCGACCAGCAGCGGTGGTGGCAGGGGGCGGAAGCGGTCGCCGAAGCGCGCCGGCTCGTGCACGCTGAGCCCGCGCAGCTCGGTGGTGCCCAGCTCGAACAGGCTGGCTTCCACGCCCGCGGTCCGCCGCAGGTCGGCGTCGTGCAGCAGCACGGCGTCGCCGTCGGCATCGATCTGCACGTCGAACTCGACGATACAGGCGCCGGCACGCAGCGCCGCTTCCAGGGCCGGCAGGCTGTTCTCGGGATAGTGGGTCATGTCGCCGCGGTGGGCGACCAGCAGCGGGATGTTCATGGCGGCGGCATCTCCTGCAGGTAGTCGTACAGGCGCTGGTAGCGCATTTCCAGTCCGGGGTCCGGGTGCGGTTCGAAGACGGCGTCGGGCGGCGGCTCGCCCGCCCAGCCGGTGGGTCGTCCGGCCGCCAGCCAGGCGACGCCGCGGGCCGTGGCCTCGGGGTCGTCGAGACGTTCCACTGTCAGGCCGCTGAGGTTGGCCAGGCGCTGGCACAGTCCGTCCAGGCGCGACAGCCCGCCGCCGACCCGCAGTCGTGCCAGCGGCGCTTCCTGCGCCATCAGGGCCAGGTTGGCCTGCACCAGGAAGGCGATGCTCTCGACGACCGCCACGGCGCGCGCCTCCAGCGGCGCCCGTTCACCGTCGTCGAGGAAATGGCACTCGAGGTCCGTGCGCCACCAGGGCGCGGCCAGGCCGCCGACGGTATTGACGAACACCGGTGGTTGCCCGACCTGCTCCAGCCAGGCCGGCAGCTGCGCGGGCAGCTCGTCGATGTGCCAGGTGCGGGCCGCCCAGTCGAGGGCGCTGCCCGCGCCGTTGACGGTGGCTTCCCGCAGGTATTCGGCCTGGCGGGCGTCGCTGCAGGCGACGCCGGTGAGCTGGCAGCGGCTGGGTCGAGGCATTGTGCCCAGGCTGCGCAGCAGGAAAGCGCCGCTGCCGAGATTGACCAGGACGGTGTCGGTGGCGGCGGCACCGTTACTGTACAGGGCGGCATTCTGGTCGCCGCACACCGCAGTGACCGGCGTATCGGTGCCGGCCAGACTGCCCCAGTCGTCGAGGACCGGCGCACAGCGCGGCAGGCGTCCGAGCGGCACCCCGAACCAGTCCGCCAGCCGCGGCGACCAGTCCAGCCGGTGCAGATCCATCAGTTGGGTGCGCTGGGCGTTGCCGTGATCCACCCGCCAGGGGTGGTTGCGGAGCAGGCGCAGCACCAGGAAACTCGCCAGCGGCGCGAGCCGCGGCGGCTCGCCGCCGGCCGTGTAGCGGTCCAGCAGCCAGCGCAGCTTGCTCGCCCCGTAATGGGGCGACAGAGGCAGGCCGGTCAGGCGGCGAATGTCTCGTTCGCGGTCGCGCAGCGCCTCCACCTGTGCCGCCCCGCGCACGTCCTGCCAGCCCAGCGCCGGTCCCAGCGGCCGGCCGTCCGCGTCGATGGCCAGCACCGTGGAACGCTGGGTGGCGATGCCGCAGGCCGAGGGCGGGGCATGCGGGCCGGCCGTGACCCGCTCGACGACGGCCTCCACCGAGGCCAGCAGCTGGTCTGCGTCCTGTTCCACGCGGCCGTCAGAAAACCGGGTTATGTCAATCTCTTGCGTGGCGCTGGCCAGGGTATTGCCGTGCCGGTCGAAGAGCAGGGCGCGGCTGGCGTGGGTGCCCTGGTCGATGGCGAGACAGGTCTGCATGGGGCGAGCCTAGCGGGTTCTCCGGTGCCGCGCCAGCGTCGTGGCGGCTTTGCAAGGCGGTGGCAACTGTGGCCCAATACCCCGGTTCCCAACCGGCAGATTCCCGTGCGTATTGTCCGTCCCAAATCGATTCGCCGCCTGATCCTGGTGGGCTTCGCGCTGGTGGCGGTGCCGCTGGTGGCGGCGCTGCTGTTCGCCACCTTTTCGGTCGACCGGCTGGTCGCCCAGGGCCAGCATGCGCTGTTCGAAATGGTGCGCGCCACCCAGAGCAACCAGCTGCTGGCGGAAACCATCACCGACATGGAGCGCAGCGCCCGCCAGTACCTGGTCGTGGGCGAGCCGGCCCTGCTGGGCGTGTACCGCGAGAAACACGGCCAGTTCAAGGATATCGTCCGGCGCCTGTCCCAGATCAATCTGTCGCCGCTGCAGCGGGAACGGCTGGTGCGCCTGCAGCAGACCGAACAGGAGATCAGCGGGGTGCTGGAGACGGTCGGCCACGACGCCCCCGAGGCGGCGGCGGCGGTGGAGCGGTTCGCCGAACTGGCCAAGGTGGCGCAGAAGATGCTGATCGACAACCGCCGGCTGGTGGAGCGCGAGGTGGAGCGCCTGGACGCGGCCGGTATCCGCGTGCAGCGCATCATGCTGGCGCTGGCGCTGGCGCTGGTGCCGGCGGCGCTGGTCATGGCCGGTTTCTTCGCCTGGCTGGTGGCGCGCCCCATCCGTCAGCTGGACCAGGCCATCCGGCGCCTGGGCGATGGCGATTTCTCCCGCCCGGCCTTCATCCTCGGCCCGCGCGACCTGGAGCAGCTCGGCGAACGCCTGGACTGGATGCGCACACGGCTCCTGGAAGTGGAACAGGAGAAGGCGCGCTTCCTGCGCCATATCTCGCACGAACTGAAAACTCCCCTGACCGCCGTGCGGGAATGCGCCGAACTTCTGGGCGAGGAAGTGGTCGGTAGCCTGAACAGCCAGCAACGCGAGATTGCCGCCATCCTGCGCGACAACAGCCTGCAACTGCAGAAACTCATCGAGGACCTGCTCGACTTCAACCTCGCCAGTTCCCGCATGTCGTCCCTGCAGACGGGCCGGTTGGCCCTGCATGAGCTCATCGAATCGGTACTGGCGGACCACCGGGTGGCGATCCTGGCGCGCCAGCTGGTGCCGGAGGTGGCGCTGCAGCCGGTGATGATGGAGGCAGACGCCGACAAGCTGCGCACCCTGGTGGACAACCTGCTTTCCAACGCCATAAAGTTTTCGCCCGACGGCGGGCGCCTGGGGGTATCATTGGACCTGGAGGACGGCCAGGCCGTGATCCGGGTGGAGGACGCCGGCCCGGGCATTCCGGAAAGCGAGCGGGCACGGGTGTTCGACGCCTTCTACCAGGGCCAGTCGGCCGCCAACAGCCACGTGCGCGGCACCGGGCTGGGCCTGTCCATCGCCCGCGAATACGCGCAGGCGCACGGCGGCACCATCGAAGTGGCCTCCCCGGGCCGTGCCGGGGCCTGTCTTCAGGTCCGCTTGCCCCTGCAGACGGAGCGCAGAAACGTTGCGTAACACCCTTTCCATACTGGCTGTCCTGGTGCTGCTCGGCGGCTGCACCTCGTTGTCGCTGCAGCGCTCGCAAGGGCCGGTGCCGGTCGCCGTGCGCATCGACGACGCCGCCTACTGGCTGGAGGAATGGCAGCGGACCCTGTCGATGCCGGACGACGCCCTGCAGCGCACCCTGCGCGCGCGGGAGCTCGACTTCGAGAACGATCCGGGACCGCGCTCCCGCCTGCGGCTGGCGCTGCTGCTGGGGGAGGGCAAGAAGCCCGTGCGCGACCAGTCGCGCGCCCTGCAGCTGATCAAGGACATGGATCGCAGCAAGGCCAGCGACAGCGCCCGGGCCCTGGCCGCCCTGCTCGAGCAGTCGATCGGCGAACGCCTCTGGGCCGGTGAGAAGATCACCACCCTGCGCAAGGAACTCAAGGATGCCAGGGCCCGCATCGAGGAGTTGGAACGACAGTTGCAAGAGCTGACCTCGATCGAGCAAAGTATTCAGGACCGGACCAAGCCGTAGTCCGGCCGGGGAGAGAGAATGAGCGCCTGTCGTTACCGTGTACTGGTTGTTGATGATGATCCGGCCCTGCTGCGGCTGCTGTCCATGCGGTTGTCCGCCGTGGGCTACGAGGTGCTCGCCGTCGAGAGCGGCGAGAAGGCGCTCGCCCAGCTACCGACCTTTCAACCCCACTTGGTAATCACGGACTTACGCATGGATGGCATGGACGGCATGATGCTGTTCGACGAGATCCACCAGCGCAGCCCGGCCCTGCCGGTGCTGATCCTGACCGCCCATGGCACCATCCCGGACGCCGTCGCGGCGACCAGCCGCGGGGTGTTCGGCTACCTGACCAAGCCCTTCGACAGCAAGATCCTCCTCGACCAGGTGGACCGCGCCCTGCGGGTCACCGGCGAGCAGCACGAGCGCAGCGAGGTGGATGATGTCGCCCAATGGCGTCAGGGCATCGTGACCCGCAGCGCCAAGATGGAGGACCTGCTGGGCCAGGCGCGACTGATTGCGGCCAGCAACGCCAGCGTGCTCATCCACGGCGCCAGCGGCACCGGCAAGGAGCTGCTGGCGCGCGCCATCCACAGGGCCAGCCCGCGCGCCGGGGGCGAGTTCGTGGCGGTCAACTGCAGCGCCATCCCGGAGGCCCTGTTCGAATCCGAGTTCTTCGGCCACGCCAAGGGCTCCTTCACCGGCGCCACCCGCGATCACGAGGGCCTGTTCCAGGCCGCCGCCGGTGGCACGCTGTTCCTGGACGAGGTGGGCGACATGCCGCTCAGCTTCCAGGTCAAGCTGCTGCGCGCCCTGCAGGAGCGCAGCGTGCGGCCGGTCGGCTCGACCCGCAGCGTGCCGGTCGATGTGCGCGTCATCTCGGCCACCCACCGCGACCTCGACGAGCTGCGCAAGTCCCGGGAATTCCGGGAAGACCTCTACTACCGCCTCAACGTGGTGACGCTGGAGCTGCCGTCGCTGGCGGAGCGCCGCGAGGACGTGCCGCTGCTCGCCAACCATTTCCTGCACAGCCTGCAGGATGCCGAGAGCAAGGCGGTCAAGGGTTTCGCGCCGGATGCCATGGAGGTGCTGCTGTCTGCGCCCTGGCCGGGCAACGTCCGCCAGCTCTACAACGTGGTCGAGCAGGCCGTGGCCTTCACCACCACATCCCTGATCCCGGCCAGCCTGGTGCAGCGCGCCCTGCGCGACGAGGCGCAGTGCGAGATTCCGGCCTTCGCCGACGCCCGCAGCCGCTTCGAGCGCGACTATCTGACCCAGCTGCTGCAGATGACCAACGGCAACGTCAGCCAGGCCGCCCGCATCGCCCGCCGCAACCGCACCGAGTTCTACAAGCTGCTGCACAAGCACCACCTCAATCCCTCCCAGTTCAAGGGTGCCCGGGTCTGATCTGTCCCCATGTGGCGACAGCTATATCCTTGAATTATCAATAGCTTGGCATCGTCCAGCGTTAAACTGTCTCTGAATGGAGACGGTTTGACGCCGGACGGGACCCCTGCCTGCCTTCGTTACCGGTGTCGATTCAAGGAGTTGGCACGGTGTCGGGCGGATGGCATGGTGCTTGCTCGACATACGGGCAGAAAGGAGATTTTCGTCACGTGATCAGGAAACTGGCGTTTGCCGTCGCATCGGGCGTGGTGATATCGATGGCCTGGGCCGATCGTCAGGCCATATCCCCGAGTGCGGACAATATCACCTTCCAGCAGCTCGACAGTGACCGGAACGGTTACGTGAGCCGCGTCGAGGCGGGACCGCTGTTGGGTCCGAGGCAGGCTTTCGACGCGGCAGACAGGAATGCAGACGGGTTACTCGACCCGCAGGAATTCGCGCTGGCACTGCCCGCCACGGACAGCCGGTAGCTCGTGCCGGTGTGAATGGGGAGCCGGGTTTTCTGACCTTTTCCCGGCTCCTGTTGTCCTCCTGCCTCCGGTGCGATCGCCGGAGACTGGCTTCCCCCCAAGGGAACTTCGGCGGCCCACCCGGGCCGCTTTTTTTTGGACGGGTCGAAGATGCAATGCGCGACGGTGGCCGGTAAGCTATGCGCCATGCGCTCCGGGAATCTTTTTGTCGCGTGGTGGTCGATCAGGGATGGCTGAAGTATCGGAGTTTCGCTGGCCGGTTCGCGTCTATTACGAGGACACGGACAGCGGTGGAGTGGTGTACTACGCCAACTACCTCAAGTTCATGGAACGTGCCCGGACGGAACGGCTGCGTGCGCTGGGTTTCGAACAGGACCGCTTGCGCGAGGAATACGGTATCCTGTTCACCGTTCATTCCGTCCAGGCCGATTTTCTGCGTCCCGCGCTGTTCAACGACGCGCTGGAGGTGACGGCCGAAGTCGTCAGGCGGCGCCGCGCCAGCCTGACGTTCTCCCAGCAGGTCCTGCGCGAGGGCGACGACGGTACGGCGCTGTGCCGGGGACAGGTGCAGATCGCCTGTGTCGATGCCGGCAGTTTCCGACCCTGCGCCATCCCCGAACCTGTCATGAGGAAATTGTCCGATGTCGGCTGATCTTTCGCTACTCCACCTGATCACCGGCGCCAGCCCGGTCGTGCAGCTGGTCATGCTGCTGCTGCTGGTGGTCTCGGTTACGTCCTGGACCATGATCTTCCGCAAGCGCACCCTGTTGCGCCAGGCGCGCGAGGCGGCCGAGCAGTTCGAGGACCGTTTCTGGTCGGGCGGCGACCTCGGCACGCTCTATCACCAGGTGTCGCCGCAGGGCCGGGAGGCGGGCGGCCTGGCCAGCATCTTCGTCGCCGGCTTCAAGGAGTTCGCGCGGCTGCGCAAGCAGGCCGGCGGCGACCCCATGGCGGTGGTGGAGGGGGCGCAGCGCTGCATGCGGGTCGCCTTGTCGCGGGAGATCGACGAGCTGGAAACCAACCTGCCATTCCTGGCCACGGTCGGGTCGACCAGCCCCTACGTGGGCCTGTTCGGCACCGTCTGGGGCATCATGAACGCCTTCATCGGTCTCGGTAACGTGCAGCAGGCCACCTTGGCCATGGTGGCGCCGGGCATCGCCGAGGCGCTGATCGCCACCGCCATGGGCCTGTTCGCCGCCATACCCGCCGTGATCGCCTACAACCGTTATTCGAGCGCCGTGGAGCGGTTGGAGAACCGCTACGACAACTTCCTGGAGGAGTTTTCCAGCATCCTCCAGCGGCAGGCCACCGTCTGATGGCGCGCCAGCGCATTCGCAAGCGGCCCATCGCCGACATCAACGTCGTGCCCTACATCGACGTCATGCTGGTGATGCTGGTGGTGTTCATGATCACGGCGCCGCTGCTCAACCAGGGCGTGCAGGTGGACCTGCCGCAGGCGGCCGCCGAGGCGCTCAGCCCGGACAGGCAGGATCCCCTGGTCCTGACCGTGGACGGGGAAGGGCGCTTTTTCCTGAACGTCGGCGGTGATCCCGATCAGCCGCTGGATGCGGATACGCTGATGCTGCGGGCGGCCGCCGTCCTGCGCCAGCGCCCTGGCGTCGCGGTCATGGTGCGCGGTGACGCACACGTGGACTACGGCCGCGTGGTGGTCGCGATGAGCCTGCTGCAGCAGGCCGGCGCGCCGTCGGTGGGCCTGATCACCGAGCCGCCGCAGGAAGGCAGTTGAGCGGCGCATGCTGAAGTTCATCCGCGAGAATCCGCGCGCCTTCTTCTTCGCGCTGGTCATCCACCTCGGGCTGCTGGCGGTGTTGCTGCTGAGCGTCGACTGGAGTCCCGAGCCGTCGTCCGCCGGCAAGGCGAAGCCTGCGCCCATCCAGGCCGTGGTCATCGACGCCAATCGGCTGGACGCGGAGGTGCAGCGCCTGAAGGCGGCGGAAGACAAGAAGAAGCAGGCCGAACTGGCCCGGCTGGAGAAGCTCAAGCGCGAGGCGGCCGAGGCCCGGCGCAAGCGCCGCGCCGAAGAGAAGCGGCTGGCGGAACTGGAGCGCAGGGCCGAGGCCAGGCGCAAGGCGGAACAGGAGGCAAAGCACAGGGCCGAAGCCAAACGCAAGGCGGAACTCGAAGCGAAGCGGAGGGCCGAAGCCAAACGCAAGGCGGAGCTCGAGGCAAAGCGCAAGGCCGAGGCGAAGCGCAAGGCGGAACTCGAAGCGAAGCGCAGGGCCGAGGCCAAACGCAAGGCGGAGCTCGAAGCGAAGCGCAAGGCCGAGGCGAAGAGAAAAGCCGAGGCGGAAGCGAAACGCAAGGCACAAGAGGAAGCGCGCCGCAAGGCCGCCGAACAGGCCCTGCAGGCCAGCCTGGCGGCGGAGCGCGAACGGCTTGCAGCCCAGCAGCGCGTGGTCGACGAATACGTGCAGTACATCCGGGAGAAGGTCCAGCGCAGCTGGATCAAGCCACCCGGTTCCGGCTCCGATCTGTCCTGCGTGGTGCAGGTGCGGCTGATACCCGGCGGTGAGGTGGTCGACGCGCAGATCGTGCGTGGCAGCGGCGACCCGGCTTTCGACCGGTCGGTGGAGGCGGCGGTATTCAAGGCTTCGCCGCTGCCGGTGCCGGCGGATCCCGACGTCATGGACCGCTTCCGCTCACTGCGCTTCGAATTCAGGCCGGGCTGAGGCAGCGCGGCGGGGCTGGATGCGGACGGTGGTTCTGGTACATTCGGCTGCGCGGGACGGACGATACCCTTGACGAGCGGACTGTTGACGATATGAAAAAACCGATTCTTCTGCTGGCTGCCTGCTTCCTGGCCTGGCCGCTGCTGGCGCCGGCGGCGCTGACCATCGAGATCACGCAGGGCGTGGAGGGGGCGCTGCCGATCGCGGTGGTGCCCTTCGACGAGAGCAACAACGCCTACCAGCCGCCCCAGGATGTCGCGCGCATCATCGCCGACGACCTGCGGCGCAGCGGCCGTTTCGCCCCTGTCGACGAGCAGAACCTCATCGCACGGCCGGTACAGGCCGCGCAGATCCGCTTCAAGGACTGGCGCACGCTGGGCGTGGGAAGCCTGGTGATCGGGCGTGTCGAGACCACCGGTGAGGGGAGCTTCCGCATCCAGTTCCAGTTGTTCGACGTGTTTCGCGGCCGCCAGTTGATCGGCTTCAGCGTGCCGACCACGCGCACACGCATGCGCTACGACGCCCACCGCATCAGCGACCTCATCTACGAGAAGCTGACCGGCCAGCGCGGCGCCTTCGCCACCCGCATCGCCTATGTCACGGTGGAGAAGAAGGGCAAGAAGCGCAGCTATCATCTGCAGGTGGCCGATGCCGACGGCTACAACCCGCAGACCATCCTGCGTTCCACACAACCCCTGATGTCGCCGGCCTGGTCGCCGGACGGGCAGCGCCTGGCCTACGTGTCTTTCGAGAAGCGCCGCGCCTCGATCTTCGTGCAGGACGTCGGCAGCGGCAAGCGCGAGCGGGTGCTGGCCTTTGCCGGCATCAATGGCGCGCCGGCCTGGTCGCCGGACGGTCGCCGGCTGGCGGTGACCTTGTCGCGCGATGGCAATCCCGAAATCTACATCTATACGCTCGCGACCCGCAAGCTGCAGCGCGTCACCCGCAGTACCGCCATCGACACCGAGCCCGTGTGGTCACCCGACGGCGCCAGCCTGGTGTTCACCTCGGACCGGGGCGGCAGCCCGCAGCTCTACCGGGTGCCGGTGAGCGGCGGGCGCGCACGTCGTCTCACCTTCGAGGGCAACTACAACGCCAGCGCCGATTTTTCACCCGACGGCAAGCACCTGGCGCTGGTGCACGGCGCCGGCGGCAAGTACCGCATCGGCCTGCTGGACCTCGACAGCGGGCGTTTCCGTCTTCTGACCGACGGCCGCCTGGACGAATCGCCCAGTTTCGCACCCAATGGCAGCATGATCATCTACGCCACGGCGGCGGGCAAGCGCGGCGTGCTGGCGGCCGTGTCGAGTGACGGGCGCTTCAAGCAGCGCCTCAGCCTGCAGACAGGCGATGTACGCGAGCCGGCCTGGTCCCCGTTCGACCGGCGCCAGTGAATCATCCGTGCCGGCGGACGCGCCGGTCCCTACGTGAAAAAGGAGCAACGCTATGAATACAGTCAAGCTGGGTCTGGCCCTGATGTTCGCGGGTGTGCTGGCAGGTTGCAGCACCACCGGCAGCAAGCCGGGTGAGGTGGCCGTGGAGGATCGCGGTACGACGGCGGGCGCGACGGAGGAGGTGACCACCCGTGCCGCCGGTGACTATGGCGAACTCGGTATGCAGGCGCTCAACGACCCCTCCAGCCCGCTCTCGCACCGGGTGATCTATTTCGCCTTCGACAGCAGCGAGGTGGCCGAGCAGGACCGCGACCTGCTGGCCGCGCACGCCGCCTTCCTGGCCGCCAACCCCGACGTCAAGGTGTCGGTGGAAGGCCATACCGACGAACGCGGTTCGCGGGAATACAACATCGCCCTGGGCGAGCGGCGCGCCCAGGCGGTGAAGCGCATCCTGGAATTTCAGGGCGCCTCGCCTGCGCAGATGACGGTGGTCAGCTACGGCGAGGAGAAACCGGCGGCCGAAGGTCACGACGAATCGGCCTGGAGCCTGAACCGGCGCGTGGAGCTGGTCTATGTGGGCCGCTAGACTGCCGGCCCTTGCGCTGCTGCTGTGCACCCTGCCGGCGCATGCAGTCAGCAAGTCGGAGCTGGATGCGCGCCTCAAGGCGGTCGAGCGCAAGCTCGACAGCCAGGCCCTGATGCAGCTGCTGGAGCAGGTGGAGAGCCTGCAGCGCGAGGTGCAGCAGCTGCGCGGCGAGATCGAGGTACAGAGCCACGAGCTGCAGGGCATGAAGAAACGCCAGCGCGATCTCTACCTCGACATCGACCGGCGGCTCAACCGCCTGGAGACCGGGGCCAGCAATGGCCAGGCGGCGGGCGCGGCTGCGCCGCCCGTGCCGCAGCCACCGGCCGCGGCCGGCGCAGCGGCGCCCGCGCTTGCTCCCGCGGGGGCGCCGCCGACGGCATCCGCCCCGAAGACGGCGGCTGCGGCCGGCGCGGCGACGGCGCGCGAGGAATACGACCGGGCGCTGGGCATCCTGCGCGATGGCCGCTATCAGGAGGCGGCCGCCGCCTTCCGCAAGTTCCTGGCCGATCACCCCGGCAGCAGCTATGCCGACAATGCGCAGTACTGGCTGGGCGAGGTGCACTATGTCACCCGCGACTTCAAGACGGCTTTGCAGGAGTTCGGCAAGGTCATCGAGCAGTATCCCAACAGTCCCAAGGTGGCTGACGCGCGGCTCAAGCTCGGCTACATCAAGTACGAGCTCAAGGACTGGGCCGGCGCACGCCGGGCGCTGCAGCGGGTGGTGGCCGACTTCCCGAAGTCGACCGCCGCGCGGCTGGCGCAGGAACGGCTGGAGCGGATGAAGAAGGAAGGGCACTGAGGAGAGCGACACCACGACGAGCGTGGGGAAACCGCCGGCATCGCCCCGATCCGTAGTATCATCTTCCCATGAGCGCCGTCATCCAGGACGCGCCGCGGCTGCGCGTCACGGAAATCTTCCTGTCCCTGCAAGGGGAATCCGCCACGGTCGGCGTCCCGACCGTGTTCGTGCGCCTGACGGGTTGTCCGCTGCGCTGCGGCTACTGCGATACGGCCTACGCCTTCCGCGGCGGTGAATCCCTGCCGCTGGACGGGGTCGTGGCGCAGGTTGCGGCCTTCGAAACCCCCCATGTCACCGTCACCGGCGGTGAGCCGCTGGCCCAGCCGGGCTGCCTGGCGCTGCTGGAGCGGCTGTGCGACGCCGGCCTGCGGGTGTCGCTGGAGACCAGCGGGGCCCTCGACATCGGCGGCGTGGATGCGCGGGTGACCACGGTGATGGACCTCAAGACGCCGGGCTCGGGCGAGGTGGATCGCAACCGCTATGCGAACATCGACCGACTGAAACCCGGCGACCAGGTGAAGTTCGTCGTCTGCGACCGGGCCGACTACGAGTGGGCGCGGGAACGCATCGCCGACTTCGACCTGGCGCGCCGCTGCGAGGTGCTGATGTCGCCCTGTCACGGCGAACAGGATGCGCGGGAACTCGCCGAGTGGGTGCTGGCGGACCGGCTGCCGGTGCGCTTCCAGATCCAGTTGCACAAGTACCTGTGGGGCGATGAGCCGGGACGCTGAGCGCAAGGCCGTGGTGCTGCTGTCCGGCGGCCTGGATTCCGCCACGGTGCTGGCCCTGGCGCGTCGCCAGGGCTACGCCTGCCATGCCCTGAGCCTGGACTACGGCCAGCGCCACCGCGCCGAACTGGAGGCGGCGCGGCGCGTGGCGCAGGCGCTGGGCGCCGTTGAGCACAAGGTGATCGCGCTGGACCTTGGCGCCATCGGCGGTTCGGCCCTCACCGATCCGGCCATCGCGGTGCCGGAGCAGCCCACCCGCGGCATTCCACCCACCTATGTTCCGGCCCGCAATACCGTGTTCCTGTCCCTGGCGCTGGGCTGGGCCGAGGTGCTGGGCGCGCGCGACCTGTTCGTGGGCGTCAACGCGGTCGACTACTCCGGCTACCCGGACTGCCGGCCGGAATATATCGCCGCTTTCGAGCGTCTATGCAAGCTGGCGACCCGTGTCGGCGTGGAGGGCGAGGATTTCACTGTCCACGCGCCGCTCATCGACATGAGCAAGGCGGACATCGTCCGCACCGGCACCGGTCTGGGCGTGGACTACGGTCTCACCGTGTCCTGTTACGCCGCCGACGCGCAGGGCAGGGCCTGCGGGCGCTGCGACGCCTGCCGGCTGCGGGCCCGCGGCTTCGCAGAGGCCGGCCTGCCCGACCCGACGCACTATCAGCCGGACGGCGGCGCCGGCACCACACAGCAGGCCTGACGAGCCGACAGGAGCACACAGCATGACATTCCAAGATTTCTATTCCGCCTACTCGGTCTTCCTGTGGGCAACCTTCGGCATTTCCCTGGTGCTGGGCGCAGTGGCCAACAAGACCAATTTCTGCACCATGGGCGCCGTGTCGGACTGGGTGAACATGGGCGATACCGGCCGCTTCCGGGCCTGGCTGCTGGCCATCGCCGTGGCCCTGCTGGGGGTGGTGGCGCTGGAATATTTCGGCCTGGTGCGGCCGGGCGACGCCTTCCCGCCCTACCGGGCCGGCCAGTTCATCTGGGCGGAGAACCTGCTCGGGGGGCTGATGTTCGGCATCGGCATGACGCTCGGCAGCGGCTGCGGCAACAAGACCCTGGTGCGCATCGGCGGCGGCAACATCAAGTCCCTGCTGGTGTTCCTGGTCATCGGCGTGGTCGCCTACTTCATGGTCAATCCCTTTCCGGGTACGGACCAGACCCTGTTCACCGTGCTGTTCTACGACTGGATACGGCCGCTGGCGGTCGACCTGGGCAGCAGCCAGGATCTCGGCACCCTGGTCGCCGGCAGCGAGGGGGCGCTGGTGGCGCGCACCGGCATCGGCATCGTGCTGGGCCTGCTGCTGCTGGTGGTGACCTTCGGTTCGCGGGATTTCCGTTCCAGCTTCGACAATGTGCTGGGCGGGCTGGTCATCGGCGGGGTGGTGCTGGCGGCCTGGTACGTCACCAGCAACGTCATGATCGACGTCGACGGCGAGACCTATAGCCTGCAGTCCTATGTGCAGGAATGGGATTTTCTGGCCGAGTCCGAGGCGGGCAAGCCGGCCGACAGCCGGCCGCTGGCGCCGCAGTCCTACACCTTCGTCAATCCCATGGGGCAGATGGTCGGATTCACGGCCGCCGGTTTCGACCGCGCCTACCTGACCTTCGGCATCATGGCGGTATTCGGCGTGATCCTGGGGTCCTTCCTGTGGGCGCTGGTATCGGGCAGTTTCCGCATCGAGTGGTTTGCCTCGGCGGGTGATTTCGTACGCCACCTGTTCGGCGGCCTGTTCATGGGCTTCGGCGGCGTGCTGGCGCTCGGCTGCACCTTCGGCCAGGGCATCACCGGCATTTCCACTCTGGCGGCGGGCTCGTTCATCGCCTTCTTCGGCATCGTGCTGGGCGCGGCGCTGACCATGAAGGTGGAGTACTACCGCATGGTCTATGAGGAGGCCAGTTTCGCCGCGGCGCTGGTGACCGGCCTGGTGGATCTGCACCTGCTGCCGGAGAGGCTGCGGCGCCTGGAGGCGGTCTAGGAGGACCCGCCCGGCGTTTTGCCGGTGGCTGCCATCTACGGTATGATGCGGCGCCTCAACGGGCCGTTAGCTCAGCTGGTAGAGCAGTTGGCTTTTAACCAATTGGTCGTAGGTTCGAGTCCTACACGGCCCACCAGCCGAATCGGAAAAGGCCGGCGTCGTCGGGACGCCGGCCTTTTCCGTGTCGGGCCCCCGATCCCCCGTCGGGCCCCCGATCCCCCGTCGGGCCCCCGATCCCCCGTCGGGCCCCCGATCCCCCGTCGGGCCCCGATCCCCCGTCGGGCCCCGATCCCCCGTCGGGCCCCGATCCCCCGTCGGGCCCCGATCCCCCGTCGGGCCCCCGATCCCCCGTCGGGCTGCCCACCTCCCTTGTAGGAGCGGGCTTGCCCGCGAACCCGGCGCAGCCGGGGGACGTGCGGTTCGGTGGCCGCCGTGATCG
>Ga0256841_1000675_pt1 | contig 33494 bp, 28 predicted proteins | sample 356308metaG_FD_185971 | JGI IMG/M metagenome (GOLD analysis project Ga0256841, IMG submission 185971) | Hydrothermal vent microbial communities from Mid Atlantic Ridge, Atlantic Ocean - 356-308 | ecosystem: Environmental > Aquatic > Marine > Hydrothermal vents | place: Atlantic Ocean: Mid... | reverse complement strand
CCAGGGCCAGATGGCCGTGGCCCGCCAGGTGCGCAAGGTGTTCGAGTCCACCCCCGACATCGTGGATGTGGACGACAGCATCGAGGCCCCCGAGCCCAAGATCATCGTGGCCGTGGATCAGCGGCGCGCGGCGCTGCTGGGCGTCAGCCAGCAGGCCATCGTCGGCGCCCTGTCGGCGGCCCTCTCGGGTGAGGATCTGAGCTATCTGCACGATCCCAACATGAAGTATCCACTGCCCATCCGCCTGGAGATGCGCCCCGGCGACAAGGCCAGCGTGGACACCCTGCTGACCCTCAAGGTGCGCAGCACCAGCGGCAAGCTGGTGCCCATCGCCGACGTGGTGCGGCTGGTGGAGACGCGCCGCGAGAACGCCATCTACCACAAGGATCTGCTGCCCATGACCTTCGTCACCGGCGACATGGCCGGGAAGCTGGACAGCCCCCTGTACGGCATGTTCGAGATCCTGTTCAGGCTGCGCGAGACCCCGCTGGAGGAGGGCACGATCATCGACCAGTCACTGATCAATCCGCCCGCCAATCCCTACCGCTACAGTCTCAAGTGGGACGGCGAATGGACGGTCACCTACGAGACCTTCCGCGACATGGGCATCGCCTACTCGGTGGGGCTGCTGCTCATCTACCTGCTGGTGGTGGGGCAGTTCCGCTCCTATCTGGTGCCCCTGATCATCATGGCGCCGATTCCCCTGACCATCATCGGGGTCATGCCCGGCCATGCCCTGTGGGGAGCGCAGTTCACCGCCACCTCCATGATCGGCATGATCGCTCTGGCGGGGATCATCGTGCGCAACTCCATCCTGCTGGTGGACTTCATCAACCAGCAGGTGGAGGAGGGCGTGCCCTTCGACGAGGCGGTGATTCGCTCCGGCGCGGTGCGGGCCAAGCCTATCGCCCTCACGGGCCTGGCGGCCATGCTCGGGGCCCTGTTCATCCTCGACGATCCCATCTTCAGCGGCCTGGCCCTGTCGCTGATCTTCGGGATCTTCGTCTCCACCCTGCTCACGCTGGTGGTGATCCCGGTGATGTACTACGCCTTCATGTACAAGCGCCTGGATCGGCGTGGCCGGACGTCCTGAGCGGTCCTGTGGCCCGGCGCCAACGGCGCCGGGTCATAAAATCCGTTTATGTTTCCGATCGGAATTGGTATGATTCCCCGGTTTCTCCCGTCAACCCATGAACTTGCCAAGCACGGCCGCCCGCGCGGCCGGAGAGGGGAAAGATGTCCGATCGACGCCTGCAGGTCTTCCAGACGGTGGCCCGCCTGCTCAGTTTCACCAAGGCCGCCGAAGAGCTGCACATGACCCAGCCGGCGGTGACCTTCCAGGTCCGCCAGCTCGAGGAGCAGTTCAACACCCGCCTGTTCGATCGCACCCACAATCGGATCAGCCTCACCGAGGCCGGCGAGCGGGTCTACGAATACGCCAATCAGATCTTCGATCTCTATGCCCAGATGGACAACGCGGTGCGCGAGCTGACCGGCGATGTCAGCGGCGTGTTGATGCTGGGGGCCAGCACCACCATCGCCGAATACATGCTCCCGGCCCTGCTCGGCGACTTCAAGCAGAAGTATCCGGAGATCATCATCCGCCTGAAGGTGGCCAACACCGACGGCATCGTCTCCATGGTGGAGAACAACACCATCGATCTGGGGGTGGTCGAGGCGCCGGTGAACAACAAGAATCTGGTGGTGGAACAGTGCCGCATGGATCACCTGGTGCTGATCGTGCCGCCCGGTCACGAACTGGCCGGCGAGGAGGCCGTGCCCATCAGCCGGATCTGCGACTTTCCCTTCATCTGCCGCGAGGAGGGTTCGGGCACCCGCGAGGTGATTCTCGAAAGCCTGCAACGCGCCGGCGTGCCGGCCACGGGCATGAACCTGGCCATGGAGCTGGGCAGCCTGGAAGCCATCAAGGGCGCCGTGGAGGCCGGCATGGGCGTTTCGGTGCTCTCCAGCGCCACCATCCAGAAGGAACTCAGGCTGGGGACCCTGGCGGCGGTGCAGCTCGATCCGCCCATCGATCGGCCCTTCTCCTTCGTCCACCAGAAACAGAAGTTCCGGGTGCGGGCCATGGACGAGCTGCTCAACTTCGCCCGCAGCTACTGCCAGTCCCACCAGGACGGTCCCCTTGGCTGAACGAGGGCCGTGCAGTTGAAGAAACGGGAACGGCAACTGCTCGAGCATTTTCGGTGCCTGCCTGACGCGCAGGCCGACCTGCTGCTGGAATTTGCCGCCTTCCTGGCCGGACGCCATGCCCGGCAGGCCGAGGTTCCCGCCACGCCCCTCGACATTCCCCGCCCGGCCGAGGAGTCGGTGATCGCCGCCGTGCGTCGGCTCGGCAAGACCTATCCCATGCTCGACAAGGATCGCATGCTCAATGCCACCTCCGGGCTGGTGGCGCAGCACCTGATGCAGGGGCGTGACGCCCGCGAGGTGATCGACGAGCTGGAGGCCCTGTTCGCCGAACAGTACCGTCTGCAGTGCCAGGAGGACGCCGCCGGTGCTTGAGATCCTCAGAGCCTGGTTCCGGCGCTACTTCTCCGATCCCCAGGCGGTATTGCTGTTGCTGATCCTGGTGATCGGCTTCGGTATCGTGCTCACCTTCGGCCACATGCTGGCGCCGGTGCTGGCGGCGATGGTCATCGCCTATCTGCTTGAAGGGGTTGTGCGTTACTTCGAGCGCCACGGGGTGCGACGCCTGCGGGCGGTGATCCTGGTGTTCGGGCTGTTCAGCGCCTTCATGATCTTCCTGCTCTTCGGCGTGATTCCGCTGCTGTCCGTACAGATCACCCAGTTCCTGCGTGAAGTGCCCCATCACCTGGCCGTGGCCCAGGAAAAACTGCTGCAATTGCACCAGACCTACAGCTTCATCAGTGAACAGCAGGTGCAGGAGATCATGGCACTCTTGCAAAAGGAGATCGCCACCGCCGGCCAACGGATCCTGACCCTGTCCCTGGCGTCCATCCCCGGCTTCATCACCCTGCTGATCTATCTGATTCTGGTGCCCCTGCTGGTGTTCTTCTTTCTCAAGGACAAGGCGCGCATCCTGGCCTGGCTCACCGCCTTTCTGCCCGAAGAGCGCAGTCTCGCCAGCAGCGTGTGGCAGGAAATGGATCAGCAACTCGGCAATTACGTGCGCGGCAAGTTCTGGGAAATTTTCATCGTTGGCACCGCCACCTGGTTGGCCTTCGCCATCCTCGGCCTCAAGTACGCCATCCTGCTGGCGGTGCTGGTGGGGGTCTCGGTGCTGGTGCCCTACATCGGTGCGGCGGTGGTCACCGTGCCCGTGGCCTTCGTGGCCTATTTCCAGTTCGGCTGGGGCAGCGATTTCGCGGTGGTGATGATCGTCTACGGCATCATCCAGGCCCTGGACGGCAACGTACTGGTGCCCCTGCTGTTCTCGGAGGTGGTCAACCTGCACCCGGTGGCGATCATCGTCAGCGTGCTGTTCTTCGGCGGGCTATGGGGTTTCTGGGGCGTGTTCTTCGCCATCCCCCTGGCCACCCTCGTCAATGCCGTCCTCTGCGCCTGGCCCGTCGCCGACAGGAGCCGCTCGGCGCCCTGCCAATCGTCGTCTTAGCCGTCTGTTGACGATTGGAACACAGCGCCCCTCTCCCCTTCGGGGAGAGGGCCACTCACCGTACCTTCGCCCGCTCCGGCCGCACCTCGAGGATCTCCACCTCGTCTCCCACCCGGATGGTGCCACTGCTGCGGGGGATGAGATTCTGCCCGAAGTAGATCCCGCCTTCGCCCAGACGGTAGGTCTGCAGGGTCCGCAGCGGTTCGCCATCGGGCGACTTGGTGCCGGTGTCGGGATCGATGGTGGTGAACACGCAGCGCGAACAGTTCTTCACCCCTTCGAATTCCACCTCGCCGATCCGCAACCGCGTCCAGGTATCCTCCGCGTAGGGCTCGCTGCCCGCGATCACCACGTTGGGACGGAAGCGGCGCATGGGCACCGGCGAGGCCAGGCGGGCATTGAGATCGGCCAGCGAACCCTCGCCGATGAGCAGCAGGGGAAAGCCGTCGGCAAAACTCACCTCGTCACCGGACTGGCCATAGTCGGGATCCACCCCGCGGTGGATGTCGTCAGTCATCTGCACCAGTTGCACGGGCTTGTTCAGCCACCGACTGAACCACGCATCGGCCGCCGGGCCGGCCAGCACCGCCTCCAGACTGTCGTTCCAGATCTGCACGCGGCGCATTCGGGGCGAGGAGGGCTGCAGGGGCAGGGTCAGCTCCGGCATGTCCGGGGCCCGCACCCGCAGCACGTCGCCGTCGAAGGCGGTCTCTACCATGGCCAGGCGGGGATGCTGGCGGGCGGTAAGAAAACGGCCGTTTTCTTCCACCAGCATCCAGCGTCGATCCCCGGGCAGGCCCCGGGGCAGCACCTCGCTGGCCGGCAGATCGATGGCCCGGGTGGACTTGACGGGGTAGATATGGATGGAGGCGAGTTTCATGCGGTGAAAAGGGTGTCAGAGAAGACAGCTCTGCATCGCAGTGTATCACGATGCATCCGCCCGGGAAGACGGACACAGGCAGGCGGTAACGGCCATGCGGCCGGGATCGCGGTACAAGCGGAAGGAAAACGGGCAAGCAAGACGCGAATCGACGGCATCTCGCTCGAGCCGGCGGGAGAAAATCAGATTCTGCGAGGATGCGAAAAAAGGCGAACCTCATCCCGCCGGTGGGGACAATGGTGCATTTGGAACCGGTCGAAGGGGTTGTGAGAACATATCGCAATATTCATGTGCGCTCTCTCTGAACTGATGTTTTACATATCAATCATGATGTAATATAATCAATTGCTACATCTGCTAAATCCGTAACCGCCCCGGACGGCCAGTAAAGCCACGAGACGAATCGGAGTGAACCCTGGGAACCATTCCCTCGGAGCGAACCCTGGGAACCATTCCCTCGGAGCGAACCCATGATTACCGCTGCCCAGATGAAAGCCGCTCGTGCCCTGCTGGGCTGGGATCAGGCCCGGTTGGCCCGGGAGGCGGGGCTGTCCCTGCCTACCATCCAGCGGATGGAGGCCAGTGAAGGCAATGTGCGTGGCAATGTCGATTCCCTGGTCAAGGTGGTGGATACCCTGGAACGGGCCGGGATCGAACTGATTGCCGAAGGGGCCGCCAGTACCGGCGGCGGCCGTGGTGTCCGACTGAAGGGCTGACGCGAATTGAACCCGACACTTCCCCTGTCTCTGATTCTGGCCTATGTGGCGGTCCTCGCTGCCCTCGGTTCGGCCGTGGGGGCGCTGGCGACGGGTCGGCTGCCGGGCGCCAAGGGGTTGATGTTCCTGTTGCTGGGCGCGTCTGGCGCGGCGGCCGTGGCAGCCGGTCTCACTGCGCTGGCGTCCGCCCCGGCCGGGGGGGAACTGCCGCTGGGGTTGCCCTGGCTGCCCTGGCACGTGCGCCTCGATGCCCTGGCCGGCTTCTTCCTCATGGTGGTGGGCGTGGTCGTGCTGGCCGTGGCCGTCTATGGTCCGGGTTACGTGCGCGATTTCGAACACGGGCAGGATCCCCTCTCGGTGCTGGGCGCCTTCACCGGCCTGTTCGTGGCCGGGATGTTGCTCGTGGTCCTGGCCGACGACGCCTTCCTGTTCATGGTGGCCTGGGAGCTCATGTCGCTGAGTTCCTATTTCCTGGTGGTCTACCAGCATGAACAGGCGGCCAACCGCCGGGCGGCATTCCTTTATCTGTTGATGGCGCATATCGGCGCCCTGTCCATTCTGCTGGGTTACGGCGTACTGGCGGCATTCGGTGGCGGTTTCGCCTTCGAGGCCATGCGCGGCGCCGCCCTGTCCCCCCTGTGGGCGAGCGTGGCCTTCGGGCTGGCCTTCGTGGGGTTCGGCATGAAGGCGGGCCTGGTGCCCATGCATGCCTGGCTGCCCGAGGCGCACCCCGCCGCCCCCTCGCACATCTCCGCCCTGATGTCCGGGGTGATGCTCAAGGTGGCCGTGTATGGCTTCATCCGCTTCACCTTCGATCTGATCGGCCAGATCCAGTGGCAATGGGGCGTGGTGGTGCTGATCATCGGCAGCATCTCGGCCCTGATGGGGGTGCTGTATGCCCTCATGCAACACGATCTCAAGCGCCTGTTGGCCTACCACTCGGTGGAGAACATCGGCATCATCTTCATCGGTCTGGGCCTGGGGCTGATCTTTCTGGCCACCGGTCATCCGGTGGCCGGCGTACTGGGCCTGATCGCCGCTCTCTATCACACCCTCAACCATGCCCTGTTCAAGAGCCTGCTGTTCCTTGGCGCAGGGGCCATTCTGCACGCCACCCACGAGCGCGATCTGGAGCGCATGGGCGGACTGTTGCGGCGCATGCCCTGGACCGGCTTCTACTTCCTGATCGGCTGCATCAGCATTTCTGCGCTGCCCCCCTTCAATGGTTTCGTCTCCGAGTGGCTGACCTTCCAGACCGCGCTGCAATCCTGGCAGTTGAGTGGTGGCGTGCTGCGCAGCCTGATCCCCGTGGCCGCCGCCATGCTGGCGCTCACCGGGGCCTTGGCGGCCGCCTGTTTCGTCAAGGTCTATGGCGTGGCCTTCCTGGGACAGGCCCGTTCGCGGCGGGTGCGCCGGGCGCGCCCGGTCACCTTCGGCATGCGCTCCGCCCAGGGGTTTCTGGCCCTGCTGTGCCTGTTGGCGGGGATCTTTCCCACCTCCCTGCTGCAGTGGCTGAACGCCGTGCCGGAACAGCTGCTTGGCCGGGGCCTGAGCGCCGCCACGGCGCATGGCTGGTTGTGGCTCACGCCGGTGGCCCCCGAGATGGCCAGCTACTCGGCGCCCATCGTCCTGCTGGCCCTGGTGCTCCTGTGGTGGCTCAGCGCTCTGGTGCTGCGTCGTGGGCGGGTTCGCCAGGTTCGGCGTTGTGATCCCTGGGATTGCGGCTTCACCGACGGTCTGCCCACGGCGCGCATGCAATATACCGCCACGGCCTTCGCCCAGCCGATCCGGCGGGTGTTCGGCCTGCTGTTCCATGTGGATGAAAAGGTGGAGCGCGAAGCCGGTGGCATGCGTCACCAGTTGCATGTGGGCGATCGGGCCTGGGAGCTGTTCTATGTTCCGGTGGCCCAGCGAATCCAGGCGCTCTCCCGCCGGGTCACCCGTCTGCAAAGGGGGAACGTCCGTGTCTATCTGGGTTGGTCGCTCGGAACCCTGCTGGTATTGCTATGGCTGATCTCATGACCGCCAATGCCTGGTTGCTGGTGCTCCTGCAGAGCGTCCTGTTCCTGCTGGGTGCGCCCCTGCTGGTGGCCTGGGTGCGACGGGTCAAGGCCCGTCTGCAGAACCGCCGGGGGGCGGCCTGGAGCCAGCCCTACCGGGATCTCTACAAGCTCTTCGGCAAGGAGACGCTGGTTGCCCACACCGCTTCCGGTGTGTTTCGGGCTGCGCCCTACATCGTCTTCGCCAGCACGCTGCTGGCCTGTACCGTGGTGCCCCTGATCACGGTGCGCCTGCCATCGGCCGCGGTGGCCGATGTCATCGTCCTGGTGGGTTTTCTCGCCCTGGGCCGTTTCTTCCTCGCCCTGGCGGGCATGGATGTGGGCACGGCCTTCGGGGGCATGGGGTCCTCGCGGGAGATGTTGATCTCCGCCCTGGCCGAACCGGCCATGTTGCTGGCCGTTTTCACGCTGGCGATGACCGCGCACAGTACCAACCTGGCCAGCGTTATCGATCACCAACTGGCCTCGGGACTGATCCTGCGGCCGTCCTACCTGTTTGCCCTGATGGGCTTGGTACTGGTGGCCGTGGCCGAAACCGGGCGGATCCCCATCGACAATCCCACCACCCATCTGGAACTGACGATGATCCACGAGGCCATGATCCTCGAATACAGCGGCCGCCATCTGGCGCTGATGGAGTGGGCCGCCCAGCTGAAACTCATGCTCTATGGCGTGCTCATTGTCAACGTCTTCCTGCCCTGGGGCATCGGCACCCAGCTTACGCTCCCGGCTCTGGCCTCGGGCCTGCTGTTCGTGATCGGCAAGTTGCTGCTGCTGGGCGTGATCCTCGCCGTGGCCGAGACCGGGCTGGCCAAGATGCGCCTGTTCCGGGCACCGGCGTTTCTCAATCTCGCCCTGCTCCTGGCCCTGCTGGGCTTGTTGAGCAATGTGATCCTGGAGGCCGGCGCATGAACCTGGTGCAGCTGTCCCTGCTGGAACAGGCGGTCTTCGTGCTCGCCGCCCTGATCCTGTTCCTCTCGTTCACCCTGCTCGCCCAGTCCCGTCTGGTCTCGGGGATCCACGTGTTTGCCTGGCAGGGGGCGGTCCTGGCCGGTGCCACGGCCCTGGTGGCCGCCAGCGGTGCGCATCACCTGTTCATCTCCGCGGGCCTGACCCTGTTGCTCAAGGCGTTACTGATTCCCTGGATGCTGCACCGGCAGGTGCGGAAGCTGGAACTGGAACGGCATGTGGAAACCCTGCCCCATGCCGCGCTGGTGTTGATGGGCGGCGCGGCCCTGGTGATCTTCAGCTACTGGGTGGTGGTGCCCATCGAACGGTTGGAACTGCTGGCGACCCGCAACATCATTTCCCTGAGCCTGGCCGTGGTATTGCTCGGCCTGCTCATCATGGTGACCCGCCGACAGGCGGTGACCCAGGTCATCGGCTTCATGTCGATGGAGAACGGCCTGTTCCTGGCCGCGGTGGCCGCCACCCATGGCATGCCCCTGGTGGTGGAACTGGGCGTGGCCTTCGACGTGCTGGTGGCGGCGGTATTGTTCGGGGTGTTCTTCCTGCACATCAGCGAGAGCATCGACTCCCTCGACACCGACCGGCTCAACCGCCTGGCCGTGCCGGAGGACGAGCCATGAACGCGCTCCTGCTGACCGTAACCCTTCCCCTGGCCGGGGGGCTGCTGCTGGCCGTGGTGCGTTCCCTGCGCGTCGCCGGCTGGCTCAATCTGGCCTTCTGTCTGGCCGGCCTGATCACTTCCCTGGTTCTGGCGGGACAGGTGCTGCATCACGGCGAACTGGTCGGCTACAGCTTCCACGTGGATGCCTTCAATGTTTACCTGGTGGTGCTGACCACCTTCGTCGGGTTCACCACGGCCATCTTTTCCCGACCCTACATGGCCCACGTCTGCCAGGAAGGCTGGGTGAGCGAACGCCGCATGCGCCTCTATCACGCCATGTTTCAGGGTTTCCTGTTCACCATGTTGCTGGCCCTGACCACCGACAACCTCGGCGTGCTCTGGGTCTCGGTGGAAGGGGCGACCCTGGCCACGGTGCTGCTGGTGAGTCTGTATCGGACCCCCGAGGCGGTCGAGGCGGCCTGGAAATACTTCATCCTCTGCGGCGTGGGCATCGCCCTGGCCCTGTTCGGCACCGTGCTGGTCTATTTCGCCGCCCAGCATGCCCTGGCCGATCCGCGTCAGGGCCTGAGCTGGATGGCTCTGTATGCCGAGTCCGCCCATCTGCATCCGGCGGTGATGGCCATCGCCTTCGTCTTTCTGCTGGTGGGTTACGGGACCAAGGTGGGGCTGGTGCCCCTGCACAACTGGTTGCCCGATGCCCATTCAGAAGGCCCCACCCCCATGTCGGCGGTGCTTTCCGGGCTGCTGCTCAACGTGGCCCTGTACGCCGTGGTGCGCTTCAAGATGCTGGTGGACGGGGCGCTGGCCAATACCGAAAACGCGGCGGTGGCCGGTCACCTGATGATGGGCTTTGGCCTGATCTCCTTTCTGGTGGCCAGCCTGTTTCTGCATCGTCAGCGGGACATCAAGCGCATGTTCAGCTATTCCTCCATCGAGCACATGGGAATGATGACCTTCGCTTTCGGTATCGGTGGGCCACTGGCCACCTTCGCCGGGCTGCTGCACATGCTGGTGCATTCCCTGACCAAGTCGGCCATTTTCGTCACCGTGGGTCACGTCAGTCACATTGCCGGAACCCAGGTCATCGAACACATCCGGGGCATGATTCGCACCCAGCCGGCCGTGGGCTGGGGGCTGCTGCTCGGGGTGGCGGCGATTGCCGGTTTTCCGCCTTTTGGGGTGTTCACCAGCGAGTTCCTGCTGCTCTCGGCCACCATGGACAGCTGGCCCTGGCTCACCTCCCTGTTGCTCTTCGGCCTGGTGGTGGCCTTTGCCGGTCTGTTTCGCTATCTGCATCCCATGGTCTATGGCAAGGCGCCGGAGGGCCAGCAGGCCGTGACCGCCAACATGCTGCCCGTGATGCTTCATCTGCTGCTGGTGCTGGCGCTCGGGATCGCGATCCCTGCCTTCCTCTCGCACTGGCTGGATCAGGCCACCTGGCTGATTGCCGGGAGTCATCTGCTATGAACCGTTTCGACTGGTTGCCTGCATTCATGACGCGCTTGCAGGAAGCGCAGGTGCCGGTACGGCAGGCACAAGATGACGGCCTGCCGCCGGCGAAGGTGCTGGACATCGATCCCGAGCACTGGGGGCGGGCCGGCCGGCAGGCGGCCGACTTCGATTGCCGCTGGGCGGGGGTATGGGCCGATCACCTCGACGAGACGCTCGCCGTTTTCGGCCTGTTCGAAAAGGCCGGGGACTATCTCGTGCTTCGCACCCGGGTGGAGGTGGCCACGCCCCTGCTGCCCTCACATACCCCGTATTTTCCCGCGGCCGATCGTCCCGAACGGCACGTTCAGGACATGTTCGGAATCGCCTTCAGCGATCATCCCGATGCCCGGCGCTGGATCCGTCACCAGGCCTGGGAAGAGGGCGAGTATCCCCTGCGCAGGGATTTCCCGGTGGCGGGCCGGTCGCCGCAGACCACGCCCCCCGATGACCAGTATCCGTTTCTGCGGGCCCAGGGCGCGGGCGTCTACGAGATTCCGGTCGGGCCCGTGCATGCGGGCATCATCGAACCCGGTCATTTCCGCTTCCAGGCCGTGGGCGAGAGGGTGCTCAATCTGGAGGAACGGCTGGGTTATGTGCACAAGGGCATCGAGAAGATCGCCGTCGGTCGCATGCCACAGGAACTGGCCCGTCTGGCGGGCCGCGTATCTGGCGACAGTACCGTGGCCCACGCCTGGGCCGCCTGTCAGGCCATGGAGCGGGCCCTGAATGCCGAACCGCCACCCCGCGCTGTGGCCCTGCGGGCGTTGTTCGCCGAACGGGAGCGGATCGCCAATCACCTGGGCGACATCGGCGCCATCTGCAACGATGTCGGCTTTGCCTTCGCCATCTACCAGTTCTCCCGCTTGCGCGAAGGCTGGCAGCGCCGCAACCAGGAACTGTTCGGACACCGGTTCCTCATGGACCGGGTGATCCCCGGTGGCGTCGATGCCGATCTCGCCCCCGGGGGCGCAGACATACTGCGCGCGGATCACCGTCGCCTGGCCGAAGAACTGGAGTTGCTGTTCGACATTCTGGACGACCACCCCTCGCTCGAGGATCGCCTGCTCGGCACCGGCCGACTGCAGCCGGAGACGGCCCGTCGCCTGGGCTGCCTGGGTTACGTGGGCAAGGCCTCCGGTCAGGACTTCGACGTGCGGCGGGATCACCCTTACCCACCCTATGACCAGCTTGCCGTTCCCGTTGCCGTCTTCGAGGAAGGGGACGTCGCCGCGCGCATGCGGGTGCGGATGCAGGAGATCCGGGATTCCCTGGGCCTGCTCGATCGCCTCCTGGACACGTTGCCGGAGGGGGAGACGCAGCGGCCTTTGCCCGCGGCACAGGCGGATCGGGAAGGGCTGGGCATCGTTGAAGGCTGGCGGGGCGAGATCGTGTGCTATGTCCGCTTCGGCGAGGACGGGCGCGTGGCCCGCTACTATCCGCGTGATCCGAGCTGGCTCAACTGGCCGGCGCTGGAGCGGATCGTGCTGGAGAACATCGTTCCGGACTTTCCGGTCTGCAACAAGTCGGTCAATGGCTCCTATTCGGGGCAGGATCTGTAACGGAGGCGCAGGCAGGCATGTTGAGAATCTTCAAGCGCATCCTGACCCATGGGGTCGTGACCGAAGCGGCGCCGTCGCTGGCCGATTCCGAACTCGAACAGGTGGGTATTGAAGTCCAGCGAATCGTCGCCGCCCGCTATGCCGGCAGTCTGGCCATTCGCGAAGTGGACGCCGGTTCCTGCAATGGCTGTGAGCTGGAAATCCATGCCCTCAACAATCCCTATTACGATGTGGAGCGCTTCGGAGTGCATTTCGTCGCTTCGCCGCGGCATGCCGATGCGTTGCTGGTGACCGGGCCTGTTTCCCGGCACATGGAGAATGCCCTGCGCCGCACCTGGGAGGCCACCCCGGATCCGAAGTTCGTCATCGCCGCCGGGCAATGTGCTTGTGACGGCGGTGAATTCGGAGTCTCCTATGCCAGTTGCGGTGCCGTATCCAATGTCATCCCCGTGGATGTCCGGATCCCCGGCTGTCCCCCCGCGCCCGTCGATCTGTTGCGCGGCATCCTGGCGGCACTGCGCGCATCCTGAGCGGTTTTGGCCGGCTGTTGAAAAAACGCCGTTTTCGGCCACCTGTATGCGATGCAGGAAAGCATGGCCATTTTCAATGACACCCGGCATTGAAAATGGCAGTGAACGGGAAACCGCATTTTCCGTTCCCGGGTTGAAAAAGCCCAGGGATGGGCTTTTTCAACAGCCTGTCAACCCGGATATTGCACCTAAGGATTCGTCCTGAAATCGAATAGGTGCAAAACGTGATGCGCCATCCAGGGTGTCGGGGGCGGATTGGATTCGGCAAATAGCGAATCGGGTCCGTCGAGGTTGGCTGCCCTGGTGCGATATCCGGGTTAGGCGTTTTCGTTTTTGTTTTCAGGAGGTAGTTCAACATGGCCATTGAAATCAAACATCCCCCGGTGCCCGTCTGGCAACGTCTGTTTCCCTTTCTCGTCTGGTTGCCGAAGGTCAACCGCCAGATCCTGCGGGCGGATCTGATCGCCGGGCTTACCGTGGCCCTGGTGGCCATTCCCCAGTCTCTGGCCTATGCCCAGCTGGCCGGCGTGCCGCCGTACTATGGTCTGTATGCCTCGTTCCTGCCGGTCATCATCGGGGCGCTCTATGGCTCCTCGCCGGCCTTGTCGACCGGTCCGGTGGCCATGACCTCCCTGCTGACCGCTGCCAGTGTCATGACCCTGGCCAAGTTTGGCACGGATCAATTTTATGCCTATGTCATCCTGATGGCGTTGCTCTCCGGCCTGTTTCAGGTCGGTCTCGGGATCGCGCGCATGGGCGTGCTGATCAATTTTCTCTCCTACCCGGTGCTGCGCGGCTTCATCAATGCCGCGGCCATCATCATCGCGCTGGCGCAGTTGCCGGCCATGCTCGGTCTCAAGCTGGAGCACAGCACGCATTTCATGATGGATGTATTGCACGTGGTCGAGAATGCATCCAATTCCCATCTGCCTTCCCTGGCCTTCGGGCTGGGGTCGCTGGTATTTCTGATCCTGATGAAGAAGCTTGCACCGAAATTGCCGGGGGTGTTGCTGGTGGTCATGATCACTACCTATTTCAGTTACCTGACCGGCTTCGAGGCCAAGGGCGGAACGGTGGTTGGCGAGATACCTCAGGGGCTGCCCAGTTTCAGTCTGCCACCCTTCGACTGGAACGCCAGCATGCACATGTTGCCCGCGGCATTCGTCATCGCCATCATCAGTTTCATGGAAGCCATGTCCAGCTCCAAGATCATCGCCATCAAGACCCGCACCCGCTGGGACGAGAACCAGGAACTGGTGGGGCAGGGCCTGGCCAAGATTGCCGCCGCCTTCAGCACGGGCATGCCGGTCAGTGGGTCCTTCTCACGTTCGGCGTTGAATCTGGCCACGGGGGCCAAGACCGGTCTGGCCTCGGTGTTCAGTGCCGTGCTGGTGCTGATTACCCTGCTGTTCTTCACGCCGTTGATGTATCACCTGCCCAAGCCGGTGCTGGCCGCCATCATCATGATGGCCGTAGGCAGCCTGATCGACGTGCAGACCATCAAGGATGCCTGGCGCGCCAACCGTCAGGACGGTATTGCCGCGCTGGTGACCTTCGGCGCCACGCTGGCCTTTGCGCCCAACATCCAGAATGGCATTCTGACCGGCATCCTGCTGTCGCTCGTACTGTTCCTGTTCCGCACCATGCGGCCAGCGGTGGTGCTGCTGGGCGTGGATGAACACGGGGTGTTGCGCAGCGCCAAGCGCTACAACCTGCCCAAGCTGCATCCCCGGATCACGGCCATCCGGTTCGATGGCCAGTTGTATTTCGCCAATGTGAGTTATTTCGAGGAATCGGTGCTCTATTTGGTCAGCAGCGATCCGGATCTCCGGCACATCCTGGTCGTGGGGGACGGCATCAACGGCCTTGATGCTTCGGGCGTGGAAATGCTCAAGAACCTGCTGGAACGTCTGGAGAAGAACGAGGTCGGCCTGTCATTCTGCAACCTCAAGAGTTCCGTGCGTGCCGTACTGGAGCGGACCGGACTGATCGAGCGGATTGGCGAGCACAACATCTATCCGACCGTGGAGATGGCGATTCGCGAGATCCGCAAGAAGGTCGAGCAACCATCCGAAGCGCAGACCACGGAGGCCGTCGCATGAAGCCCCGTCACCTTTTCTGGTTCGGCCTGTTGCTGCTGCCCCTGGGCGGGCAGGCCGCCGTTCAGCAGCCCCTCGAACTGGCCATGATCGCCCACGAGGCGAAGGACGGCAATGTCAGTGCCGAGCTGCTGTATGGCCTGGCGTTCCTCGAGGGACGTTATGGCATGCCCGCCGATCCGGTCAGGGGTGCACACTGGCTGCAACGGGCCGCTCGGGCCGGCAACCCCTATGCACAACTGGTTCTGGGCAACGCATATGCCGAAGGGCGCGGCGTGGAGCGGGATCCCGCACTGGCCGTACGCTGGTGGCGCGCTGCCGCCCGGGCCGGCATTCCGGCCGCCCAGTACCGGCTCGGCAAGGCCTTTCTCGATGGCCGGGGCGTCGGGCACGATGATCGGCGCGCCATCGACTGGCTGAAGAAGGCCGCGGACAGCGGTAATGCCAAGGCCCAGTACCTGATCGGCAAGATGTATCACCAGGGTTACGTGGTGGCCCAGGATCAACAGCTGGCCCGGGACTGGTTGTCGCGCGCCGCGGCAAGCGGGCATGGCGAGGCGGTCAATCTGCTGGCGGTCATCGACGCCTTCGTCAAGACGGCCATGCCCGTGTCGCAGGAAAGCTACGATCACCTCAAGGCAGCGGCGGATGCGGGCGATCCCCATGCCCAGTTCGAACTGGCCATGCGTTATGAGAACGGAGCCCTGGACGTGAACGCCGATCCGCACCAGGCTTTTAACTGGTTGTCCCAGGCTGCCCGCAACGGCAACCTGCTGGCGATGAAGCACCTGGCCAAGGTTTATGCGCAGGGCCTGCTCGGCGTGCCGGCCGATGCCGACAAGGCCGCGTTCTGGCGGGAAAAGTCTGCCGGTCGGCGCTGAATCCGCCCGGACTTTGCCCCTTCCCGGCAAGCGGCGGATTTGACGCCAGCGGGAGACCTTGGCATGGTGTTTCCGGATTGGCAGATCGTGCAGAGGTCAGCATTTCTTGTCGATGAAGGGTCTTTTCGAGGCTGTACGACGCCTTCGCCCGCCGGGCGTGACCGTTCTCGTTGTCATGTTGAGCGCCTGCGCGACCTATCGGCCCGAGCCCCTTCCCCGAAGCGCAGATCTCGCCCCGGCGATCACGGATCTGAAGGTGGCCGCCCAGTCGTTTCCCCTGCCTTCGTTGCGGCATCATCCCTTCGACGTTGCCGATGGTCTGGACTGGATCGAAATCGCCATGCTGGCGGTGGCCAACAATCCCCTCCTCAAGGCGGCCCGGATGCAACGGGGCGAGGCATCAGCCCAGGTGTATGCCGCGGGCCTGTTGCCGGATCCGCAACTGTCGGCCAGCCTGGATCATCCCACCAATGGAGGATCGGAACGGGTTGCCGGAGGGGGGATCGGGCTTGGCTATGATTTCCAGGGCCTGATCACCCGCAGTGCCGGCGTGGCGGCCGGCAAGGCCGCCCAGCGACAGGTCGATTTGGTACTGTTGTGGCAGGAATGGCAAGTGATCCAGCAGGCCCGGCAACTCACGCTGCAAATCGGCAATGCCGTCGCCAGGCGAGCGCTGCTGGAAGAGGCGGAGGACCGTTTTGCCAGGCAGTATCGCCGGGCCCGGACACTTATGGCGCAGGGTGAACTGACCCTGGAAGATGTGGGTGCCCAGGCGGCGGCCTGGTTCGAGACTTCTCATCGCCTCAGCCGGCTGCGTCAGGAACTTCAGCGCGGGCAAGCCGAACTGCACGCCCTGCTGGGGCTGGCCCCCGACGTGCGCTTGCCGCTGATCTCCCTTGCAGGGGCACCGCCTGCACGGTCGGCCCCCCCAGTTCCGGTCTTGACGGCGCTGCCTCGTCGGCGACCGGATCTGCGCGCCTTGCGGGCAGGTTATCAGAGTCAGGAACAGCGGGTCCGCAAGGCCATCCTGGCCCAGTTTCCGCTGCTCGACATGGGTTTTACCCGGGACCGCGATACCGACGGCCTCTATACGACCGGCGTTGGGATCACGCTCAACCTGCCCCTGTTTTCCGGTAACCGGGGGCGGATCGCCATCGAACGGGCCACCCGGGCGCGGTTGCGTGCCGAATACCAGGCTCGTCTGGATCAGACGCGCAGCGATATTGCACGCCTGCTGGATCGGCAGCGACTGCTACGTGAGCGGTATCGGCGTCTGCAACGTCATCTGCCGGAACTCGCCTCCCTGGTCACGGCGGCGCGCCAGGCCTATCGTCGGGGGGATTTGACGGCACTGGGCTGGCTCAACCTGGAAAAGACCTGGCTGGATCGCCGTCTGGAACGCCTGGCGCTGGAACAGGCCTTGTGGCAAGGCCGGATTGCGCTCGATACCCTGCTGGCCTGGCCCGAAACGGAGGAATGATGGTGTCTGCAAAGTGGGCGATGTGGCTTGTCTCGATACCACTGCTGGGGCTGGTGGGGTGGGTTTCACCGGTGCAGGCCGATGCCTTCGTCACGCAAGCGGCCGTGGCCGGAAGCTGGCGGCCCCACGCGCAGGCTTTTGCCCGGGTCCGCGCCCGCCAGCAGGTCGTTCTTCGTTTGCCCTTTGCCGCACGCATCACGGCCCTTTCCGTGGAACCGGGAACATCGGTCGCGGCAGGGGAGGAACTGGCCCGTTTCGCGGCGCCGCAACTCAGGCGTCATCTGGCCGTGTGGCAACAGGCTCGGGCGGAAGTGGCGGTGGCCCGCGAGCGACTGGCGCTTCTGCGGGAAGGCGAAAGGACGCACGCCGTGACCCGACGTGATCGGGTGCAGGGCGAACAGGCCCTGACCATAGCCAAGGGCAAGGCCCGTCTGGCCTGGGAAACCCTGGCCGCCGATCTGGATCTGCTGCATGAAAAGATCGATGCCGCCTTGCTCGCCCGTCGACTCGACAAGGAGGGGGTGCCGGTCCTGGCCCGCCGTCTGGGGCGCTTGCGGGCCCCCTTTGCCGGTGTGGTGACCGAGCGCCGGGTGGCCATGGGGGAGCAGTTGGCCGCCGGTGAAGCGGTCATGGAGCTGGAGTCGCTGGCTTCGGTATACGTGGACGTGGAGGTTACCGCCGCGGCCTTGCCGGACTGGCAGGCGGGGGAGACCGATTGGCGACGTGCGGGACAGCCCCTCACCCTGCGCCCCCTCCCCGGTTTGCCCCTCTATGATGACGCGACGGGGCTCTGGCGTTTGCGTTTTGAGGCTGGCAATCCCGGGCGAGTCCTGCGGGACGGTGCCCGGATCGAGGTGGAGCATTGGGGCGAAGCCCGGCCAGTGGCCTGGGTTCCGGTGTCTGCCGTGGTGGCGCGCAACGAAAAAACCTGGTGCATCGTGCAGGAAGATGGGCGCTTCCAGCCTGTCGAGGTACAGGTCGGGACAGCGACAGCCGAACGTATTCCGGTGCTGTCGGGGCTCAAGGCGGGAAGCCGCGTGGTTACTCAGGGTGCCTACGAGTTGCTCTATCGGGATCTCAAGGAACTGATTCGGTTCGAGGACTGACGCGCCCATGTTCGAACGTCTCTTCCGGCATCCTCTGAGCGTGATTTTCGGAATGGCGCTCATGGGGACCGGCGGAGTTGGGGTTCTGCGGGGCCTGCCGGTGGATCTGTTTCCCCGCCTGGACTATCCGCTCATCAATGTCGTCAGCCATTATCCGGCCGGCACCGCGGAGGACATGGAACAGCTCGTCACTCGGCCAATCGAGAACGCCATGCTGGGCCTGACCCACCTGCGCCGGGTGCGATCCACCTCCGCCCCGGGTTTCTCCCAGGTGACGGTGGAATTCACCTGGGGCATGGATGTCGTGCAGGCGCGGCAACTGGTGAGCAGCCGCCTGGCCGGACTCGAGCTGCCGCCCGGGACCCGTCCGGAACTGGAAAACATCGGCACCTCCCTGGCCATGCTCTCCACCTATACCTTGAGTGGTGGCGACCCGGTGGCTCTGCGGAGCTGGGTGCAGTACCACCTTGCACCACGGCTGGCGGCTCTGCCGGGCGTGGCGCGGGTGCAGGTAATGGGCGGCGGCGAGGCGGCCTGGCGTATCGATCTGGACCCGCTGGCCCTGGAACGCCATCATCTCTCGGCCCACCACATTGCCGAAGTGGTGCGGGCAGCCAATGTGCTGGCAACCGGCGGCTACCTGGCACGATACGGCCGTGATCTGCTGATCCGCACCGATGGTCGTCTGCGCAACCCGGAGGAACTGAAGCGGATCACCGTTGCCCACGGGCCGAACGGTCAGCCTGTGCGGCTGGGCGATGTGGCGCGGGTCTATGCCGGCATTCGTCCCCAGCGTTATGTCATCACCAGCAACCGCCTGCCGGCAGTCGCCTTCACCATCCAGAAACAGCCCGGGGCCAGCACCCTGGCTGTCTCCCGGGCGGTGGATGCCACTCTGGCCCGTCTGCCCTTGCCGCCGGGTGCCCGGCTGGTGAAGTTCTACGATCAGGCCGAGATCATCGGTCTGGCCTATCGCAACATGCGCAACAATCTGCTCATGGGGGCGTTGCTGGCCATTCTTGCCGTGGTCTGGGTCCTGGGACGCAATCGCGCCAGCCTGGTGATCGCCGCCGGTTTTCCGCTGGTGGTGCTGGGCACCTTCGTCGCCATGGGGATGTTCGATCTGGGGTTGAACCTGATGACCCTGGGTGCACTGACGGTGGCCATCGGCCTCATCGACGACGATGCCATCGTGGTGCTGGAGAATATCGATCGCCACCGGCGCCTGGGCAAATCGGCCCGGCAGGCTGCCCTGGATGGTCTGCGCGAAGTCCTGGCGCCGGATGTCGCCGGCACCCTCACAGTGCTGGCGGCCTTCGTGCCCCTGGTGCTGGTGACCGGCCTGGCGGGACGCCTGTTCCAGCCCTTTGGGCTCACCTTCGGCTGCATGTTGTTGCTGTCCCTGCTGCTCTCCCTGATCCTGATCCCGCTGGCGGCGATGTACTGGACCTCGCACACGGCACTGCCGGCGCGGGCCGACACCCTCGGTGCACGCGCGATCCATCGCCTGGGCGAGTGGAACCTCCGCCTGCTCGATCCGCTGTTGCGGCATCGTGGCAGAACCATTGGCATCACGGTGCTGATCTTCATCGGCAGCCTCGCCCTGCTGGCCTTCAATCCCACCCGACTGCTGCCGTTGCTGGATGAGGACAGCCTGTTGTTGAGTTACGGTCTGGCGCCAGGGACTTCGCTGGGCGAGAGCAACCGGGTGGGAGATGAACTGGAACGGCGCCTGCTGGCCATGCCCGGCGTGGCCGCAGTCTTCCGCCGCACCGGCTCGCCCGAGTCGTCCTTCTACATCGAGCGCCCGAACGAGGGCGAGCTGGTGGTGCGTCTGGATCGACGCCAGGCCCCCGATCCCCTGGCCGTTCGGGCCACTCTGGCGCAATTGCTGGCCAACACGCCAGGCGTCATCGGCCGGGTCAACGAACCGACCACGGAGAAACTGGACGAATCCTTCTCTGGCCTGCCGGCGCTGTTCGGCATCACCCTCTATGGAACCAACCTGAAACAGCTCTATGCTGCGGCAACACAGGTGGAGCAGGCTGCGCGCAAGGTCAGGGGACTGGCCAACGTGGTCAACAACACCCGCATCCCCGTGGATCAGGTGCAGGTGAGCGTGGATCGGGCGGCCCTGGCCCGTTTCGACGTGGCCGCGGCCACGCTCGCGCAGGCGGTGCGCACGGCCATGCAGGGGGAGGGCATCGGCCAGGTCATCATCGATCAGCAGCCCATCGAGATCTTTCTGCGCTACGCCGCGCAGAAACGGGACAGTCTCGACGATTTGCGCCGGGTGCGAGTGCCCAGCCGCCAGGGACGGCTGATTCCGCTGACCCAACTCGCCCGTCTCGAGCGGCGGTCCGGTTACCCGCTCATCGAGCATCAGCACGGCCTCCGCACCCTGACCCTCACCGCCGAGATCGAGGGCAACCCGCTGGCGGTGATTCGGCGCCTGGACCAGGCCATCGCCGGGCTGGATCTGCCGGCCGGCATTCAGTGGCGCTTCAGCGGCGAATACGGCCAGTTGCTGCACACGGGCGGTCAACTGTTGTGGGTGCTGCTGGCCTCGGCCCTGCTGGTGTACGGCATCATCGCCATCCAGCTCGGCAACCTGCTCGATCCGGCCGTGGTGCTGACCAAGCTGCCCCTGGACTTCATGGGCGCGGCCCTGGCGCTGTTCCTCACCCGTCAGCACCTGGATCTGACCGTGGCCATCGGCTTCATCACCCTGGTCGGCGTGGCCACCAACAACGGCATCATGCTGCTCACCTTCACCCGCCACTTCCGCCGCCAGGGTCTGGATGCCGCCGCGGCCGTGCGCGAAGCGGTCCGCCTGCGCACCCGCCCCATGCTGCTGAGCCACCTCACCACCCTGCTGGCCCTGGTGCCTGCAGCGCTGGGGCTCGGAAAGGGCCCGCAACTGCTGCAACCACTGGGCATCATGCTGTTCGGGGGCCTCACCGCCGGCACCCTGCTGACCCTCAACCTGCTGCCGGTGATCTACGTGGCGACCGAACGCTGGCGCCGGTTACCGGCATCGAATGGGGAGCGTGAATTCCCATGAGTCTGTATGTCCTCATGCGCCTGCTGGAATCCGCACCGGCCTTGTCCGTATCGGCCAACCCGGTCGTGATGCGCCGGTGCTGCTGACCGGCAATTACCGGCTCACGGTGGCCCGGGTCAAACATGCACTGCAGGGGATCGATGCCTGGTTGCTGGTGGCCAACAGTCGCGGGATCAATGTCTGGTGTGCCGCAACCGGGGGGCTGCTGACCCACCACGACGTCGTCTCGGTGGTAAAGACCAGTGGCATCGAGTCACGGGTGGAACATCGCGAGCTGATCCTGCCCCAACTCGCGGCGACGGGCATCGAGGAGCGGCGAGTTCGGGAACTGACGGGCTGGCGGATACGATGGGGACCGGTGGAGGCGGCGGACGTTCCTGCCTGGCTGGCGCGCGATCGACAGAAGACCCCGGCCATGTGCCGGGTCACCTTTCCCTGGTTGCGACGCCTGGAGCTGGCCGTGGCCTGGGCGTTTCCGATCTCCCTGATGGCGTTTCTCCTGTGGCCGCTCTGGTCGGCAGCGGTACCGGTTCTGGTGATGATGGTATGGGGCTTGTCGCTGACGATGTTTCTGAGCTTCCCGATCTACGAGCGCGGGCTGCGCCGCCCTGCGCGGACTGTCGGTTGGGTATTTTTCAACTTTGGCCCCTGGGGAGTGTTGCTGATCTTCTGGGCCTTGACTCTGGTTGTCCTGGTGCTCCATGCCACCTACACCGGCGAGTTTTCCTGGTCCTTGCTGGCGCGCTGGGCACTGGCCTCATTGATCGTGATTCTGATCCTGGGGTTGGATCTAACCGGCAGCACACCCACCTACAAGAGTGGCTTGCATGCCGACCGTCATTTGCGTATCCATCTTGACCTTGTGCGTTGTCAAGGCGCCAGCCGTTGTGAGGTGGTGTGCCCGGTGGGGGTGTTCGTGGTGGATCGGGAACATCACCGGGCTCACCTGCCGGCTCGGGAACGCTGCGTCCAATGTGGCGCCTGTATCGTCCAGTGTCCCTGTGATGCGTTGTATTTCCAGGCTCCCGACGGTCGGATTGTTCCCCCGGAAACGCTTCGCCGCTACAAGCTGAATCTCCTGGGCAAACGCATGGTTCAGGTGCGCTGACAAACCGTTCCTGCTGCTGGCAAGCAAGGTCAGGCGGGATGGACATGCTGCGCGTCGAAAGATCAACGCGTTGAGAGAGTCGGATGGCTCGGGAACAGATGGGTTGAATTTGGTGCCGAGGAGAGGACTTGAACCTCCACGGGGTTTCCCCCACTAGCACCTGAAGCTAGCGCGTCTACCAATTCCGCCACCTCGGCATAGGGCGCGCACTTTACCGGGCAGCGCGCGGGTTGTCAAATCCGGCACGGAAAATCCCCCGCCGATGGCCGCGCTGCGTTACACTATGCGGTTACCGACCATTATATAAAGAGAGAAACCGGAAGTCCCTTCCATCCCTGACATGAAAAAAACAGCCAAATCCGCCGTCGATCCCTATGCGGCGCGCGAAGCCCAGAAATACGAAAACCCCATTCCCAGTCGCGAATTCATCATCCAGCTCCTCGAGGAAGCCGGCCAGCCCATGACCCGCGAGGCCATCGCCGAGGCCCTGGGCCTGGAGAGCGAGGATCAGCGCGAGGCCCTGCGCCGGCGCCTGCGGGCCATGGAGCGTGACGGCCAGCTGGTGTTCAACCGCCGTTCCGAGTACGGCCTGGTCAGTCACATGAACCTGGTGCGGGGGCGGGTCATCGGCCATCCCGACGGCTTCGGTTTTCTGGTGCCCGACGAGACCGGCGACGACGTGTTCCTCTCCGCCCGCGAGATGCGCAGCCTGCTGCACGGCGACCGTGCCCTGGTGAGCATCACCGGCGTGGATCGCCGGGGCCGCCGCGAGGGCACCCTGATCGAGGTGCTGGAGCGGGCCAACCACACCCTGGTGGGGCGCCTGTTCGTGGAGAGCAACATGGCCTTCGTGGTGCCCGACAACAAGCGCATCCACCAGGACATCCTGATCCCGCCCGAGCACCGGGGGGTGGCCGAGAACGGCCAGTTCGTGGTGGTGGAGATCCTCGAGCAGCCCACCCGTTACCGCCAGCCCATCGGCAAGGTGACCGAGGTGCTGGGGGATCACATGGCCCCCGGCATGGAGATCGACGTGGCGATCCGCGCCCACGGCCTGCCCATGGTCTGGTCGCCGGAGACCGAGCAGGAGATCGCCCATCTGCGCGAGGAGGTGGCGGAGGCCGACAAGCGCGGTCGTGAGGACATCCGGCATCTGCCGCTGGTGACCATCGACGGCGAGGACGCCCGCGACTTCGACGACGCCGTCTACTGCGAGCGCAACGACGAGGGCTGGCGCCTGCTGGTGGCCATCGCCGACGTCTCCCATTACGTGCAGCCCGATTCGGCGCTGGATGCCGACGCCCAGGAGCGGGGCAACTCGGTGTACTTTCCCGAACGGGTGATTCCCATGCTGCCGGAGGTGCTTTCCAACGGCCTGTGCTCGCTCAATCCCCAGGTGGATCGCCTGTGCATGGTCTGCGACATGCAGCTCAGCCCCCGCGGGGTGCTCAAGGCATGGCGCTTCTATCCCGCGGTGATGTTCTCCCACGCCCGGCTCACCTATACCAAGGTGGCGGCCATGCTGGTGGAGGGCGACGCGGAACTGCGCGAGACTTACCGGGAAGTGCTGCCCCATCTGGAGGATCTGCACAGGCTCTACAAGGTACTGCGCAAGCGCCGCGAGCAGCGCGGGGCCATCGATTTCGAGACGGTGGAGACGCGCATCGTGTTCGGCGAGGAGCGCAAGATCGACCGGATCGTGCCGGTGATTCGCAACGACGCGCACAAGATGATCGAGGAGTTCATGATCACCGCCAACGTGGCCACGGCCCGTTATCTGCTGGAGGCGAAGATCCCGGCCCTGTACCGGGTGCACGAGGGGCCGGCGGCCGAGAAGCTGGAGGACCTGCGCGCCTTTCTTGGCGAATTCGGCCTCCAGCTCGGCGGCGGCGACAAGCCCGGCGCCAAGGACTATGCCGAGCTGCTGCGGGAGGTCCAGGGCCGGCCCGATGCCCACCTGATCCAGACGGTGCTGCTGCGCAGCCTCAAGCAGGCGGTCTACAGCCCCGACAACGTGGGCCACTTCGGTCTGGCCTACGATGCCTATGCCCATTTCACCTCGCCCATCCGCCGCTATCCGGATCTGCTGGTGCACCGGGCCATCCGCCACGTGCTCTCCGGCCAGCCGCCGGAAGTGTTCCGCTACGACCACGAAAAGATGGTGGCCCTCGGCGATCACTGCTCCCAGACCGAGCGCCGCGCCGACGAGGCCACCCGCGACGTGGTGGACTGGCTCAAGTGCGAATACATGCTCGACGAGGTGGGCGAGGAGTTCGACGGCACCATCACCTCGGTGACCGGCTTCGGCCTGTTCGTGGAGCTGGACGACATCTACGTGGAAGGCCTGATCCACGTCACCAGCCTGGAGAACGACTACTACAGCTTCGATCCGGTCAAGCACCAGCTGTTCGGCGAGCACAACCACCAGGTCTACCGACTCGGCGATCGCCTGCGGGTGAAGGTGGCACGGGTGGATCTCGATGAGCGCAAGATCGACTTCGCCTACGTGGGACCGGCCCTCAGCCAGCCCAGCGTGATGGCTGCGGCCCCGGCCGAGCCGGGCGGCAAGAAGGCGGCGAAGAAGAAATCCGCCGGACGCCGGAAGGGCGCAAAGAAGAAGGCGGCGAAGAAGACCGCCCGCAAGACCCACAACCGCAAGAAGACCAAGCGCAGCCAGAGCCGGTCCGGCTGAGGCGAGATGGCCGGCACCCATACCGTCTACGGCCTGCACGCGGTGCAGGCGGCCCTGGAACACGAGCCGGAACGGGTGCGCGTGGTGTGGCTGGAGCAGGGGCGTCAGGATCGCCGCGCCCGGGCCATCGAGGAGGCGGCACGGATCGCCGGGGCGCGCCTCGAGCGGGTACCCCGCGAGGCGCTGGATCGGCGTGCCCCGGGGGCCAGGCACCAGGGCGTGGTGGCCCAAGTGCGCGACGCCCCGGCGAGGGACGAGACCGAGCTGCCCGCGCTGCTGGCCGGCCTGGCCGAACCCCCCTTCCTGCTGATCCTCGACGGCGTGCAGGATCCCCACAACCTGGGGGCCTGCCTGCGCACCGCCGATGCCGCCGGCGTGCACGCGGTGATCGCGCCGAAGGATCGGGCCTGCGGCCTCACCGGCACCGTGCGCAAGGTGGCTGCGGGGGCCGTGGAGACGGTGCCCTTCTTCGCCGTCACCAACCTGGCACGCACCCTGCGGGCCCTGAAGGAGGCCGGGATCTGGCTGGTGGGCACCGACGTGGACGCCGACAGCGAGCTGTTCGCCGCCGATCTCACCGGTCCCCTGGCCCTGGTGCTCGGCGCCGAGGGCCGCGGCCTGCGTCGCCTCACCCGCGAAGCCTGCGACACCCTGATCGCCCTGCCCATGCGCGGCCACGTCCAGAGTCTCAACGTCTCCGTGGCCACCGGGATCTGCCTCTACGAGGCCCTGCGGCAGCGGGCCTCCGGTCGAAGGGCCTGCAAATAACGCAGAGGGCGCAGAGACGCAGAGAGCGCGGAGAGTCAATTTGTTTTGAGCGGTTCCGGGACAGCCATGGCTGTCCGCGCAGGAATCCCGGTTCCTTCTTGCCCGATCCGGTGGGAATGGATGAAAACACCTCCACAACCCCTGCCTGTATAACGTAGGCAATTGATACGTAAGTGATTTTTATGTTCAAACAGTTTTTCTCCGCGCCCTCTGCGTCTCTGCGTCCTCTGCGTTCCTTCCACCACTTCGGAAAAGAACGAAGGATTGCGTCAGACACCGCCATGGCGTAGAATCGCCGGTCTTTCGCGGGCCGCGTGGCCCCGGAAGCCACAATCCGACACACTCTCTGCCTCACCGCGCGACGGGAGGCTTGATAGCCGAAGGGAGCATCATGAGACACTACGAAATCGTGTTTCTGGTCCATCCTGACCAGAGCGAGCAGGTTCCCGCCATGCTCGAACGCTACCGGAACACCATCGAGAGCAAGGGGGGCAAGATCCACCGCCTCGAGGACTGGGGCCGTCGCCAGCTCGCCTACACCATCCAGAAGGTCCACAAGGCGCACTATGTGCTGATGAACATCGAGTGTGACAAGGAGACCCTGGACGAGCTGACCGCCGCCTTCCGCTTCAACGACGCCGTGATCCGCAACCTGGTCATCAAGCGCGACAAGGCCATCACCGAGCCTTCGCCGCTGGCCAAGAAGGAAGAGGGCGAGAAGAAGCCGGAAGCCGAAAGCGAAGCCAAGCCGGCTGCCGCCGAGGCCTGAACCTCCGCACCCGTTCATTCGCGCCGCGCCGGCGGCGCCATGCATGTGAAGGAAACCTGACATGTCCCGTTATTTTCGTCGCAGAAAGTACTGCCGCTTCACCGCCGAAGGCATCGAAGAGATCGATTACAAGGATCTGAACCTGCTCAAGGCCAACATTTCCGAGAGCGGCAAGATCGTCCCGAGCCGGATCACCGGCACCAAGGCCAAGTATCAGCGCCAGCTGGCCACCGCCGTCAAGCGCGCCCGTTACCTGGCCCTGCTGCCCTACACCGACTCGCACAAGTAAACCGAACGGCGAACCGGCCATGCGGGGCCTGGCCTCCCATATCCTGCGTGGCCGGGTGCCGGCTGTCCTGGTGGTGGCGGCCCTGGCGGTGCTGGCGCTGGCCCTGCCCCCGCTGAGCTGGCCGCTGGCCTGGTTCAGCGCCGGCGGCGTGGCGCTGGTGACGCTCCAGCAGGGCGCCCGGGAGGGGCTGCTCAACGTGGCCGGCGCCAGCGCCCTGGTGGCCCTCGTCGGCAGTCCCTTCGGCTTGATGAACCTGGCCCTGGGGCTGGCCCTGACCCTGTGGCTGCCGGTGTGGATCGCCGCCGCGGCCTTCGGCGCCAGTCGCTCGCTGGCCCTGGGCCTGATGGTCTGCAGCCTGCTGGGCATGCTTGCCGTGACGGGCTTCTGGCTGGCCGTGGACGATCCGGTCGGCTGGTGGCAGCAGTACATCCGTGAACAACTGCTGCCAGTGCTGGAGCAGGCGGGCATGCTGGCCGAGCTGCCGGCCGACTTCGAGCCGCGGCTGGCCGACGCCGCCCATGACCGGCGTGCTGGTCGCCTCGAGCGTCTTCGGCCTGTCGCTGGGCCTTTTGATCGGCCGCTGGTGGCAGGCCGTGGCCCTGCGTCCCGGGGCCTTTGGCGAGGAGTTCCGCCGCCTGCGCCTGGGGCGGAGCGCCAGCCTGCTGATGGCGGTGCTGATCCTCGGCGCCCTGTTGCTGCCGGGCGCGGCGGGGACGTTCCTGGCCAACCTGGTGCCGGTGCTGGGCCTGCTGTTCCTCTTCCAGGGGCTGGCGCTCAGCCACGCGCTGCTGGGGCGGCGGCCGCAGGACCGGGGCTGGCTGTTCGGGGTCTACGTGGTGCTGGTGCTGTTCATGCCCTGGTCGCTGCTGTTTCTGGCGGGGCTGGGCTGGCTGGACAATGGCCTGGATTTCCGGGCGCGCCTGCCGGCAGGCGAGTGAAATGCCGGCGTATTCGATCAAGCGAACTATCCGACTGTAGGAGTCACAACGATGGAAGTCATTCTGCTGGAGAAGGTTGCCAACCTCGGCGATCTGGGCGACAAGGTCGAGGTCAAGCCCGGCTACGGCCGCAACTACCTGGTGCCCCAGAAGAAGGCGGTTCCGGCCACTCCCGAGAACATCAAGATCTTCGAGGAACGCCGCGCCGAACTGGAGAAGAAGGCCGCCGAGGCCAAGGCCGCCGCCGAAGAGCGCGCCGGCAAGCTCGAATCCCTGGGCGAGATCACCATCGCCAGCCAGGCGGGCGAGGAAGGCAAGCTGTTCGGCTCCGTGGGCGTGGCCGACATCGCCGAGGCCATCACCGCCGCCGGCGTGGAAGTGGCCAAGCGCGAAGTGAGTCTGCCCGAAGGCCCCATCCGCCATACGGGCGAATACGAGATCGACATCCATCTGCACACGGACGTCACCCGTCCGGTGAAGATCATCGTCGTCGCCGAGTAAGCCTCCGGCCGTTCCCGGCACGCTGCCGGCTGGTTACGAAATGACCAGCCGGCAGCGTGCCGTCGGATGCCCCGAACCCGCCTGTCAAGCCTTTTCCGCGGCGGGCATTGTGCTATTCTGAACCTCCCCGACCGCCGCCCGGCCGACCCCGGTTCCGGTTTCTTTGTCTGATCCGAAGCGACGGAGATCGCCTTGCAAGACGTGGCCCAGCCGACCCCGGTTCGAGACAGCGCCACCGCCGCGCTGAAGATGCCGCCCCATTCCCTCGAGGCGGAACAGGCGGTGCTCGGCGGCCTGATGATCGACAACGACACCTGGGATCAGGTGGCCGATCTGGTCTCGGAGGAGGACTTCTACCGGCGCGATCACCGCCTCATCTTCCGCGCCATCGCCATGCTCACCGAGGAGGCCCAGCCCTTCGACGCGGTGACCATCTCCGAATGGCTGGCCAGTCACAACGAGCTGGACAACGCCGGCGGCCTGGCCTACCTGGGCACCCTGGCCCGCAACACCCCCACCGCCGTCAACATCAAGGCCTATGCCGGCATCGTGCGCGAGCGGGCGGTGCTGCGGGAACTCATCCAGGTGGCCACCGGCATCGCCGAGTCCGCCTACAACCCGGAAGGCCGCAGCAGCGCCGAGATCCTCGACGAGGCCGAGAAGCGGGTCTTCGACATCGCCGAGCGGGGCAATCGCAGCCGGGCCGGTTACCAGGCGGTCAAGGATCTGCTGGTCAAGGCGGTGGAGCGGATCGACGCCCTCTACCAGAATCCGTCGGCCTACACCGGCATCCCCACCGGCTTCACCGACTTCGACAACATGACTTCGGGGCTGCAGAACTCGGATCTCATCATCGTCGCGGGCCGGCCCTCCATGGGCAAGACCTCCTTCGCCATGAACCTGGTGGAGAACGCGGCCATCAAGAACAAGACCCCGGTGGCCGTGTTCTCCATGGAGATGCCGGGCGAACAGCTGGTAATGCGCATGATGTCCTCGCTGGGGCGCATCGATCAGCACAAGATCCGCACCGGCAAGCTGGACGAGGCCGACTGGCCGCGCCTGACCTCGGCGGTGGGGATCCTCAACGAGGCGCCCATCTTCATCGACGACACCCCGGGCCTCACCCCCATGGAAGTGCGCGCCCGGGCGCGGCGCATCGCCCGCGAGCACGGGCTGGGGCTGATCGTCATCGACTACCTGCAGCTCATGCAGGGCAGCTCCGCCAGCAACGAGAACCGGGCCACCGAGATCTCGGAAATCTCCCGCGCCCTCAAGGGGCTGGCCAAGGAACTCAACGTGCCGGTCATCGCCCTCTCCCAGCTCAACCGGAGCCTCGAACAGCGGCCCAACAAGCGGCCCATCATGTCGGATCTGCGCGAATCGGGCGCCATCGAGCAGGACGCCGACCTCATCGTCTTCATCTACCGCGACGAGGTCTACAACGAGGACAGCCCCGACAAGGGCACCGCCGAGGTCATCATCGGCAAGCAGCGCAACGGCCCCATCGGCATGACCCGGCTGACCTTCCTCGGCCAGTACACCCGCTTCGAGAATTTCATCCAGGCCGACGACGGGGACTATGCATGACCCGTGACACGCGGGCGGTCATCCGCTGCTCGGCGTTGCGCGACAATCTGGCCCTGGCCCGGCGGGCGGCCCCCGCAAGCCGCCAGCTCGCGGTGATCAAGGCCAACGCCTACGGTCACGGCATCGTGGCAGCGGCGCGGGCGCTGGAGGCGGCCGATGCCTTCGGCGTGGCCTGCCTGGACGAGGCGCTGATCCTGCGCGAGGCCGGCATCGACAAGCCCGTCGTCCTCCTGGAAGGGATCCTCAGCGCCGCGGAGATCGAGGCCCTGCGCCAGTGGCGGCTGGAGACGGTGGTTCACCATGCCGCCCAGGTGGCGATGCTCGAGCAGGCGCCCGCCGGGCGGCCCGTTCCCGTGTGGCTCAAGATCGATACCGGCATGCACCGCCTGGGCGTGGCGCCCGAGGAGGCCGGCGCCCTGTACCGGCGGCTGGCCGAGTGTCCGGCGGTGCGGGGCACGCCGCGCCTGATGACCCACCTGGCCCGCGCCGACGAGCGCACCGATCCGGCCACCAAACGGCAACTGCGGATCTTCGACGAGGCCATCGCCGGCCTCGATGGCGAACGCTCGGTGGCCAACTCCGCCGGGATCCTCGCCTGGCCCGCGGCCCACGCCGACTGGAACCGCCCCGGCATCCTGCTCTACGGCGTCTCCCCCTTCGGCGGCGAGCCCTGGCCCGGCCTGGCGCCGGCCATGACCCTGCACAGCACCCTGATCGCCGTCAAACGCCTGCGCCGGGGCGATGCCATCGGCTACGGCGGCCGCTTCGTCTGCCCCGAAGACATGCCGGTGGGCGTGGCCGCCATCGGCTACGGCGACGGCTATCCCCGCCACGCCCCCGACGGCACCCCCGTGCTCGTCAACGGCCGCCCCGCCGCCCTTGCCGGCACCGTCTCCATGGATATGCTCACCCTCGACCTGCGCAACGTCCCCGACGCCGTCCCCGGCGATCCCGTCACCCTCTGGGGCGAGGGCCTGCCCATCGAAACCGTCGCCCGCCACGCCGGCACCATCGGCTACGAACTGCTGTGCAAGATCACGCCGCGAGTGCGGTTCGAGTATGTGGATTGAGGAGAGGAGCTTTCAACGCCAGGGCGCAGAGGGCGCAGAGGCGATCATGGTGGGTCAGAAATATTTGCCGGCTTGATCAGTAGGAGCGGCGCCCTCGCCGCGACAATGCAGGGACGAGGAGCAAGGATCGAGGGCCGAGTAACAGCGCTGATTTCACGATCTCGATCACTCTCACCGTTCGGTTCGCATCCCTCGGCTCCGTTCATCGCGGCGGTACGCCGCTCCTACCCCTGACGATCTCAACAACATATCCTTTGCGTTGAAACATCATCCCCCTTCATCCAGCGAATTGCGCCAGCGCTGATCCTCCTTGTCGAACAGCCGCAGCGACTGGGACGGCCCCCAGGTGCCGGCGGGGTAGGTGGGGATGTATTCCCGCTCCGTGTCCCAGACCTTGAGGACGGGATCGACCACCCGCCAGGCCCACTGGATTTCGTCGGAACGGAGGAACAGGGAGGAGTCGTTCTCGATCACGTCGAGCAGCAGGGCCTCGTAGGCGTCGAGCCGGTAGAAGTCGGCGCCGCAGTAGCCGGCGTCGAGACGGGTGGTGTGGCTGCGGAATTCCAGGCCCGGCTCCTTGGTCTGCAGCTCCATGCGCAGGCATTCCTGGGGCTGGATGCCGAGCAGGATCCAGTTGGGTTCCACCTGTTCGATGGCGGTGGTGCGGAACAGCTGCTGGGGCGGGTGCTTGAAGCGGATGCTGATCATGGAGCTGTTGGCGGCCAGGCGCTTGCCCGTGCGCAGGTAGAAGGGCACGCCGCGCCAGCGCCAGTTGTCCACGTAGAGCTTGAGGGCCGCGTAGGTTTCGGTGGTGCTGTTGGGCGCCACGCCGTCTTCCTCCAGGTAGCCGCGCAGATCGGCCTGTTCGCCCTGGCCGCGGGCGTACTGGGCGCGGAAGGCATGGGCGTTGACCGCGCGGCGGGTGATGGGGCGGATGGACTTGAGCACCTTGACCTTCTCGTCGCGCAGCGATTCGGCGTCGAGGCTGGCCGGCGGCTCCATGGCCACCAGGGTGAGCATCTGCAAAAGGTGGCTCTGGATCATGTCGCGCAGGGCGCCCACGCCGTCGTAGAAGGCGGCGCGGCCGGCGATCCCCTGGGTCTCCGAATGGGTGATCTGCACGTGATCGATGTAGTTGCGGTTCCACAGCGGCTCGAGCATGAGGTTGGCGAAGCGGAACACCAGCACGTTCTGCACCATCGCCTTGCCGAGGTAGTGATCGATACGGAAGATCTGCTCCTCGCGGAAGTGGTGATGCAGGCTCTCGTCGAGCTGGATGGCGCTCTCCAGATCGTAGCCGAAGGGCTTTTCGATCACGATCCGCCGCCAGCCGCCTTCCTCGCGGTTGAGGCCGGCCTCGGCGATGGCGTTGCAGGTGGGCACGTAGAGATCGGGCGGAATGGCCATGTAGAAGATGAGGTTGGGCGAGAGGCCTTCCGTGTGGATCAGCTCGCCCAGGCGGCGCAGATCCTCGCCGCGGGTCATCTCGCCGCAGAAGAAGCGGAGGCGGCCGGCCAGGCGTTCGAGCACCGTGTCGTCGAGCTGGCCGCGCACCCGATCGGCCAGCAGTTCGGCCACCAGTTCCTTCGGCTCCCGCTCCGGCCAGGGATGGCGGCTGACGCCGATGATGGCCGAGCCCTCGGGAATGTGCCCGCCTTCCTCCAGGTGATACATGGCCGGCAGCAGCTTGGTGCGCGCCAGGTTGCCGGTGGCGCCGAAGACCACGAAGGTGAAGGCCTCAGTCATCGTCCTCCTCCTTCTGCACCGCATGGCCGCCGAAGGCGTTGCGCAGCATGGCCAGCAGGCGGTTGCCATACTGTTCCCGGTCCTGGCTGGCGAAGCGCATCTGCAGGGCCAGCGACAGCACCGGCGCGGCCACGCCCTGTTCGATGCTCTCCATCACCGTCCAGCGGCCCTCGCCCGAGTCGGCCACCACCGGCGCGATGTCGGCCAGTTCCCGATCCCGTTGCAGGACGCCGGCGGTGAGATCCAGCAGCCAGCTGCGGATCACCGTGCCATGACGCCACAGCTCGGCGAGCTGGGCGGTGTCGAGGCTGAACTCGGTCTTGCCCTCGAGCAGGCTGAAGCCTTCGGCGATGGCCTGCATCATGCCGTACTCGATGCCGTTGTGGATCATCTTGGTGTAATGGCCGGCCCCGGCCGGACCCACGTGGGCCCAGCCCCGGTCGGGCGCGGGCGCCAGGGCCTCGAAAACGGGGCGCAGGTGTTCGATGGCGCCGGCGTCGTCGCAGCCGGCCATCAGGCAGTAGCCTTCTTCCAGACCCCAGATCCCGCCGGAGACGCCCACGTCCACGAAACGCAGATCCTGCCGGGCCAGGGCGCCGGCCCGGCGCAGGCTGTCCTTGTAGAAGGCGTTGCCGCCGTCGATGAGAATGTCGCCCGGCGCAAGCATCGGGCTCACCTTCTCGATATGGGCCTCGGTCACCTCGCCGGCCGGCAGCATCAGCCAGATCAGCCGCGGGGCCTTCAGCGCCTCCACGGCTTCGGCCAGGGTGGCCGCGGCGTGCAGGCCGGTCTCCTCGGCCAGCTTGCGGGTGACTTCGACGTTGCGGTTGTAACCGGTGACCTCGATTCCCGCGCGGCGCAGCCGCCGCGCGATGTTGCCGCCCATGCGGCCGAGTCCGATGATGGCGATCTGCATGGCGCAATCCTCCCTGTGACGATCCAGATTCATGGTACGCCGATCGGTGGCGGTATGC
>Ga0256841_1000674_pt1 | contig 33546 bp, 29 predicted proteins | sample 356308metaG_FD_185971 | JGI IMG/M metagenome (GOLD analysis project Ga0256841, IMG submission 185971) | Hydrothermal vent microbial communities from Mid Atlantic Ridge, Atlantic Ocean - 356-308 | ecosystem: Environmental > Aquatic > Marine > Hydrothermal vents | place: Atlantic Ocean: Mid... | reverse complement strand
GCGAATGTGTTCAGTGCGTCCAATCATGATTCCGACGTCCATGGAAGGATAGCGGCCTCCGATGATTCGGAGGATATCCCATCTCAGGGCTCACCAGCGGTTCTCTGCTGATGTTCCAGGACCACTGATGTTGCTCATGTCTTGCCTGAGATCTCCCGCAGGCGTTTCCGGGCTTCATCGTAGGCGCCATGAGGGATGTCACCGAGATTGACCGCCTTCTCGTATTCGCTTCGCGCTGCTCCTTCCTGACCGACGAACTCCAGGATCTTGCCGATGGCCACGTGAGCTCGCGAAACGAGCCATTTCTCCTCCGGAGAGGCGGCGGCAATCGCCCGGCGATAGAGTTGAACGGCCTGCTTCAACTCGGTCATCAACCGTTCCCAGGCGGCGTCTTCGTCCCGGCTCTCGGCGGGATTGATCCGACTGGCCATTCGGCTGGTGACCTCGGCCAGTCCATAGAGGGCGCGCGCATGGTGCGGATGCGCTTTCACGAGTTCCTGAAGGAGCGCCCGGGCGCGTTGGAACTCGCCATTTCGGATCAGGGTGTCGGCGCGGCGAAGCTGTTGTCCCAGGGAGGCGTCAGCGCCCGACGGACGAGAGGCGCGATGACGGGCTTCCCGGCGGGCGCGCGCTTCCCGAACGGTCCGACGTCGGGCGGCCTCGCGCTCCACATCGATGGTGCGCAACAGGTGTTCGTAATAATCGGCGATGTCGATGCCCGCGCGCTCCCAGGGGATGAGTTGCTCGTAGAAGTGGAACGCCAGCACCGCTCCTCGTTCATAGGCCTCGCTCAGTTCATAGATGGCCTCGTCGTCGGCAGTGACGTCTTTGACTTTCCCTCGCGCCCGGCGTTGCAATCGCGCGTGCACCGCCTGGATCAGCGATTCGTTGACGATGGAGAACGCCGTCTCTTCGGCGGCCTTCTCTCCGATGATCTGCTCGGCCAGATGATGAATAGCGTCGGCGCGCTCTCGGATGGTGCGAGCGAACCGTTCTCCCAGCGGTTCCAGTACGAACCGCAGGAACCCCATTTGGACGGCATCACGATCGGCTGGCGAGCCGATGATGACGAAATAATCGTCGCCCAATGCTCGAACCGTCTCGGTGTCGGCGGCATTCAAAATATCATTGCGAACGTAAGCGGCATGGGGCCGATCCAGAGGATTCAACACGACGAACAACCGGCGGGTGCGCTGTTGCCTTGGCGGAGCGGCGAGCCTTTTTTCGCCTCTCTTGTCACGCCCGGCTCGCCCCCGTTTTTTCTCCTTCGGCTTTCTCGATCCTGCCTCCCCGGTGCGCTCACCGGCCTCATCGACGCGCCCGGTGAGCCGCGTGATGGGCAGCGTGTGGAGATAACTGAGCATCTCGAAAATGAGTGATCCCACGTGTTGTCGGAGCCTGTGAACGTGAGGCTGGTACTGGCGAAGATAGGAACGAATCAAGTGGGCCACCCCGGACTGAGCGTAGAACTCCCGCACCAGAGGAGCGAAGTCGGCGGCTCGACGAATATCTTCGGGTAATGCCTCCCGCGAAGGAACCACGACGAGATCGGGCGGCGGCGAGAGAACCAGGCTCAGCCCCACATAGCCGCTGATGCTCGGGGAGGCCTGGTCCGGCGCTTCCAGATGAACCTTATAGTAATCGGCCAATCGCGCCCGCAGGGACTGATCGATTCCGGCCAGATCGCGTCGTATGCGTGCAAGGAGCGCTGATTCTCCTTGATGGTCGGAAGTCGCTCCGTATCCGGCAACGAGGAGCGCCGCCATGACGGTGAACAGGCGGGGGTCCGTTTGCACGAACACATTGACCTCTTCGGGCCGAACCGCGGATGGCGTTTGCCGGGAGGCTCGTTCAACAGAAATCTCCCCCGGCACTCTCGATGAGCGATCCGGTGCGCCGGGAAACGCCCAGAGAGAGAGCCCGAGGCCGATCCAGATGAGCGCGATGATTCTGTTCATCATTCACGGTGATGGTCACTGAAAGCTCCGGAGAGCGGCCGCCTCGTCGTCGAATGTCTCGAACACGGTGAGCAGCTTGGTGATGCGCAGAAGGTCCTTGATGCGCTTGGGCAGATTGAGCAATTTCAGTTGTCCACCTTGATTATTGAGCGTCGTATAGGCACTGACCAACTCGCCGATCCCCGAGCTATCGACATAAGAGACGTCGGCGAAATTCAACAACAGGCGATTTCGCCCTTGTTCCATCAATTGACGGATCGTCTCGCGAAACTGCGCGCTCCCCTGGCCGATGGTGATCCTCCCACTCAAATCCAGGATGGTGATGCCCTCAGCGTCCCGTTGCTTAATGGTCAGCATCTTTCTTCTCGCCCTCCTTTCGACTTTTCCGTCTCACCATGCTGACGATCGTCCCCCCGCCGGGGCGAGACGAAAAGTGAACTTCATCCATGAACGACCGGATATAGAAGATTCCGCGTCCACTGGGCTTCAACAGGTTCTCCGGATCGAGGGGATCGGGGACGTCTGCCAGATCGAAGCCCTCTCCCCGATCCATGACCTGGATGGTGATAGTATCCGCATTGAAGGAGAACTCGATCTCCACGGGTTTATTGCGATCCTGTTTGTTCCCATGCTTAATGGCATTAATCACTGCCTCGCGCACAGCCATGCTGATCCACCCGGCGGCATCTTCATCGAATCCGACCAGCTCGGCGACATGTTTGGTGACGATCTCGGCGAGTTCAACGAAATGAAAGTCACTGGCGATTGTTAAACCCACCGTGGGTTTACGCTGCTGCATTCCAGGTCGGATACCTCACCATCTGTATTCCACTCGCGTCTTCCAGATGGTTGGTGTAACATAGCTCCTGGATGATGTCAAGCAAGACGGTCTATCGGGCGCGCTGCCTCAGAGGCAGCGTCGCGTTGCCCGGGGACAAATCGATCTCGCACCGCGCCGCCCTGATCGCCGCGATCGCCAGCGGCGATTCTCAACTGGTCAACTACTCGCCGAGCGCCGATTGCCAGAGCACGCTCCGCTGCTTGCGCGCACTGGGCGTCTCGGTCGCCTCCTGGCCGGGGCGCGTTCACATTCGTGGGTGCGGTCTCCACGGATGGCGCGCGCCGACGGCGACGTTGGACGCCGGCAATTCGGGAACGACGATGCGACTGCTGGCGGGACTGCTGGCGGGCCAACCGTTCGAGAGCGTCCTCACCGGCGATGCCTCGTTGCGACGCCGTCCGATGCGACGCATCATCGACCCCCTCTCGAAGATGGGCGCCGAGATTTCGGCTCGGGAGGATGGCCGCGCCCCGCTCCGCATTCGTGGAACCCGGTTGCGACCGATCGCCTACCAGTTACCCATAGCGAGCGCGCAGGTCAAATCGTGCATCCTGCTGGCCGGCCTGTTGGCGCATGGGACGACGCAGGTGACGGAACCGGCGGTCACGCGAAATCATACCGAGATCATGCTCGGTCAATTCGGCGCCCGCGTGGAGATAGGGGACCGGACGGTTGCCGTGACCGGACCTGCCGAACTCACCGGGCGCGAGTATCGCATCCCCGGAGATCTCTCATCGGCCGCTTTCCTCATCGCCGCGGCTCTCGCCCTCCCTGGGTCGCTCATCCGACTGACGGGAGTCGGCGTGAATCCAACGCGCACGGGATTCATCGAGCTGCTCCAGTCGCTGGGCGCGCCCATCCAGTGGCACAACCGACGCTCCTGGCAGGATGAACCGGTGGCCGATCTCGTCGTTCGTTCGGCCCCATTGCGCGCTCGGCGTCCGTTGACGATTGGAGGAGAAATGATCCCTCGCCTGATTGATGAGATACCCATTCTCGCCGTCCTGGCCACGCGCATCGAGGGCGGCGTGACCATCCACGATGCCCAGGAACTGCGCGTCAAGGAGAGCGACCGCATTCGGACGGTGGCGGAGAATCTGCGCCGAATGGGCGCTCGCGTCCAGGAGTTCCCCGACGGTTTACACGTTCCTGGACCGCAATCGCTGCGGGGCGCGCTGGTGAACGCTCGCGGAGATCATCGCATCGCCATGGCGTTCGCCATCGCCGGATTGATGGCCGAGGGAGAGACGGTGATTGACTCGAGCGAGGTCGTCGACATTTCCTTCCCGGGATTTTTCCGTACTCTGGACGACCTCGTCGTGCGATGACGACCCCGATAACCCCGTAAGGATGGAGAGGTCAAGGCACATGTCACGCGCGCTCAACGCTCAGAAACAGTCGGTGCCCGCGTCCTCCATCCCTCCCCGCATCTTCCTCGTGGGATTCATGGGGAGTGGAAAGACGACCATTGGGCGCCTCCTGGCTCGCCGGCTCGGCCGCCCATTCATCGACCTCGATGAGCGCATCGTCGAGCGCACGGGACGATCCATCTCTCGTCTCTTCGCCGAGAGAGGCGAAGCGGCGTTCCGACAACTGGAGACGGAGCTCATCGGCGAGGTGATCGATGAACCCGAGGCGGTCATCAGCCTCGGCGGCGGCGCATTCGTCAGCGAGGTGAATCGACGAATGATTCAGGCCAGCGGCGTGTCCATCTGGTTGGACTGCGCATTCGAGATCATTGTGAAGCGACTGGAGGGAACCAACGATCGTCCGTTGAACTCATCGCCCGAGCAGTTACGCCGGCTGCTGGAGAGTCGCCTGTCCAGTTATGCCCAGGCGGATCTGAGAATCGATGCCAGTCGATCCCAACCCGCGGAACTGGTGGAAGAGATCATCGGACGATTGCGCGACCGGAGCACTCGTCGATCATCATCGACATGAGATCAAGGGGGAGGCTGACATGACCTGGAGAACGAAACTGCTCATCGGCATCGTCTTCATCGGCGGCTGTCTCTTGCCGAGTGCGCTCTCGGCGCTCGGCCAGGAGACGCTGCGCTATGTGGCGCTGATTGCCGCTTCCGGCAACCGGACGGCTCCGGGCACGGGCGATGTGACCATGTTGACGGTGACGCCTGACGAAGGAACCGTTCTCGGCTCCATTCCCACCACCGGGCGCACCGTCGAGCTGGCCGTCGCCCCCGATGGCCGATATGCTCTGGCCATCAATCAGAGTGGCACCGCATCTCTCCTCACCGGGCTGGATACGCTTCAACCGGTGGAAGAGCGCCTGCTGCCCGCGGGTCTCGGCACCAGTGGCGTGGCCATCACCCCTGATGGATCGACGGCGCTCATCCTCAGCAGCGGCCAGAACCCACCCCTGCTCACCATCATTGACGGACTTCCCGATGCGCCGACGGTGCGCACGACGCTCCCCATTCCCGGAGCCCTTCCAGGGAGCGAACTGGATATCGCCATGTTTCCTTCGGGCGAGACGGCGGCCATCGGCGCCGGCTGCGGTGGTCTCAGCCTGCTCGATGGCCTTCTGAGTGGGACCGCGGCGTTCCGGCCCGGCTCTCCATTTGACTTCGTCGGATGCGTGCAAGGTCTGGCCGTCGCCCCCGATGAGACGAGAATCTACACGGCTTCGCTCCTGTCGGGCGAGGGATTCGCCGTGTTGACCATCGAGGGCGTGCAGCCCGGTGAACACCCATTCCTGGCGGGAATGAGCGCCATCGCATCGTCGACCTTCTCCAATCTGAGACGGACGCCGGATGGCTCGCGACTGCTCGTGCCCGGATTCCAGGGCTTGTTCATCTACCAAGAGACGGACATGGGGCCCGCTCTTCTGAAACTTCTCCGGGTCGGCCCACGATCGCGCGCCGCGCGACAAGGCGGCGTGGCCCTCTCGCCCGATGGCCAACTGGCGCTTCTGGCCAATATCGATACGGGAGGACGGACGACGCTCTCCATCATCTCCGATGTGCTGACGGAAGATCCCCGAGAGACGGCCCGCATCGGTTCCTCCGAGATGGTGAACACCCTGGAAGGAGCGCAGCAAAGCATCGCTTTCGTTCCCCACTTGACGCCGCCAGCATTCTTCCGCGAACAGGAACCGAACGACGATCTCCAGCAGGCCAACGCCATCGTCCCCGATGTGACGGTGATCGGCGTCTTCGATCCCGCCGGGGATGAGGATTATTTCCGTTTCGACGCCCAGGGCGGAGAGCAAGTGATCGTCGAGACGCGGGCTCAACGGCTCGATCCGCCGTCGGCGGCGGATACGGTCGTCGCGCTGTTGGATGGCCAGGGTCACGTCCTGGCCGAAAACGATGATGTGGGCGCGACGTTCGATTCGCGAGTGGAGGTCGTGTTGCCGGCTCCAGGGCGCTATTTCATTCGCCTTCGCGAGAGCCGCAACAAGGGAGGATCGCAGTTCAACTATGAGGCCACGATCTCGCTCTCCCCTCCGCGCCAGTGACACACCGCCTCAATCATGACGGCCCCTGGCATTCTGCCCCTGGAACCGGATTCGTCGTCTCCCGGCCAATGGCGCTCCGCCTCTACAGGGATGATTGGGAGACGAGGCACCACGCGCCTCAAGCCGCTCGCCAATGACGCTCCGCCTCTGTAAGATGACCATCCCGACGAGAGGAGGGGATCTACCGACTGCCACGCCCTTTCGATCCGTTCAGGACCGATGAGGATGAGCGACGATTTCCCGAAGCCCGGGCTCCGGCCATCCGGCATCTCCGAACGCCATATCGGCGCACGATGACGAGCGTTCGTGCTACCTCCACTGCTGTGAATGTGATAAACTTTAGGACCAATGATCATCACTCGTATCGAGGTGCGCGGCTTCAGAAACATCCACCACGGTCAGTTCGAGCCTCAGGGTCAATTGAATGTTCTCTATGGAGCCAATGCGCAAGGGAAGACAAACTGGCTCGAGGTCATCTATCTGCTGGCCACGGCCGGCTCTTTCCGCACCTCCCGGTTGAGCGAAGCGCTGACCTATGGTGGACGCGAAGCCATTCTGCGCGCTCTGGTAGAGTGCCACGGGTTGAGAAAGGAATTGGCCATCCAATTGACCTCACGATCAAAACGGCTGTTCGTCAACGGGAAACGAGAACCGTCCATCCGGTATCTGGGACAACTCGCCGCTTTCATTTGCTCTCTGGAACAGATGAACGTCGTTCGCGGTGAACCGGAGTACCGCCGTCAGTTTCTGGATCAGGGAGCGGCGAGCATCGATCCCAAGTACGCCAAAGTGCTGGAGACATATAACCGCATCCTGAAACAAAAGAACCGCCTGCTGCGCCAGGTGGCCGACCACCCCCATCCCAACACCCTGATCGACCAGATTGAGACCTGGAATCAGCAACTCATCGAATACGGCACGATCGTCCATCGGGTCCGCTCCCAATATGTTGAGAAATTACAAGAGGTCTTAGAGGGTAATCTTTTCGGAAAAGAAGAGATACAGATTCGCTATGCTTCCTCGTTGGAGGCTCATGGGGAGTTGGATGATTACGCGGCGCTGCTGGCCGAACGCCTGCGAGTCAGATTAAATGCTGAAATTGCAGTAGGTTACTCCCTTGTCGGACCCCACCGGGACGATCTCGAGATCCGATTCGATGGGCGAGAACTGAGGCGGTTCGCCAGCGCCGGGCAACAGCGTAGCGCATTGCTAATGCTTGATTTAGCGCGAATCTCCGTGTATAATAGAGAGTTAGATGCGTATCCGATCTTCTTGATTGATGACATCGATGCGGAATTGGATCGAGAGCGGATTGACATTCTCCTTGGGTATCTCCAAGGTAAGGCTCAAACGTTCATGACCACGTCGAAGCCGGATGTGGCGGCCGCCTTTGCCGACCGCGCGGCGCTGTTTCGGATTGAGGATGGACAGGTGAGAACCGAAGCGAGCCGTTAGCCGAGGCAGCGGGGAGATGGCTGCCCGCACATCACCAAGCTGGAGAGAGGAGAGCAGGCACACTATGAGCGAAGCAAAGAAAGTGCTCGACGAACAACTGGACCAGCAACAAGGACGAGCGGCCATGCCGCCCGGGGAAGCGACCGACGTTGAACCGATCGAGGGCAGCGAGTACACGGCCAAGTCCATCACCATGCTCGGGGGTCGGGAGGCCGTTCGCAAGCGCCCTCATATGTATATTGGCCCGACCAACGAAGTGGGATTGCATCACCTCGTCCAGGAAGTGGTCGATAACTCCATCGATGAAGCGCTCATCGGGTATTGCGATCGCATCGACGTCACCATCCACATTGATAATTCCATCACCATCGAGGATAACGGGCGCGGCATCCCCGTGGATAAGCACCCGACCGACAAGAAAGGTCGTTCGGCCGCCGAGGTAGTGATGACGGAACTGCATGCCGGCGGGAAGTTCGATGATAATGCCTACAAGGTGTCGGGCGGCGTCCACGGCGTGGGCGTCAGTTGCGTGAACTTCCTCTCGGAGTGGTTACGGTTGGAAATCCGGCGAGGCGGTAAGGTCTATGAGCAGGAGTACGCACGGGGAGTTCCGACCACACCGCTGCGCCAGGTGGGCATCTCAAAGAAGCGCGGCACCAAGATCACCTTCAAACCCGATCCGGAGATCTTCCAGGAGACGGAATTCAGTTTCGAGTTGTTGGCTCAGCGGCTCAGAGAGAAAGCGTTCCTGAATCGCGGCGTCCTCATCACGCTCACCGACGAGCGCGCCACGCCGGAACGGAAGAGCGAATTCCGCTACCAGGGCGGCATCACCGAATTTGTGCGCGATCTGAACAAGAACAAGAACGTGCTCCACAAGGAAGTCTTCTACTGCCAGATGGCCGATGATGGTCTGACGGTGGAGGTCGCCCTGCAATATAACGACACCTACGCAGAGAAAGTCTTCTCGTTCGCCAACAACATCAACACCATCGACGGAGGCACTCACCTGACCGGTTTTCGCACCGCGCTGACGCGCACGCTCAATCACTATGCCCAGTCGATGGGGTTGCTGAAGAATATGAAGGGCAATCTGACCGGCGACGACGTCCGCGAAGGACTGGTGGCCGTGGTCAGCGTCAAGATTCCGCAGCCACAATTCAAGGGGAACGAAAAGCGCGAACTGCTCAACCCGATTTCCGGGACCGTGCAGTCCTTCGTCTCCGAGCAATTGAGTCTGTGGTTGGAACGCAATCCCCATATCGCCAAGAGAATCATCCATAAAGCCATCGACGCCGCCCGGGCGCGCGAAGCGGCGCGAAAGGCTCGCGACCTGACCCGGCGCAAAAGCGCGCTGGATGCCGGCAGTGGTCTGCCCGGGAAACTGGCCGATTGCCAGGAGAAAGATCCCGCGCTCTGCGAACTCTTCGTCGTGGAAGGTGACAGCGCCGGTGGGAGCGCCAAGATGGGGCGCGACCGCCGATTCCAGGCCATTCTGCCGCTCAAAGGGAAGATCCTCAACGTGGAGAAGGCGCGCTACGACAAGATGCTCGGCCACAACGAAATTCGCGCCCTCATCACCGCTCTGGGAACGGGCATTGGGAAGGATGACTTCGATATCTCCAAGCTTCGTTATCACCGTATCATCCTCACCACTGACGCCGACGTGGATGGGAGCCACATCCGGACGTTGCTACTCACGTTCTTCTACCGCCAGATGCCGGAGCTCATCGAGCGCGGGCATCTCTACATCGCCCAACCACCGCTTTATAAGGTCAAAAAGGGCAAGTCCGAGCGCTACATTCGAGACGAGAAAGAGATGACCCGCTACCTCATGCGCAAGGCGGCCGACGAGATCGAATTGACCGTGCCCCAAACCGGGTCCACGATCAAAGGGCGCGAACTGGCGCGGTTATTAGAGAAGCTCGTCTCATTGAATGCTTACCTGGAGAAACTGGATCGTCGCCTCCACGATCGCAAGTTGGTGAATCTGTTGCTCGAGGCGATGGTCGGCCAGGAGGGCGTCTTTCGACCTGGAGAGACGCTACACGCGCTGTTTGAGAATCGAGACGTGCTCTGCCAGATCGAGGCTCGGCTGGCGGATGCCGGATATCGCACCGATCTCTTCGAGGACGAAGAGCACGGGGCCTTCGGACTGGAAGTGAGCACGGGATTGAATGGGAGCGTTCGCATCGACTGGGAGTTGGCCACGCACGTGGAATTTCAGCACGCCCTCAGTCTCTATCGCGAACTCTCCGAGCTGATGCAACCACCCTATCAACTCAAACAGAATGGGACTGAGATCACCGTGGAATCCCGCGACGAGTTGTTGGATCGCGTGCTGGCTATTGCCAAGAAAGATCTCACCATCCAGCGGTACAAGGGCCTGGGCGAAATGAACCCGGAGCAACTCTGGGAGACGACCATGGATCCCGAGCGGCGAACGCTGGTGCAGGTACGCATCGAAGACGCGGTGGAGACGGACGAGATCTTCACCATCCTCATGGGCGATGCCGTCGAGCCTCGCCGTGAGTTCATCGAGCACAATGCTCTGGAGGTGCGGAACCTGGATATCTGAGGTCCCCACCGACGCCCATCTGCCCGAACCCTCCCCACCCCCAGCCGAGCGTCGGTCAGTCACGATCTCTTTTGACTTCTCGACGGCAATTGGCTATGGTCTCCTCTGTCATCGAGCAGAGGAGCCGGATGCATGAGAGTGATTCATACGGGACAGCGATCGTGGTTCGCTCTTCACATTCTCGTCGGAACGTTGATGATTCTCTCGGCCAGCGCCGTCCTCGCCCAGGAGGCCACCGAGCCGATCGTCATCGAGGTCGAACTCCCTGAGCTGGCGCTCACCGGCGTGGAGTTCGCCGCGACGGTGAGAATCTCCCGCCCTCCGGATCAGCCGGCGGAGATCCCTTATCGGGTGATCGATAGAAACACCGGTCGCGCCATTCCTGGCGGCATGGGACGCCTCACATTCTTCGATGAGACGGGGCGACCGAAACCAACCGCTCAGATGGGCAATCTTCGACTGCCTCATGCCGGGACGATCCCTTTGCAATTCGAGATCGGTCAGTGGCGCCCGATCGAACGGACGATCCGCGTGGTGCCGGGATGGCTGTCAGTGGCGCCGCCGATTCTGGCCATCGGATTAGCCATGATCTTCCGCCAGGTGATCGTGGCGCTCCTGGCCGGGGTCTGGTTGGGCGCGCTCATCAGATTCGACTACGCTCCCCTCATCGCTCTACTTCGGGCGGCAGACACCTACGTCATCGATGCGCTCACCGATCACGGTCACGCTTCGATCATCGTGTTCAGTCTTCTCCTCGGCGGGATGATCGGCGTCCTCGCCAAGTCGGGTGGCGCATTGGGCATGGCGACTCTGGTCACGCGATTCGCCACGTCCAGCAAGCGGGGCCAATTGAGCGCCTGGCTCATGGGCATTCTCATCTTCTTCGATGATTATTCGAACACGCTGATTGTCGGTTCGACCATGCGACCGATCACCGACCGGTTGCGCATCAGTCGAGAGAAGCTCGCTTTCATCGTAGATGCCACGGCGGCCCCGGTGGCCAGCATGGCGCTCATCTCCTCCTGGATCGGCGTGGAGATCGGTTATATTGCCGATCAGTATCGAGCGTTGGGCATCGAGGGGGATGCCTATGTCATCTTTCTGCGGACGATTCCCCATCTGTTTTATCCGATCCTGATGCTCATCTTCGGGTTCATCGTCATCTTCACTCGACGCGACTTCGGTCCCATGTGGCGGGCCGAGCGGCGCGCTCGCCGGACGGGAAAGCTGATGGCCGATGAAGCGCGGCCGGCCTCCGATTTCGAGGATCCGACCATTGCCCCCAAACCGGATGCCCCGCGCCGATGGATCAATGCCGCCGTCCCGGTGGTGGTCGTCATCACGACCATTCTGGTGGGCATGTATCTGGATGGGCGCGCTCAACTCCTGCGATCTGGTGGAGCGCTCACGCTGCAAAACATCTTCGCCAAGGCCGATTCGTTCAAGGCTCTCGTCTGGGCGTCATTGCTCGGCTGCACGGTGGCCATCCTGATGGTCGTCGGACAACGCATCCTCAGCTTGATGGAAGCGATGGACGCCTGGCTGACCGGCGTGAAATCGCTCGTATTGGCCGTCCTCATCCTCGTGCTCGCCTGGTCGTTGGGCGCCGTCTGTGGCGACCTTCACACGGCCAATTACATCATCAGCGCCATTGGCGGGTGGCTCAATCCGGCGTTCCTGCCCGCGCTCGTGTTCCTCATCTCGGCCACGGTGAGCTTCGCCACCGGCACATCGTGGGGTACGATGGGCATCCTCTTCCCGCTGGTCATTCCCCTGGCTCATCAGATGGCGCCTGGCCAGGAGACGATCATGCTGGGGACGATCTCGTCGGTGCTGGCCGGCTCGGTTTGGGGCGACCACTGCTCGCCCATCTCGGATACGACGATCATGAGTTCCATGGCCTCCTCCTGCGATCACATCGATCACGTGCGCACCCAGTTGCCGTATGCCCTCACAGTAGGGTTGATCGGCGTCCTGGTGGGAGATTTGCCTACCGGCCTCGGCTGGTGGAGCCCGTGGGTGGGATTGTTGCTGGGGGCGATACTGCTCATCGCCGTCATTGTGATGGTGGGGAAACCGGTCGAGGATTACGTCCCGGCGGAGATCTCGAAACGCTCCGAGCGCGGTCCCGTGGCCGTGGAAGCGGCCGATTGAAGCGTTCTCATTTGAGCCAGGCTTCGGCGACGCTCACATCCACGTTCACCGGCACAATGCGAATGAATTCCTGCGCTGCCGCTACCATGCGCTGGCTGACGATCTCGGCGACCTCGTCGGCGATGGCTTCGTCGACCTCCACGACGAGCTCATCATGAATGGAATTGACGATCTGAGCGTCGCGCCCCCGAAGCGCTTCGTAAACGAGGCGCATCGCCCGCTTGAGAATATCGGCGCTCGTGCCCTGAATGGGCGCATTCTTTCCCAGTCGCCGCACCGCATCCACCTGCCTGCGGTCAGTCGGATCGAAGCGGAACTTCCACACCCGTCCCCAATGCGTGCGACTATGACCGATCGATACGGCCGTATCGGCGGCGGCGCGGAGCCAGCGGGCGACGCCTTGATAGATGCTGAAATATCGCTTCATGAGCGCCTCGGCCTCGCTGAGCGTCGTCCCCGTGCGCGCCGCCAGCGCCTGCGTCCCCATGCCGTAGAGAAGGCCGTAGTTGAGCGTTTTGGCCACCGCTCGTTGCTCCTTGGTGACGCTGTCGATGGGCACATTGAACATCAAACTGGCCGTGGAGCGGTGCAGATCGACGCCGCTCAAGAACGCTTCCACCATCCTCGCATCGTGAGAGAACTCGGCCAGGATGCACAACTCAATCTGGGAATAATCGGCCACCACCAGTTTCTTGCCCGGTGAAGCCTTGAAACACGCGCGCACCTCTGGAATATTGGGCACCTGTTGAACATTAGGGCCACTGCACGAAAAGCGACCGGTTGGCGTACCGATCTGACGAAAATCGGCGTGAATGCGCCCGGTGACCGGATGAACGTGCTCCAGGAGACTTCGCCCGTAAGCGCTCAACAGCTTCTGAACGTGTCGATACCTGATCAATTGACCCACGATGGGATATCGATCGGCGAACGAGCCGAGCTCGAGCTCTCGCGTATTGGCCACGGGGATGCCCAATCGCGACAGGGCTTCGCGCACCTGTTGAGGGCTGTTCAGATTGATGCTCGCTTCACCGAACAGATCTCTGTCTTGCTCGGGAGAAACCAATGCCCGCTTGAGCTCGCCTTCCAGACGATCCCGCTCCCCCTCCAGATGTTCGATGAGTCGCTGCCAACAGTCCCGGTCCAGATAGAGGCCGGCCAGTTCCATGGCCGCCGTGGGCAGCACACAATCAAATTCCAGCTTGGCGACGCGAACGAGTTGCCAGCTTTTGATCTCCTCGATCAACCGCTCGCGCAGAGGGAGGAGAATGGCCGCATCCTCGGCCGCATAAGTCAACATGGCCGGCGTCAGCGATCCCGCCCATTGGCTCTGGTGGAGGCTCTTATCCAACCGCCGCCCGAGATATCGTTCGGCGAGATCCGCCAATCCTTGTCGCTGATTGAGATCGCCGGCGCTGATCAACTGTGACGCCAGCATGGTATCGAATAACGGATCGATCTCTATGCCGAAATGGTGGCGTAACATCTTGATGTCGAACTTGGCGTGATGGAGGACCTTGACCGGGCGCTCCGTTTCCAGTATCCGTTTGATCGGGGCGAGCGCCGCCGCCGGAAGGTGAAACAGATCGAGGATGAAGACCTCCTCTGGACTGGCCAGTTGCAGGAGTCGCACCCGGGAGGTAAACGGATCTAACCCCGTCGTCTCCGTATCCACGCCAATGGCGCGCTGATCACTGAGACGCTGAGCGATCTCGCCGAGCGGTTCGGGCGTTTCAATGAGTTGGTAATGACGCATCTATGATTACCGGAAGATCCAGTAAGCGTTATTCTCTATGACGACGATGACCGGGCCATCCAGGTGGGCGTAAGTTCGCAGTTGGGGAACGCGCTTGAGCAGATCCTGACCAGATGCTTGCGTCAACGAGCAAGGGATCACGCGAGGATAGGTTTGGGCGTCAAAGGCACTGTCGATCCATATTCCTCGAACGAGGTAGAACGTTTTCGCTCCCACCCGTCGGGTGGGGACGGTGGTCGTCACCGAACGCCCGGACTGTTCCATTGGCCTGATCTGTCGATGCCCAGATGTACGTTGGTCCACCCGCAAGGTCATGTAGAGAATGGGAGTCGAGATGCCCGCCATCATGGCCAGTACGACCAGGCCGGCCAGGAATCGTCGGACATTCAGCCACTCCTGGATCACATGGACGAAGAACGGGCGGTCCTCCACCGACACCTGAGGCGAAAACCCCAATCGGAGGGCCACCCGGGTTCGGCAAAAGTCACAACCTTTCAAATGCCGTTGAATCTGCCTTCGCTCGTTGTCCGTGAGCTCGTCACGAGCGAGCGCCGTCAACGTGGACTCATCAATATGGAGTGTCAACGATTTCTCCTCCACATCGTTCTCGGCCGTCGGCGATCCGATAGGAGGCATCGATTCTGACCGAGCCTGGAGGATGGCGCTCCCCATCAGTCGTCCACCTCCGGCTCATCGATCATCGCCGATCGCTGACAGCCGATCGCTCACTAACTCTTCTTGGATGTGACGGCGTAAAAAGCCGCCACTTGCTGCTCGACGCTTCGACTCCCGCATTTCGGGCACTTCACTCTCTTGGTATCATGCTCTGTGATGCTCATGGTGATAGAGAATTTCTTCCCGCACTTCTTGCAACGATAATCATAGACCGGCATAGCTCCCCTCCTCACCAGGATTATGCCTTTCTGCTGCCAGATCGGCTGACGTCCGGTCGCCGACCGGTTCGTCGCCACCAGCAGACATATGTAATCATAGCAGATTTTTTCTCTCATGGCATCGTTGACTGTACCAAAGATAGCGAGAAGCGTCGCGATCCCCGGAGCCGAGTTCCGGCGTCTTCGGGAGAAGAGTCGATGCGACAAAGGAACGGATGAGGGGCAACAACCTCAAAGCCGACTTTGGGCCCGGGCGGGGAGACGTTGCATTGTATCTCAGCATGACGAAACATGACCATCGTCGCCACTCGATGGCGAGAAATCTCCTTTATCATCTCCACGGTGTGTCGATCGGGAATAGGGACTTCGAAGGAGTCGCTCATGGTGTTGGAACTCCACACCGAGGAGATGAGAATGCGTCGCGCAAGTTGGCAACGTACGCCACACTTATTTTCGAAAGGAGCATCATGCAAGAGTCACCTCAGGAACTGTTCCCCGCCGACCGTGGGCGGGGCGAGGAGGGGTTGTCTCGCCATCTTCGATTATTGCCCTCCTCGTTGACATGACCAACCCGGCTGTGCTTTGATAGCCGGGAGATGGTCGGTCAAGATGAATACGATCGAACGATGGCCCGCGCCCTCAAATTGCTCTCGACCAAATCGCGAACCGTCGCCGAACTTCGCGAACAATTGCGGGAGAAGGTTCCAGCCAGCGAGGCGATCATCGAGCGCGTCATCGCTCGACTCCAGGATTGGGGATATCTCAATGATGCTCGGTTCGCCGCCGACTATAGTGCCTCTCGGCTCCGCCTCAAGCCTCTGGGGCGACGACGATTGGCTCGCGAACTCGCCGAGAGGAAAGTCCCCGAAGCCATCATCGCCACCACCTTGGATCGCCTTTACGAGGTCGTCACTGAAGAGACCCTCATCGATCGGGCCATTCAGAAACGACTGAGAACTCGCGGCCGCCCCCGCACCCGTCAGCAAGCCAAGAAACTCTTCGATCACCTCATTCGCCTGGGCTTCGATCATGAGCTGGTGCGGCGCAAGATCGACGAACTCGCTCAGTCGTCGATGGATGAAGGGTGACCGTCCGCGCCACTCATTGAGATGCGGGCGCGCCCCGATCAAAACGCCACTCCGGGCTCCGTTCGATCAACAGCGGCTTTTCGATGACGTCGCCTCGGTCCCGATCAAAACTCCACTTTGGGCGCCTCGCGGGCACCCTCTGCCGCTTTGAAATAATTTTGCTCCCGCTCGAAGCCCATGAGTCGAGCGATCAACACGGTGGGGAATCGTGACGTGGCCACATTATATTGTTGCACGGCGCGAATGTAGTCCCGACGGGCTACGGCAATGCGGTTCTCCGTTCCCGCCAACTCGTCCATCAACCGCTGGAACGTCTCATTGGAGCGCAATTCCGGATACCGCTCGGCCAACGAGAGCATCTGGACGCGAAACTGAGCGATCTGCTCACTGGCCCGGATGCGCTCTTCGGGCGTTGCCGTGGGGCTGAGGAGTTTGGATCGCGCCTCGGCGATCCGCGAGAAAACGGCCAATTCCTGTTTGGTGACCCCTTTGACCGTATTCACCAGATTGGGGATGAGATCGGCGCGCCGTTGCATGACATTCTCCACCTGCGACCACGCCGTGCGGACGCGCTCCCGCTGCTCGACCAGACTATTGTAGCTGGACATCATCCACAAGCCGAGCACGACGAGCACGACGGCAACGACGATCCAGGTCACGCGCTTTCGCGATTTCTCTCGAGCCAATGCTTGTTGCTGACGATAATACTCCTCGCGAAATTGCTCGCGCCCCGGAGTTTGTTGTTCAAGGAAATCACTCATAAGCCTTCTCCTCTCCCGTTCTCCAGAGTCCGATGAACAAGATCTCTCTTCCGACTGAAGAACGATCGCCCCAGCTTCTGATGATGCTCTCCAGCGGGGACGTCATCCTCCTTCCAATTCATCGATCCGACGAATGACCGCTTCCAGCCCTGCCAGGTAAGCCGTGAAACGTTCCGTCATCTGCTCCAGCGAGAGCTTCTTGCCGTCCTCGGCCAGCGCCAGGACATCCAAAAACGGCTTCACCTCCACGCCTGACACCTCTCCCAGGCGGAGCACAGCCGCCCGCTTGTTCAGCGGAGGTTCGGCCCCCAACAATCTCACGGTGTGGCGGAAAAGAACGATGAAATTCCTCAGCGAATCGACCATCAGCGCGCGGAGGCGCTTGGCATCCTCACTGACCGGAATGTACAACGCGCGCAACCGAATGAGCTTACTGCGGAGTTCGTATTCGAGCTGATGGCGGAGATTGTGCTCTCGAATCTCCAGCCCGTGGAACGGATCTGATCCGTACATCACCCGGTGAACGCGACTCATGTCGGAGAATTCGATGGGAAAGACATCCGAGGCTCTGGTCATCTCCTCTTCGGTGAAGTACACCGGCGGTGGATTGCCTCGTTTTTGCCAGCGTTCGACCACCGGGCGGGATGCCCGAAGATCCTCGGGTCCGATATGCCTCAAGACGACCAGCACATTGAGATCCGATTGTCCCTGCACATACTCGCCAGCAGCGGCCGATCCGTAGAGCACAATCGAGACTAAATTGTCGGCGTGCGCCTTCTTGAGATCTTCAACCAGCGCGGTCAATTCTTTTTCCATGTTCCATCTCCTTGACGCTTTCCCGGTCGATGGGACAGAGTGATCTCGTGCCAATTTCGCTCACCAACTCCCGCTGGCCCCACCGCCGCCAGAAGAGCCGCCACCGAACCCACCGAAGCCACCGCCGAAACCGCCGCCGAAACCGCCACCGAAACCGCCCCAATCGGATCCACGACCTCGATAGCCGCCACCGGACCATCCACTGAGCAAAATAGCGGCCCATAACCAATCGGCCCCTCCGTAGAACCGGCGACGTCCGCCTCCTCGTGGTCCTCCGCGCCGCCCAGCATCAGCCGCGGCGATGATCATCACGATGATGAAGATGAGCATGATGAACAGAAAACCGATCCCCACCATCCCCGTTCCTCGGCTTCGCCGAACTGGACCACGATAGGCCAATCGCGGATCAGCCCCTTCGATGCGAATGCCGCGCTTTTCGGCTAACGTGGCAACGATCGATTCGACGGCGACCATAATCCCTTGGCTGTACTCTTGTTGTCGGAAATAGGGAACCATCCGCCGCCCGATCTCACCGGCCAGTCCATCCGGAATATCGCCTTCCAGTCCATATCCCACCTCGATGCGATATCGCCGCTCGCGAGGAGCGATGAGGAGCAGGAGTCCCGTATCCTCTTGCTTGCTACCGATGCCCCACTGACGGAAGAGTTCGTTGGCGTAGTCTTCGATGGGGCGATCATTCAAGGAGGGGACGGTCACCACGGCGATCTCAATGCCCGATTGATCGCGCAATTGCCGGAGCAGGGCTTCCATTTCGACTGCCACCTGAGGCTCAATGATGCCGGCAAAATCATTGACGAATCCGCGAGGAGCAGGATATTCGTCGGCAAAGGCCCCGGTCGTAAACAAGAGAGCTATGAGGAGCGCCAACGCCATGAACCAACGCTCAGCCCTCATCGTCCGTTGTATGGACATCCATATTTTCATCTTCATCTCCTCACCGGCCTCCACATGCGGGGACGGAGTCTGGTATCAAAATCACGTCATAATTATACATCATGAAAGGCCAAAAAGATCACCCCCGGCCGCCGAATCGGTATCTCGGCCTTGGTGCTCGGAAACAGGGATTCCCCTGGCTGAGGTTAACGCGATCGAAAGCGACGGCCAGCAAAGATACCTTGAACGTATATTATCCCCATTCGGAGAGCGACCGCGCAAGGCGCTCGGTAAGGCAGCGCTCATCAGATACTGAGGAAGATCCACAGCCATCGCCGATCTCTCACCCGCTGGATGAGCTAGGGCATTCGTCTCATGGAGCGTGGACCTTCGAAGCACCGGCCTTCTGGCTGCCCACTGCCGGAAGAGACCGACTCTTGCCAATCGGATCATCCTGCGCTATTATTAAGCTGTAAATTCACTCTCCCCGAAAGTGAATTTCAATGAACGAAATCAGGAGGTTGCTTCTGTGAACAAACGAACCTTGAGATCGACATACACGGATTATCCGACGAGAACAGGCTACGATCAAATGAATGTGTCACGCCCGGCCCCCCAACGGCCGCGCAAGCGCGTTCCGCCGGAACAGACGCACGCCGAAAACTACTACTATCGGAAGCAAATGGAAAATCGGACGCCGATGGCCGTCGTGCTCAACGATGGGGAGACGGTGTTTGGAACGATCGAGTGGTACGATAAGAATTGCATAAAGATCCACCGCACCGATGAACCGAACCTTCTCATTTTCAAGCACAGCATCAAATACCTCTATAAGCAGGAGCAAAAGGTCGAAGCGCTGCCCGTTGAGGAAGAGGAAGTGGAAGAGATAGACGTGGAAGAGGCGCTCGATGAAGAAGGCGTCGAAGAAGACGTTGAAGTCGAAGACGAGACAGAAGAAGAGGAGGAAGAGGAGGAAGAATCCTGATGGAGAGCCGTTTTCGATTGACGTTCGCGGAGGAATGAGAGCCGACCTTTGATCAGCGCCTGATCGGCGTTCACCGCCGGTCCTCTTCATCAACGACGGCCAGAGAAAGGGATGTCTCATTCACCAGATGTCTGGGACGCCTCCCCCGCGATGGCTCTCCATGGTGGTCACGACCGCCGTACATCGGCCAGTGCGTTTGACCCCCTCCTCGGTATCGCCTTCAGATCCCTACGGCAGACAATCAGCGCTTCGCTCCCCGGCGTCCATGAAACACGGCGGCCGCGGGCGGATAGCCTCAACCATTGGCGGCCTCATTGACGTCACCTCGGCCGGAGTGATTCCGGCCTCATGACTGAGGATTGATCATCCGATGCACAGCTTGCGGCTCACTGACGAGGCGACTCGCCGAGATTCGTCGCGTTCAAGATAGAGCGTCAGGCGAAGAGATCGGGACCCACTCCGCGAAAACTGAGACGATGAATGGCCGAGGGACCGAGCCGAGCGAGCGCACGACGGTGCTCCCGCGTGCCATATCCGACATTCCGAGCAAATCCATATCCAGGATAGGTTTGATCGTAAGCGCGCATGAGGCGATCTCTGGTGACCTTGGCGATGATGGAAGCGGCGGCGATAGACACACACAGGCAATCACCATGAATGATTCCCTGTTGAGGGATCGCCAAACCATCCAGCTCCATGGCATCGATGAGGAGGTAATCCGGAGGCGGGCGCAATTGCTCGATAGCCCGGCGCATGGCCAGGCGCGTGGCCCGGCCGACATTGAGCCGGTCAATCTCTCGTGGTTCGACCGATGCCACGCCAATGGCCAGAGCGGTGTCTCGAATCGCAGCCGCCAATCGCTCTCGCTTGCTGGCCGTCAGCTTCTTGGAATCATCAATGCCCTGAGGAATGCAGCCGGGGTCCAGGATGACCGCTGCCGCCACCAGTGGACCGGCCAGCGCGCCACGTCCGACTTCATCCACACCAGCGATGCGCCGATAACCGGACGCCCACAGCCGATGCTCCCGATCGGCCGTACATCTCTCGGGCCGGGCTCCATCCCCACGACGGTTCATGCTGAGAGAACGATGCGAAGCGCGAGCGACTTGTCTCTTTCCTTCCCGCTGTCTCCTAAAGTTTATACTGCTTGCGTTTCTCGCAAAGATGCACTTTAGAGATACTCAAGATCTTGGCCGCCCGCGTATTATTGTCTTCGGCCTGCTCCAGCGCATGTTTGATGAGGAACGACTCGACGGCCTCCTTCGCCTCGCTCCACCCGGGCAGGAAGGATTTACTGATGATCAGATCGCCCTCCTGAGTGATGCGAATGCGCGAGTGCTTGGCCTTGGTACGGATGCGCTCCAGCTCCCGCTTCAACTTGGGATCGGCGAGTTCCCGAAGCATGCTTTCTGCGCGCTCCAGGAAGCTCTGAGCTTCGGGCGCTCGTCTGGGCAGACAGGATTCGGCCAGGTACATCAAGCACTGCGCCTTCAACGAAGGGAAAGAGAGCTGTTCGGTTCGCTCTGACGCCGCCAACAGCATCTCTTGAGCTTCCTCTTTTTGGTTCCGCAGGATACAGATCCGCGCCAGCATGATCTGAGCCAGGATGATATGGTAATCATCCGCGATCGTCTCGGCCTGAGTCAGCGCTTGCCGCGTGCATTGCTCGGCTTTATCGATGGCGTTTTGCTCGAAATACAACTCGGCGAGCAATTCCAATGTAGCGCAGATGCCCGGGATGTTCTTCACCTGCTCGTTCAGCTCCCGGGCTTGCCAGAGCACGACCTCGGCTAATTCCGGTCTATTGGCTCGCAACAAACACTGGCCCAAATTCCACCGCACGATGGCCGCGTCCTCATCGGTTCCCTGCTCCTCGGCGATGACCGCCGCTTCCTCCAAGGCCTTCAACGCCAGGTCATACTGGCCCTGATCCTCCAACAAGGTGCCATAGCTATTGAGCGCCAGTCCATAGAAACGCCCATTCTCCGTCTTGCGGAGGAGCGAGAGACTCGTCTCATAGCACTGTTGCGCCTCGTCGAGGAGGCCTCGTTGCTGCCGGCAAATGCCGAGGTTGAAATTGATCAATCCCCCGAGGAATTCTCCGCGGCGTCCTTTCCCATCAAGGCGCGCCCCCGCTTGGCACAATAGGGCTTCCGCCCGCTCATATTGACCGATGCGTCGCTCCAGTTGTCCGAGATCGTAAAGAGCGAGGGCCGTACCGTGACCATCATCCAGATATTGATAGTTCCGCAGCGCGGCTTGAATCAGCTCACGGGCGGCATCATACTCGCGCCGCCAGTAGTGGAGCTGACCGCGGGCGCGCGTCCATCGGGTCACCGATCGCACGCCGGATAACTGCGGCGTCGCTTCGCGAAGGAGGTCATCCGCTTCATCATACTGCCCGTAATAGAGGGCGACTTCCGCGCGCAGTGTCTCGCGATAAGGATCTTTTCGCCCCTCCATGTGCTCCGTTTCCAGGAGCCGTTTGGCGCTGGCAAACTCTCCGGAATCGATGAGCAACATGGCCCGCAAGGAACCCCGCCGGGGCGTACGTGAAGCCGTCTTAGGGGAAGAGGCCTTTTTGACGGAGGCTTGTTCTACCATACGCACCACCCGAGTTCAGAGATTTCGCCGACGTTGCCATTGTACTTAAAATTTGAGCGAAGTCAAGGTAAAAATGAACCGGGACCTGAAAGCTCGGCCTCGCTCGCCTCACCCCCTACACATGGCAACGACGCTGGGCGGTGACTGATGGGGATTGTTCCATCGCCGCCTGAATGGCGTCTTCCAGAATATGAACCAGCATGTCGGCCTCGCGCTGCCGCTGGTCCACGGTGCCGAAGATCCGAATGGATCGCTCTCCCGTTCCCAGAAGATGGAGGCCATGAAGGAACGCCTGATGGACGATCTCCGATTGCAGTTCTTTCGTGGGCACATCGAAAGCGTTCATCTGACCGACGCCCCGAATATGACTCACCAGATGCGCGTCCCGATATTGATGCGCCAGACGATCGGCCATATCGGCCAATCGTTGACGCAGGTAGGCTCCGCTCGACTTGGCGTGGTCCGGATACGGCTGCTGCGTGATGGGATGCCGCTGCTTCAACTCCTCCAGGCTGTAGTATGCGATGGCGATGCCCAGCAAGTTCCCTTCGGACCAGGTTCCGGAGAACTTCCCCGTGGGCCAATCCTCCAGCCACCGCTTCTCGGCGACCGCCGCTCCCACATGGAGGGGCTTGGCCAACGTCAGGATATCCGGTCTCAAATTGGGATACCGCTGATACCAATTCTGCATGCCGGTGAACTCCCCGGTGCGGAAGAGTCCGGCCTGCACCTCATCGGAAATGAAACATATGCCTCGATCCCGGTAGGCCCCCAGGAAGTCGCTCAGCTTCTGCAAGAATCCATCCTCGGGAATGACGTATCCCCCCTCGCCCTGGATGGGTTCCATGATCACCGCGCTGAGGAGATCGATGGGGATCTTGCGCTCTTCGACCACGCGCCGTAATTGTCGTTCGGCAATGAGCGTCTCCAATGGCGTGAACTCGATATGGCGCTGGAAATCGACGGTGGCATCATAGGGGAGATGGAGAACGTATGGAATAGCCTGGTAGCCCTCCTTCTGCGCCAGCTTGCTCATGGACAGCGTGTTGCTCGACCCGGTGCGCCCATGGAATGCACCGTGGAACGAGATGACGAAGAAGGGATAGTTGGACCACAACTCGTCAACCTCCGGGCGAAGGGGCACGATGCTGAGCTGGGCGCACATCTCGGCGTAAAGGCGCTCGCCGAGGCGCTGCCGAACCTGTCGGAATTTGTTGAACATGGCGATCTTCAACGCATTCTCGTTCGCTTCGGTTCCCGAATTGGAGAAGTTGGTGATGAACTGAACGCCATACGCCTCACGAGCCAGTTCATTGAGCACCGCGGCCAGATCCTGAGCCGTAGGCCCACCGTACCGAGAATGAAAGTAAAAGTCCGTCCCCGCCCCCATGAAACCGGGGATGATCTGGGCCAATCGCTGGACCTTCTGGAAAATGTGAGGATGATTATATCCGAATATGGCATGGGTCCCGACGCCGAGCACCGCATCGAAGAAGAGGTTTTCTCCCACCCCACTGATGAACGGGCCAATGGCAATATGAGTGGGATCGAGGATGGCCGGAAAATCGGGATGCGTCGTCGGAGTGATGTGCGTCTTCTGTTTGTTGACCACCTCCTCGGCCAATTGACCGAGGAGCTCGTCTCGATTCACCCGAACGTTGAGCTGGCCTCGGTAATACTGCTGTTGAGTTAACGGATGTGTGAAGCAGGCTCGATCCTTCTCATCTTCCTTGATATGAGTGATGTACACGCTCATCTCACGCCTCCCACGGTTGAGCAGAGACTTTAGCCGATTCCCCATCATTTTGCAAGAGAATCAACTGCACGCCAGGAACTCCCCAGGTGGAGAAGTGGAATGAGCGATTGTGTCGTGACAATGGCTCGATTTCATCGCATTGTGAAGAAAACCAATGAGCGTTCGAGCTTCCCGGCTGTCCGGGTGGGAGGACGGGAACCGATCAGTCTGTCAGTGACACTATTGAGCATTGGTTCCCAACCCCTCAAGTGGGAGAGCGGGGGCCCATCGAGGATATCCCGTATGGGCAGCTCGCGCCCGGCGTCGGCGCAAGGAGGCGTTCTCAACTCAGGCCAGGTTAGAGATGAGGATATGGTCCATTCACCTGGCAAACCTCAATGAATGCCCCTGGAACTCACCTCTGGGGCCCCTGACGCTCGCTCCTCATTGGATGCTTCCGCACTTACTCCACGTCGTGGAGCCCGGCTCCGAGGATGGTGACGCCCATCACCTCTCCAAGCTCGGCGCTTCTTACACGAATGCCCTGGAGCCCGCCTCCGGGGATCGTGACGCTCCCACCTAATGGCTCGGAGCGTGACCCCTCCTCGCCGACCAGCGGCGAGGTGTCCCTGTGTCCACCCCGCTTTTCGCTGCGCCAATCCGTATTCTATTCGGCGTTGTTCTGCATGTTCCGGGCGCTCTCGAACCAGCTCGTGGAGAAGCAAAAAAGCCCGACCATCCGGTCGGGCTTTCGAACGAAGATGCGGCTTGTGAGCGGCGAAACCGCTACCTATCCGGATGGGGACAACATCCCGTCAGCAATCGAAGTCGAATGAGCGGATTGGAGATATTGGAACATTCTTGTTGCCGCAGGACATCGGGGTTATCGGCGAAAAAACCACTCGGCGTCATGAGACTGCCAGCCGTCCCATCGGCTCGGGGAGGCACGCACCCCGTACCCGGGTGACACAGTCCCATAGCGTGTCCCAGTTCATGAGCGAGATGTCGTTGATTGATGGGTGGATTATTCGCCGCCGAGATGATTTTCGTGTCCGCCGTTCCTCCACCCCAGGTTGCGCCGCCGCCATGAGAGGACTGTGGAGCGAACGATTCGATGATGTACACCTCCACGCAGTCATCATCATCAACTTCATTCAGCAGATCGGCCTCCTCTTCCGACGTGATACCGTCGTTCGTGGTGAGGACCTGGAGATCGGCGCGATTGACGAAGGTGCCGCTGCTCTCTACAAACCGCACGCAGCATCGAGCCCAGATGGCATTGGCGTTGGCCAATTGTTCGGCAAAATACATCTCCTGAGCGGTAGTGGAATCGCCCGGGCCGGCGCGCACAAAGACGGGCTTCACGCACAATGTACGCGTTCGAGAGACGGTACCATCGGGACAGGTCAGTGGAAAGATGTGGATCCTCAAAGGGAGTTCAAAAATGAATCGTCGAATCGCCGCCAGGACGATATGTTGTCCGAGAACGAACTCGCCCGTGAGGGTCAGCGAGCCCTCTTCGTCTTCGCGCTCTCCCTTGGGCAAGGTGAGCTCACCTTTGAGCCTTCCCACGAACTCCTCGGTGAGTGCCGGGTAATTATCCACCTGCTCGGGATCAGCACGACCATATCCTTTCAACGCATTGATGAGTGGGTAATGACCGGTCATCTGCAACTCCAACTCGAAGGTCTCGCCAGCTTTACTGGCTCGTGGGAAAGTCCGGACGGGATTGGTCAGGCTGAGCGAGATTTGACCGGATTCTCCCCTCCCCTGCCGAGTTTTCACCCCGGCGATGAGCAGATTGAGCGTTTGCAGTTGCAAGACGACCTGCCCCTGTTTATCGATGGAGCGTTGCAACACAATCTGCCCCCTCATAGACGACTCTTGGCGCCCCGCATCCGTCTCCAAGAGGACGGGAGCCTTCTCTATATCGGCCATGAGCGTCCGGTCCGGAGACGACTGAGAGATAGCCGCTGGAGCCGGATCAAAGCCCAGAAAGACGACAGGAATTAACAACCAGATCATAGACTTCATCACACCCCTCCTTGAAAAAGCTTTAAGCAGCCAACCGGGCTGATGGCCACGAGACATTCCAATGGACAGGTTTGCTCGGTGAAAGACTTTACAGTCACAACGCTGTGGCGTCAACTGAGCTGGTCGTCTCGGAGGGAGAGGATGAAATGCCGAGGATCTGCGCTCCAGACAACCGGTCTCTCTCCACGAGCCTCGAACGAGTGACATATTCGTGGATATATCCACCACCTCAATCGCACGATCACGATGACTTTCCACGAGCCGTGAGAGAGTGACATATTCGTGGGAACCGATCTGGGCGGACGAACTTTGGATGACTGCCCGTGAGCAACGAGTCCATGAGCGATGTTTCTGTTCGAGCCGGTGTTGGTTCCTCCTGGATCGCTCTATGAGCTTTCGGATTGATGGGCTCAATGGTGCAGCGAAGTCATCCGCAATGCGAGTGACCGATGGTGAGCATGTCGGGCGAGCGTCGCCTGCCGGGGGGAATCGTGAGGGAAGAGATCCTGGTGAGCGAGAGGGAGTGGGCACGGTGTCCCACCCCCATGAGTTCGGCGTGTCACGCGATGCTCTCGTGAACCGAACGTCTGCCCTCAGAGTCTGTCATCCACGGCAGAGCCGCCCCAGACGCTTCTGGCATCAGTCCTTAGTCCAGGAGATGCACGCATGAATGCATACGAGCACACCGTGCCAGCTCCCGCAGAGTGTTCTTTTCTTACCATTTTTTTCGAAGCTGATATCAATGCCTATGCGCTGGAACGGAGGACTCGTGGAGTCAAAAAAGTTCGCGCCGACGGGTGTACCCTCCTCATCTATGAAGATGAGGCTCCATTCCCCGGTTCGCGGCGACACTTGGGCCTGGACCTGATAGACTTGCCCTGAGAGAAGTCCACCCGCTCCCGCGGGTTCGAGTATGCGCGAGCGTGGGGGCAGCGAGATGTACAGGAAGCCAATGGTGACGCCTCGCTGGAAGTCCATGTCATCGTAGTGCTCCATTTCGGGAACAACGCCGTTGACAAAGAGCGCGCCATCGTCGGTGGCGAGAATGGAAAAATCGGCGATGGAAAATCCGGCCACGCCGGCCGCTCGGCGCATTCGGTCTTCGGCGGCCTCGATCAGGTCTTGTTTCGCCCTCTCGATGCTCGTCGGCCGGTCCTGGCCCGGCTGAGGAGCAGCGTAAACTGATGGGATGGACATTATATATGCTCCACAGAGGAGCAGTCCGAGGATGGATAGGTTCATCAAGTTGAACGTCGTTCTCATCACTGTGATATCCCCTCCTGGGTCGAATATTGGTTCTCCTCAGGTGTGGTCATGATGAGCGAATGTCATGGCCAGCGAGGCAGAAGAACCATGGATGGGCTTCCCGTGGAAGCACCTCGCTCGCACAGCTAATGACATAAGCAATGGCTCCTATGAGCATCTTTGTGCTGCACTCCAGACAAAACAAGAGGCGATTGTGAAATTCCGGGCGCTTATTTTGGTCGCGGTTGCCGAGGTGGAATTCTTATTGCTCTCTTCCCTGGCTCCGCCCTAGATCCTTCCCATAATCTACCACAACCTCCTCGCGCGAACGGGGAGGTTCATCACACATGAATATCCAAAATATTCCCGCCCAGTATACCAGAAAGATCGCGATGGGGCAATACGGTGCGCTACACGAATTCGGTCGTTGAGAAATTCCAGGCGCTTGGCTGGGCAGCGGTGACGAGGATGTAATTTCTATCAATCTCTTTCATTGCAGAGGCAGCTCAGAATTGTCAGGCGGTTGATCTTGCAGTAGCTGCCGAGACGCTCCCTAGGCTCCTCAATCTCTTTGCCAAGGCCTACCTGTCCCTCAGACATTTCCCAAGGCCTCTTTGTGCGGTTTAATGCAGTGCTCGCAGAGCCAGGAACCTTCTTGCCCTGTCAGAAATTCCCCAAGACCCCTGTGCAGCTTAATGATCAGGCACCAAATCCAACAAAGAGGGCCGATGAAAAAGATCGTCCATTCAGCATACCAGAAACTCTCTGTGAGGCACTCACCCACCGGCAACGCAAGACACGGCAGTTGGAGTGGAAAACACCACCGCGCTACCCTGCTACTCCGGATCAACCTCGATTCTGTGTGACCGCTGTTGCAATAGCGCTATTCCCCCTCGCCGCGAGGTCGCCCTCTCATTGATCTGGTCTGGCTGCGGCGCGTCCTGCTCCCTCCAATGCGGCCGCAATACTCATCTATTCAGTGCCCAATGATCTGGTCTGGCTGCGGCGCGTCCTGCTCCCGATGCTGATCCTTGCGGTATGAGAGTCTCTCTCAGTGTGTCCACAACCCGGCCCTGGGCTGACCATCCCGGCTGGCTTTGCGTTTTACCATGGCTTCACGCCGTTCTACCCCGACAGCGCATCGAAGCTGGCCATCTCGGCCCGCTTTGCTCGCCATCATACCGGCGGCTAGGGTGGCGAAGGGATTGGGAATGTCAGCATCCCGGCCCGGTTTGCTCCCATCATACCTCGGCCATGGAGACCTTCTCTCTCTTCATCGACCAGCTTGAAGACAACCCGTTCACGCCGGCTTGCCCTCATCACTTCAAGCCGTCGGTCCAGTGTAAGGGACGCCATCGGCGGAACCTCAACCGGGAGAAGGTCGACAAAGAAGCTCGCTGCCAGCAGATCCTCGATCAGGCGCTCACCATCTCCAGCGGGAACTTCTCCGGAAGGCCGATCAGCTCCGGCGTGAAGACTTCCCCAAACAGCTCGAAGATCTGCTCTTCACCATGGCCGTCCTCCCTCCAGCCCAACACGGCTTGCTCGGCAATCTGAATCACCCCACTGACGACTCGACCCTGCCCCTGGAGCCCGGCCGGAAAGCCGGTTTGCGACGGACGCAACCACTACACCTACCACTGTGACTGCTTCCACCTCTACTCCGATCCCTCCGCCGATGGGGCTTTGACTTTCACCGCGACTGTTTCTTCTTCGGCCACACCTTCTCCCAGCACGTCGTCTCTGCTGCGGGCTCAAGTTGAGCGACCATAGACAGTGGCTTGAATCGTCGCGCGAGGCCAAATGCCGGAGGGAACGACAGGTCAAAGAGGAGAGAAGGGTGGTGGTCGGCGTCAGTCTGGATATAGGCAATGCCATACTCCCGATCTTCTGTTTTGCTCTCTCCAGTGCACTGGTCCTCTTTCACCTTGAGGGTAAACCAGCGTTCCCATCCATGTTGATCCCTCACATGGCCATGTCGCTCATCATGGCCAGTCTTGGGTGTGTTCATCCGGTGCGTGACGACTTCTTCAAAAAGGAGCGCCAAGGGCGCTACGCGGAGGCTCTCGTTGAATTGGAGGAGCACAAGGCCTTGGAGGGGTCTAGGAGTGGCTGTTGAAATAAAATCTCCCCCGAGCCAATGAGTGGTGACTGAGGCCACGACGCGGAAGCTCGAGGATAACGAGCTGAAGATGGATCACGAATGGCCTTAAGACCCAGAGGGTCATATTGGACTCGCTCTACCCGACGAGCGAGTCCTTGATCACGAACGGCCTTAAGATCCAGAGTGCGCTGCGTTTCGGCTGCCCTCCTGGGAGCGGTTCTCATTGCGGTCGTGATAGGTCTATCGCTGGCAATCTGCCGATGGTGGGTCCTCTGGTGCGGTATGGTGCTGTCGGACTGTTCTACGGGGGTATCGCTGGTCCGAACTCTCCTGGTGCTGGGGTCCATGAATCGCAGTTGACATCCTCATGATTACCGCGGTGTTCGCTGTCAGCCTTCTCTTCCGGGAAGGCCTGCTTCAGAGTCTGACCCTGGCTCGGCGTTGATGGCCTCACCAAGGGTTTATGCCGAATCCGAGAAGGCTTGCAGGGTCTGACCTCGGCTCTCCTGTCTAGCGTCTTCGCTTTTGACGTATCATGGTTCTGTTCGGTGAAATCCCCGGCTTTCCCGGCAGTTGCGGGGGCACGTACGGCTGCTCATGGTGGGCCCGGCGTGCGAACACCTGATGCCGGCCACCCACCGAGTGAACGGATTTGACGGCGCGGCGAGTTCCTCCAGGTGGTGGGTTAGTCCATGTGGCGAGTCGCAGCCGAGCTGAGGAGTTCCCGTGGCTGCGCCTCAGGTCATTCACGAAGCCGTTAGAGTGAACCGCCGGTTGCAGGTCTGGCACTGCTCTGAGAGGCCCGCACAGTCTGACTCCCTCTTCCAAGTTTGCGAACTCGCAGCCATCTTTGCGGGCCTCACGGCGACGGTATCTACGCTCGACGATCGGTCGATGTCGCCGCTGCGTCGCAGCCTGGATCCGGCGGGGCGGCGTCAGATGTTCGAGCTCAGTTTGCTTGCGATTGCTGCTGGCCTCTTTCCAGAGCTCCTACGGCGACCGGGAGTGCCTGCGCGTGTCCGCGGCTGTCCTGGCGGTCATCTTCGCCGTTCTGGCGCCCCCTCCCCCTGGATCTTAGGGCGCGCATACTGGTGCGGGAGCACTCGAAGGATCTTCCACGGAGCCTGAAGCGGTGAGGCTTCATCGGTCATCCCGCGAGCGCGTCGCGGGTTGTGTCCTGGCCATCGTCCTGCCCGAAGCGTCCCGGGTGGACGGGTTCGGGTTTTACACCTCAGCATGATCGGCTTTTTTGTAAAGATTCGGCCGCCGCGCTGGTGAGTCCCTGACAGGCATAGACATAGTCGATTCCGCCGCACGTCATCAGGCTGAGGTGATCCCCGGAGGTACCGGAAGGCATACGCGCCAAGATAAGCCGTCAGTCAAGGGGCCCTGAAAGACGGCAACTGCTGCCGGGAGCGCTGCACATGCCGACGTGCCAGGATAAGCCGTCAGTCATGGGTCCTGAAGGGGCCCCACTCCATATCCGGGGGTCAGGGCGCGAGCTCGCCACCCCCGGTCTCAGGAGCACCCTTTCAGGGTGCCCATCGGGTGAGGGGGCTAGCGGTCGGGGTGACGCCCTTTGGGCTCCTCCCGGCTATTGGAGCCCCTTCAGGGCAGCATGGAATCGTCTCCATGCACTCATGGACATGACCGACCGGAATCTGGCACCTATGGCCCCGGAAAGCGGGGGCCACGCTCCGCGGGACCGGGGCGCTAAAAAAAGGCGCAAGAGCGACCGCCCGTTACGTCGGTAGTCTGATCAATGTCAAGTTCAGACGACCGAGATCGCGGGCGGTAACCACCATGTATTCAAGCTCTCAGGGCTTGAACGTCTCCAGGGCCGCGCGAATCTCATCTCGGAGCAACTCGGATGCAGCATCGCGGACATTGATGTTGATCGTGGTCGCCCGGTCGATGAAGATGCCGAAGACGTACTGGCGGTGACTCAAGCTCCCGTTGCTGATGAACGGAAGCTGCACCCAGCCTGCTACCGACCGGTAGCTCTTGCCGTTCGGCAATCCGTAGCTGCCGCCTTTATACGCTATGTCCACCTCGCTCCTGAAAGCATCCTCGTCTTCCTTTGACAGGCCCAGCGCCACGGCCTCCTCAGCGATGATATCATCCATCTTTGGGAACAGGCCATTGAGCATCAAATCATAGAAGGTCTCCCGGTTGGTCGGCGTCAGCAGGCCCGTGGCCACCTTCTCGTGCAGGCGCCCAACGTCAACCAGTGTCAGCCGATTGGGGTTGTTCACCGCCTCTTGACCGCATCCGATCGAATGTCGCAGACGAGTATTCGTCATGCCGAGCATCTGGCGGGTAGCGTTGATGTGAGCATCGCCGAAAAAGTCCCGCAGGGCTTGCGTCAGGGCGTTGTCCGAACACTCCATCATCAACCGCAAGGCATCTTCGAGCGCATCGGACTCATCGACTGTATTGTCACTGTAACAATCATTGCCCCCGCACATATAGTTGCCTAGCGCATTGTACTTGCTTGGGTCTCCCTTCCACGGAACTTGAGTCTGGAGGGTGACGTTGCCGTTCTGGACTTGAAGCATCGCATGCACGTGAATGAGCACCTTAATCGCGCTGGCCGGCTCGAAGGCCCTCGTCGCCTGGAGCGAGGCGAGGACAGGACCGTTGATGCGCTTCAGATAGAGTCCAGAGGCTCCATCGGTGCCCGCTCGCAACATCTGACCGACTCGGGTAGTCAGCGCATTCGAGTTGTTGAGCATGAGCACGGCGAAGCGCTTCTGACCATTGACCCGGTAAGACTCGATGTCAATGAGGCGCGCGCCGTTCTGCGCCAATAGCTCGTTGACCTGCTGCCCGCTGACACCGTAGTACCACCACCAGGGCTCGCCCTGCGACCGCTCCATGATGACCGTGAACGTGCTGGACGTGTGTCGCTCAATATCGACCAGTCGTGCTCGATGCTGCTGGAGCTTCGAAGCAATGAAGCTGGGCGAGACATTGAAATACCACCACCACGCCTTAGCATCGGCGCCCGCGTTGCGGATCATCACAGCGCTGTAGCGGCGCTGGCCACCGATGAAATATGTGTCGATATCAATGAGGCGCGCGCCATTTTGACTGAGCTTCGAGGTGATGAAGCTGGTGGTACTCACGCCCCAATACCACCACCACGCTTTGGCTTGGGACCCGGTGTTGCGGACGAGCACGGCCGCGAACCGCGTTTGACCGTTCACTTCGTACGGTTCCAGATCGAGAAGGCGAGCCCGGTGCTGTTGCAGCTTACTGGCCAGGAAGTCTCTGGTAGCACCGAAATACCACCACCACGTTTTCTGGTGCACCCCCTGGTTCTTGACAAACACTGCGCTGAATCGAAGCGGCGAGGTCTGCTCGACCTCCAGGTCGATGAGGCGGAAGCCCTGGTCGATTCTCTCTTTGATCTGATCCGCAGAAACGCCGTGGAGCCACCACCAACCGGTGGGAGTGGTCGAGCCTCGCTCATCATCAGCGCGAGCGGGCGTGATCAAGGTGAGTGCGAGCAAGAGCGCGATGACTCCTCTGAGAAGAAGTCGGCGCTTGCGCCCTTGCCGAGATGGCAAACATTTCATGATCAGAGTCCTCCTTTTCGAATCTCGGTTCTTCCCAGAAATCAGGCCAGACGTGGGTCGCCTTCCATCATTCCACTGGCAACTGGCTGCTGATTCCCACAATTTCATCAACCGCGTCCCCAGCCGTCCAGAGCGAAGCGGAAGAACCATGGGCTGGCTCCCTCAGGGAGCACCTCGCTCGCACCGCCGGCGACATGAAAAGTTGGTACACTCCTCCGGGCCCTCTGACTACCATCCAGGCCCTTTTTGAACGAAAATGTTCAGAACTTCTCCCAAAAGGTGGGACAGACTTGATTCTGTCCAGTTCTCTCCTCCCTTCTTCGTCCGAATTTAGGACAGGCTCTTAGTCCGGGCTTTGAGGTCCGAGTGCCGAAGCCGTCTGAAGTGTATCACATGAGCCCTGAAAGGGCTGAATGCCATAGCCAGGGACATCGCCCCTGGAAAGCAGCCGGACCCGATCCTGGAAGGATCACTCCAGGGGAGTGGATTTTACCACATCGGCGGCAGCCCGGCAAAACGCTTCCCGGCGGAAGATTTGCGCACCGGCCAACGCACCGCAGAGATGCTAAAGATGCAAAAACATTGGTGG